>Ga0209427_10002123_pt1 | contig 23229 bp, 19 predicted proteins | sample DeeMarSWOR136_30_FD_187465 | JGI IMG/M metagenome (GOLD analysis project Ga0209427, IMG submission 187465) | Marine sediment microbial communities from White Oak River estuary, North Carolina - WOR-1-36_30 (SPAdes) (version 2) | ecosystem: Environmental > Aquatic > Marine > Intertidal zone >...
AAGTTCTTCCCACAAAATGATGCTGAACCACGAATCGGCAAAAACATCTATTAGAAAAGACATAGCAAGAATAAACCAGGCCCAAGATATCTTTGCACCTCTGAATCTTAGGAGAACAAGCATTGCGAATAAGAAGAGTATTATATCCGTTACTGGGTAAATAATACTAGTAACTTTTTCTGAAATGGCGAAGTCTTCACTGACAGGATAAGTAGCGATAGGCCATATTACAAGAAAAATAATAGCGAAAATACATGCTACAGAAATTATAACATACAAAATAAGAAGTTTTCTTGTTAATCTAAGCTTAATTAGCTGATTTGTTTTAAAAAGTGCAATATACAAAGGAAGGAAACCAGCAAGCCATAGAACGTCGGCGAAACTAGGATAAGGAGTATCTATGCCCAAGATTACTTCAAAATAAAACCATCCAAATTCACCAAGAGTCCACAATAAATTACCTAAGCTAATCAGAAGCCAAATCTTACCATTAAAAGTTCTATAGCCGTAGATCTTAAAGCTCGCAAACAATGATCCAATCGTTGCACCAATGCCAAATAATACTGGCACTATATCAGTAAAAAATATTCCACCCTCGAATTCTGGGATAAATTGAGTTAAATATATGATAGATACAAATAATAGACTGCCTATTACAATTGCAGCTACTGCAATGAGTTCTAAAGTTATTTTGGATATAGTAAACACGCTTTTTTCTTCTTCAAATGGTGTCATTGACGATCTCCTTATGTAAAATTTTGAAAACTCGCTTATAATTTTTCCGATTAGTCTATTGAAATCATATTCCATTTTTTATTCTTAGAGAACTATTGCAATATCGGTTTATTCGTTCTTTCTGCGTCTTAGATATCGTATAATATGGGAGCATCTGGCTCAGGTAAATACAAGTAAAATATCAAAAATCTCCATAAGAAAACTTAATAACAGATTGCAGAGAATCATCAAAATGGTTAGATTATTCTATGCTTGATGACAGGTTGTCCATAATGAAGAATTGGAAATCATTATTACGAAATGACCCAACTGACTGGCTATTGGAGAGTGATAATCCATCAGTTCGATATTTTACTTTAACTGACATCTTAGAAAAGCTTGAAAATGATTTCGAAGTAATAGATGCCAAGAAATCAATCATGGGAACAGGAACTGTTCCTAAAATTTTGGAAAAACAAAAAGAAGAAGGATATTGGATCAATCCTAAAGATTTTTACATTAGAACAAAATATAAGGGAACTGTGTGGACATTTCTCGTTTTAGCGGAACTTGGGGCAGATAAAACTGACGATCGTATTAGGAAGACTTGTAAATTTATTCTTGAACACTCTCAAGATAAAAAAAGCGGTGGATTTGCTTATTACAGTAAGAAAGACGGCGGAGGAGATCCGGCAAAAATATTGCCGTGCTTAACTGGTAATATGGTTTGGTGCTTAATTAGGTTTGGCTATCTTGAAGATCCCAGAGTTCAACAAGGAATTAAATGGATCACTACCTACCAACGATTTGATGATGGGATAAAAAACGCTCCAAAGGGATGGCCATATGACAAATTCGAAAAGTGTTATGGAAAACACACTTGTCACATGGGTGTTGTAAAATCACTAAAAGCACTTGCTGAAATCCCTCCAAAGAAAAGAAGCGCTGAAATAAAAAGAACGATAGAAAAAGCAGCAGAATTCATACTTAAACATCATATATTCAAAAGAAGTCAAGATTTAACTCAAGTTGCGATGCCTAAATGGTTAAAATTTGGTTTCCCGTTAATGTGGAATACCGACATATTGGAGATTTTGTCAATATTAACTAAGCTTGGATATAAAGATGAAAGAATGCAAGAATCTCTTGATGTAGTTATTGCAAAGCAAAATGAAGAAGGGAAATGGGTTTTAGAACAGAAATTTAGTGGGCGTATGCAGGCTAATATAGAAAGAAAGGGGAAACCGAGTAAATGGATCACTTTAAATGCCTTAAGAGTATTAAAAGGAAATTAATTTAATAGAAAAGCATAGAAAGCTTTTTGCATTTTATAAGATTATTAAAGTTCAAGAGAGGATTCTATATGTCTCACAAAAAGATCTTAATGAATAGGAAAAAGAATATTGCTCTAATTGCTCATGATGAAAGAAAACAAGATCTGTTAGAATGGGTAAAATTCAACAAAGGTACCTTAAGTCAGCATAATCTATTTGGTACTGGTACAACAGGATCACTAATCGCACGAGAAGTTGGACTAAATGTTACAAGATTCCTAAGTGGCCCTTTGGGAGGCGACCAACAGGTTGGAGCAAAAATTACAGAAGGAGGAATAGATTTTCTCATCTTCTTTTGGGATCCTCTTGAGTCCCATCCTCATGATCCTGATGTAAAAGCCCTCTTAAGAATCGCTGTTGTATGGAACATTCCTATAGCCTGCAATAGGGCTACTGCTGATTTTCTGATCTCTTCACATCTTTTGGCTGAAGAATATGAACGTCAGGTAATTGATTATAAGACGAGATTCAAATGAGAACCTCACATGATCTAAGGTTTGAGTATTGTCCTTATCTTAGATTTTCTCTAATTAAACCCTTATTTAGCCTAAAAATCCCTTATTCTAAAATTTAATACCAAAAAAACCTGTTTCATAAATTCTATAATATTAAATTGCGTTTCAATAAACTATGAAGTCATATAATTGGGATCGGTTTTATGAAAGCTTTTTTGGAGACCCCTACTTGGCGTGGCACGATGGGCTGCTATGAAAGCGCGATCATACAATTAAAGGATTTATTCAGAAGCGAGTAATCCTATTAAGATTAGTTAACTAGCAAAACAAATGAAATGAGACAATTAAACCGGCTACTTGATCTTTAAGTTGTTCCTTTCATTAAATGAAATGACAATAACTCATCTAGGTCTGCAAGGATTTTTTTGCTCTATTTTTTCAAACTAAGGAATTAATTAACGCTATTTGCCTAATGTATAATGTTTATAAAGAATTCTAAACTTTTTTAAACTTGTTTACGATTTAACACATGACGAAAATGGCTTAAACTTACAGCTACGTCATTATAGATCATTATATTTAGATTTCGAAAGGTGATAATATGGCAAAAGGAGAAATTGAGCAAACACCTGTTGAAGGAATGGTGTGCGTTCCTGTTGAAGAAAAAATGAAAAGTATTCTTACAGAAACTCGTGTATTTAACCCTGACGATTTAAACGCCAAATTCGCCAAAACAGGTATTTCAATGAGCGAATATAAAGAACTCTACAAACAAAGTATTGAAGACCCTGAAGCATTTTGGGGCGAACAAGCAGAATTAATCGATTGGTTTAAACCTTACGAGAAAGTCTGGGAAAAGACTGACTTGTTTCCAGGCAAATGGTTCTCTGGAGGAACACTAAACGTTAGTTACAATTGTATAGATCGCCATGTCAAGGCTGGCAAAGGCGATAAAATAGCTATAATCTGGGAAGGCGATGAGCCGGGTTATGTCAGAAAATATACCTATAACGAGCTCTTAAAAGAAGTCTCAAAAGTTGCTAATGCGATGAAAAAGTTAGGAATCAAGAAAGGGGACCGTGTGACAATTTGGTTGCCGATGGTTCCTGAATTGGCAATTATAATGCTTGCATGCGCTCGACTTGGTGTGATTCATTCAATCGTATTTGGTGGTTTTTCTAAAGAAGCTGTTAAAGAAAGAATTGAAGATTCGAATAGCCGTCTCTTGTTTACTTCAGATGAGACTTTACGAGCTGGTAAAGTATATCCTAAAATGAGTGATGTCGTGCAAATCCTGCCTGAATGTCCAACAATTGAACAAGTAATCGTTGTGAAACGAAGTGGAAATGATGTACCTCACACAGACAAGGATATGTGGTATCATGATTTCATCAGTAATGTCAGTGATAACTGTGAATGTGAAGAAATGGATTCCGAAGACACATTATTCATTCTCTATACAAGTGGTACAACGGGTAAGCCAAAAGGCGTGAAGCATACAACAGCAGGATATCTTCTTTACACCGCTCTTACACATAGACTTGTCTTTAATTACCATGATGAAGATATTTGGTTCTGCAGCGCAGATATCGGTTGGATTACCGGACATAGCTACATCGTTTACGGCCCCTTAGCTAATGGTGCCACAACCTTGATGTTCGAAGGTGTACCAACCTATCCTGATAGAGACCGATTCTGGGATATTTGCGAGCAACATAAAGTTACACACTTCTATACAGCACCTACTGCGATTAGAGCATTAATGGGATGTGGCGATGACTTAGTAAATAGGCATGATCTTAGTTCTTTGAAAGTATTAGGGACAGTTGGAGAACCTATTAATCCAGAAGCATGGACATGGTACCATAGAGTTGTTGGAAAAGAAACATGCCCAATCGTTGACACTTATTGGCAAACTGAAACTGGCGGTTTTGTTATGACGCCATTTGCAACTGCTACTCCTACCAAACCAGGCTCTTGTTGTTTACCTTTCTTTGGAATTAAACCGGTTATTCTTGATGAGCAAGGAAATGAGATAACAGAATCTAATGTTGGAGGATATTTCGCCTTTGAACTGCCGTGGCCAGGTATGTTACGTGATGTATGGGGTGATACAGAGCGATTCATATCAACATACTTGGAGAAATTCCCAGGATACTACTACACTGGCGATGGCGCTAGAAGAGATGAAGACGGCTATTACTGGATCTTGGGACGTTTAGATGATGTTATGAAAGTTTCAGGACACAGAATTGGAACAATGGAAGTTGAATCAGCTCTTGTTAGCCATCCAAAAATAGCTGAAGCTGCAGTCGCACCATTTCCTCACTCGATAAAAGGCCAAGCCATCTGGGCGTATGTCACCCTGATGGGAGGAACTGAAAAATCGGACGAACTTAAGAAGGACATTAAAATGCATGTTAGACGGGAAATCGGACCAGTCTTTCAACCAGATGTCATTCAATTTGCTGATGCTTTGCCCAAAACAAGAAGTGGAAAAATAATGCGTAGAATCCTAAAAGCGATTGCTTGTGGATCCGAAATCGGAAATGTCACGACATTAGCAGACCCATCGGTGGTACAGATTTTATTAGAGCAAAGGAAGGAAGCACTATAGCTTCAGCGTGATGATGAATTGCGGTAGTGGGTGTTCACTTTCATCATGTGCATCGAGGGGTCTCCCTAACGTTATATAGGTGGTATGAAGAAGATAACAACAGCAATTGGAGGGATCATACGCACACTTGTAGACAAGGTGCATACTCCGATTGCATCACCATCTTTAGCAGTACCTACGGGGCGTAGGGAATTTACGCCTGTGGAGATAAGACCTCCGTAACCCGTCAAGGGGATCGAGTCTGTCGTTGAAGCAGGAAGCCTCGCGGTTTTAGCGCGAGGTAGCTCACTAGAGCAAAGACAACAGATAGAAAAATAAATTTTGAATTATAATTTTCCTTTTTTTCTTTTTTAATTTAAACTGCTTAAGTTTTAAGTTAGTTTTACTATTTACGCCTGAATGTCATTTCAAGCTCAGATACTCCTGCTTCGCTTCTCTCCTCGGTGTCAAATCCCATTTTTTCGAAAAGTCGAAACATTGGACGGTTTTCTACTAAAACCTCAGCTGTAAACCCGAGAAGACCTTGTTTTTTTGCCAATTGAGTTAAATAAGTTAATAACTCCGTGCCCATGCCTTGGCGCTGATAATCATCCTTAACAACTAAAGCAACCTCTGCTGTACGAGTTCCTTCGTTAATTTCATATTGTCCTAAGCCAAGAATTTCTTCTTTACCTTCTTGTTCTTTCACAGCGAGGATGATCATTTTCTTAGTATAATCAATGATTACAAATTCTTGCAGCCTTTCATGTGGCATGTCAGTTCGAGCGGAACTAAATCGTCGATATAGGCTTTTATCGGAGAGTGAATAGAAGAAATCCTTCAAAAGAGGCTCATCACTTATTCTTACAGGTCTTAAAAACACTTCCAACCCGGTTTTTATGGTTCTATATGTTTCAAGTTCTTCAGGATATTCTCCCTTAACTCCAGGGATAAATTCCTGATCCTTATAGATCAAATTTTGTTTTTTCGCTTCTTCGATTAACCATGGTCTAAATTTCGGATGTGCTATTGAAATTAACTCCATCGCACGTTCTCTAATGTTTTTGCCATGTAAATAAGCAATACCATATTCTGTCACTACATAATGTATATCTCCTCTATTTAGCGTTACACCAGCACCTTCCTTAATAAATGGCATTATCCTTGAAACAGTTTCATTTTCAGCAGTCGATTGTAGAGCAAGAATCGTTTTCCCGTTCTTTGCTAAAACTGAGCCACGCATAAAATCAGCTTGTCCACCAATACCACTATAGAATGTCTTTCCGATCGATTCAGCACTTGCTTGACCAGTCAGATCTATCTCTAATGCACTGTTTATAGCGGTCATGTTATCATGCTGAGCAATAATCAATGGATTGTTTGTATAATCAACCGTTCGAAATTCTATAGCAGGATTATCATGAATGTATTCATAGGTTTCTTTATTACCCATACAGAACGTTGCAACAGTTTTACCCCGGTTAATGCTTTTCTTGGTGTTGTCAATCACACCTTTTTTCATTAGTTCAACGAGCCCATCACCTATAAGTTCTGTATGCACACCAAGGTTTTTCTTGTTATAAAGATTCGATAAAATCGCATTTGGGATACTGCCATATCCAACTTGGATCGTGTCCCCATTCTCAATTAGGTGTGAGACATAGTTCCCAATTTTTTGTACAACTTCCGTCTCTGCTTCTTCCTTATATTCTAAAATAGGTTCATCGTACGGGATAATAAAATCTACATCCTTGATATGAATAAAACCGTCCCCGTGCACCCGAGGACTATTAGAATTGACCTGGGCAATCACTAACGAAGCATTTTCCGTTGCCGCTTTGACAATATCAACACTGACGCCTAAGCTCATGTAGCCGTGACTATCTGGTGGTGAAGTCTGCACAAGAGCGATGTCAATCGGTACAACTCCGCTATAGAATAAATCTGGAATCTCGGACAAAAAAATAGGAGAATAATCTGCCAAGCCTTTATTGATTGCATCTCTGGTATTGGCACCAATGAAAAACGAATTATGTCGAAAATTGTATTTGAATTTTTCATTAGCGTAAGGCGCGACTCCAAGTGTCCATACGTGAAGAACTTCAGCATCAAAAAAGGCTTTTGGATGCGATTGTACATAATCTACAAGAGAACGAACAAGATATTGAGGTTCACCACAAGCCGTACCAATAAATATTCGGTCTCCTCTATGAATTTGACTAAATACTCTATCTTCTGGCATGAATTTTTTAGGATATATTCTCTTCATTTCTTCCAGCATTTTATCTTCTTTCTCAAGACCCATCTCTATCCATCCTTTAGGAATAGATCGCGCTCACTCATCATTATTTTATCTGTTAGAGTTATACAGAAGTTAAATTGTTACTTTTCTTTGGTTATCGGTAAGGCATAAGAAAAGATCATTCAAAGATAGTGGACGACAACCCCTGCACCGCATATATATACTCAGTTATGTATATATTCTTGTCGCACCATGTCTTCGGACCTACGCCTCAAACTTCTTCAAGGAAGTCTGCTGCTGCATCATCACGCAAATTGATAACCTATAACTCAACCTAACAGAAATTATAAAACAGAAACGGATGGCGGCAAATTATGGTGACTAAAAAACGAAAAAGGTGTTCTTGGGCAGAAAGCAATCCATTAATGAAAGAATACCATGACAAAGAATGGAGGACACCTGTACACGATGATAGACTCTTATTTGAGTTTGTGATATTGGAAGGTGTTCAGGCAGGGCTAAGTTGGAACACCATTTTGCAAAAAAGAGAGAATTTTAGAAAAGCGTTTGACGATTTCGACTACAAGAAAATTGCTAACTATGATGAAAAAAAGGTCGAAGAGTTACTTCAAAATATAGGAATTATAAGAAACAAAAGGAAAATACAAGCAGTCATAACAAATGCTAAAGCTTTTTTGGAAATACAAAAAGAATTTGGTTCGTTTGATGCATATATTTGGGATTTTATTGATCATAGGCCTATTAAGAATGCGTGGGAATCTTTAGAAGAGATTCCAGCTAAAACTGAGATGTCTGAAACTATAAGCAAAGACTTAAAGAAGCGATGTTTTAAATTTATTGGCCCAACAGTTATTTACGCATTTATGCAAGCTGTGGGTATGTTAATGATCACATTATTTATTGTTTCAGATATAATGAGTTAAAAAATAAATAGTAAGTTATTCTAGACTAGAATTTTTATTTACTCTTATTGAATTACTTGGCTTATATCGTTTCCAAGAGACCCTATCATCCATTATTTGCCAATTTTATAAATTGGAAATTCCGCAAATTAAATTCAATTATAAATGAAGAGCAAAAATGAATTTTATGCATCCCAAAAAAATCACGAAAATTTATTTAGGTAATCAAACATACATTAGTGCCAAATTGATTTGAATAGTGATTAACAACATGTCATTGGAAGATTATCTAGAAACAGGTAAAGAGTTTTTTTTTCAAAAAAAATACGATTACGTTATTGAAACTCTGCAACAAGTAGTTCAAGTTGACCCTGAATCAGTAACAGCATGGCAACTTATGGGAGCATCTTTTGCGGAGTTAAGAAATTATAAAATGGCTTTTAAATGCTACCAAAAAGCATTGGAATTCGATCCTAAGGATTCGGCTACATGGTATAATATGGGTGTAAGTTACGAAAAATTGAATGATCTTGGTAATGCGATTAAATGCTATAAGGAAGCGCTAAAAATAGATCCTGAGCTCGAAGATGCATTGATTAACCTTGGAGAAGCATATAGAGAACTAGGTCAGTATAATAAATCTATTAATGGTTATAGAAAAGCAGTGAATATTAACCCTACAGATGAGGTGATATGGTATAATATGGGATGTGTTTACGACAAGTTAGGTGAGCATAATAAGGCGATACACTGCTATCAAACTGCCTTGAAAATCTATCCCGAATTTGTACCAGCGCTCAGCAATATGGCTGCTGCTTATTTAGAATTAGGGGAATTTGATAAAGCCGCTGAGTGCTATAAAAAAGCTGGGGAAATTGATCCTAAATATGCAAACACTATGGAAAACTTAAAACAACTTAAGGAGATTTAAACCACTGTTTGATTATCCAATTAGTATTGTCCCGTGATTTATTTTCAGCGCACTTTCAAAATAGTGGTTTCTAATATTTTTCCGTAGGTACTGTCTACTCAATGTTGAAGAATGTCTTGTATTCCTTCTCATTAAAGCCAACGAGAAACTTATCATTATCTAAAATAAGAAATGGATACGCTACGTGGCGACAACCAGATTTATCCTTTAATTCGTCACGCAGGTCACCTACAATTTTCTTTTCTAATTGATCTACAAATACATATTGGAAGTCGATTGAATTTTCCTTTAAGAATGCAAGAGCACGTTTGCAAAAAGCGCATGTACTTAACGCATAAAGTTTCACATTATGGCTCTTATTATTTCCATGAACATGAATGAATTCAATCAATTGAAACACCAAAATATTAATGCTTGTGATTCATTCAATATTGAACATTTCATTGTACTTAGCTTCAATAAAGCCCTGTATATACCTTTCGTCATCAACTATTAAGAATGGGTAAGATACAACACGTCCGAATTTCTCATGTAAATCGGCTCGCAATTTTTTGATAATTTCTCTATCTATATAGTCCACATAAACATACTCAAATTCAATAGAATGATCTTTTAGGAAGCTCATAACTCGATGACAGTGCGCGCACGTTGACAAAGCATAGAGTTTAAGTTTCCAACTCTTATTTTCGCCTGGAACCCGGGTGAATTCTATTTCAGATGACATAAGATATGCCTTAATTGAAATTATGAAAGCTGAGTTGTGTATAAGTCAGATTTTGAGAGCTGTCTGTTGCCATTTTTTTGTTTCTGCTGTCGGCTTATAAATCGTGCTGATGCGTTTCCATTATATCTAATAAGTTTTCGTATTTCTCTGTATTGAATCCAACCATGCATTCCTCACCATCGATGACTAAGAAAGGAAAGGCAACTCTTCGATTATATTTTCCTTTTAATTCGTCAACGATTTTATCTCTAGTTTTTCGGTCAAGCTTATCAACATAAACATACTCAAATTCAACAGAATTATCGCGTAAAAACGCAAGAGCCCGTTTACAAAAACCACAAGTCGAGAGCGCATAAACAGTAATTTTACAACCTTTTTTTTCACCGGTTTCGTGAGTAAATGATATTTCAGATGACATAAAATCTAGTGTGTTAGATTATAGTTTTTAAGATTTTTGAAAGGGGAACGCCCAAGCGGTTTTTCTACATAATTAATTGGATATGCCTCATTTTATTATTGTATTATGGATATTGCAATACGAGACCTACGCCTACCTCTTTGAGATCTACAACTCTTGAGAGTTCGATTTTTGAATTTAAATCAGTACAATGGCAAGCATGCACTTTTTCAGGCTGTAATTCATTCATGTAATGCAATGTGCCTTGTAACTGTTCTTTTGAAGGATTAAGTAGATGAAAACCCCCAATTATATCAATTACTCTATTTTCTTCACAAATTTTCTTAGAATATTCCACGATATTACAAATTCCGGCGTGGGAGCAACCCGTAATAATCACTAAACCTTTTCGTGATTTATAAGCTAAAGCAGAATCATCCAATAAATAATCATCATCTAAGATTGATCCCACAATTTTGCCGATTGGACTTTTGGCTTCAAAATCATTTGTTCTTTCAATTTGTCCGAGAAAAACGAGTCTTTCAGTTAACCATACAGGATCTTTACTCAATTCGAGTTTGAGATGGTTTGCTATTTTTTCTTCTGAAAAAATAGAACCAATTTCTTTCAAACTTTTTATTCTTCTTGTTGAAAATATTAAAGGATGCGCAACAAGAGTCGGTTTTTTATAACTAATTCCTTCAAACTCTGCTTCTGTATAAAGTTGCGCGAGAGGAACTAAGCCCCATGTATGATCCAAGTGCCCATGAGAAAGAACTATGAAATCAATGTCCAATAGATCGATTTTCATTTTTTGTGCATTCTTAATAAACGCATCTGAATATCCTACATCAAACAGAATTTTTTTGTTTCCATCTTCAATAAAATATGATACAGCAGGCTCGCCGTAGAAATATCGATCTATTAAAGTATTATTATCCACAAGAACTGTTAATTTCATTGTGTTCTCCTCAATAGTAACATTGAAATTAACTATATAATTCAAGATCCCTCCTATAGAGAACGATTAAAATATTATAATTAAAAGTAGGTGGAATCCGAATGAGTGCTGTTTCAGGCGATTCAAAGGGACAGTTATCATATGAAGAATGTCTAGAGGTATTGGGTGAAGATATAAATGGACTCACAGAAACTGAAGCAGGCTCCCGGCTTGCACAATACGGATTTAATAAATTAACAGAGGAAGAGGAAAAAAATCCGATCTTCATGTTTATTGCGCAGTTTAAGTCGCCTCTCGTTTACGTATTAATCTTTGCAGCCGTATTATCGCTTTTTATGGAAGAATTAATTGATTTTTTTGTAATTATGGCTATTTTGTTCGCAAATGCGGTGATTGGATTTACACAGGAATGGAAAAGTGAAAAAACCATACGCGCGATCCATTCATTGATTGAGGATAAAGCGATAGTAATTCGAGACGGTGATGAAATAGAAATCCCAGCAGAAAATGTCGTTCCAGGAGATATAATGCTACTTTCTGCGGGCCAAAAAGTTCCTGCTGATGCAAGAATTCTATTCGAAAGAAATCTCCACGTTGATGAGAGTTTACTGACTGGAGAAAGCGTCCCCATAAAGAAAGATACTGTATGTCTAATCGAGGATCCATACTACTATGAGCAAGTCAACATGGTATTTTCGGGCTCTTTCGTTACCGAAGGTCGAGCTAGAGTCATCGTTGCCGCCACAGGCGATAATACAGAATTAGGGAAGATTCACAAAGAACTTCAGGGAATTCAGGAGAAACCATCTCCGATGGCAATTCGTACAAAACGCCTTAGTTTATTTTTCCTCGGTCTTGCATTGTCATTTGTCGGTTTAGTAATTGGATTAGGACTCTATCGGGGACTTGCGGGGGCAGAACTTGCACTCTTAGCACTCGCTAGTCTCGTGTCAGCGATCCCTGAAGGATTATTAGCGGTTCTCACCATCGTTTTAGCTATAGGCATAACTAGACTCGCACGACAAAATGTAATTGTAAGAAACTTAGGAACAGTTGAAACACTCGGCATCACGAATGTAATTTGCTCAGACAAGACTGGTACACTCACTAAAAACGAGATGATGGTTCGTCGAATTTATACGAAAGGACAAATCTATGAGGCAAGCGGAAGCGGATATGACCCGCTTAGTGGTGGAATTTATCTTGAGGGCTATGGACCAGAAGGATGCCTACGTTCTCCAGGTTTTTGTTACCCTGAAGAAGGAGCGCCTCCAGGAGCATACGAACCAATTAATAAAGACACTTTGAAACAATATCCTGACTTAGAAAGATTGTCGATATACATGGCTTTAGCTAACGATGCTGAAGTATATGCCGAATGTGAAGGAGGAGGACGCTGTACTGTGGTGGAGAAACATGATGCACCACACTTTTGGCGAGTTAAAGGCTCACCTACTGAGGCAGCATTGATTGTAGCACTCGAAAAAATTGGTTTACATAAGCATATACTCGACGAAATGTGGCCACGCATTGCTGAAATTCCGTTTTCTAGCGCAAGGAAATACATGGCAACTCTCCATGAGCTTGGCCCTATGATGTATGATGGGAGAGAAAATGGGAGAGAATTTGAAAACAAGAACCTAGTAATCGTTAAAGGTGCACCTGAAGCCCTACAAAATTTCGCTAAAGAGATGCCAGCTAAATGCCAAACTATTGTAGATGAATATGCCTCACAAGGTCTACGAATACTGGCTTGCGCAGCTAAATATGTACCAACCAACGTGCGTCAAATTACTAAAGATGATCTTGAAGGGATAGAGTTTGTTGGGTTGGTCGGTATAAATGACCCACCACGAGAAGAGGTTCGTGATTACATCGAAAGAAGTAAACTAGCAGGAATTTCTGTTAAGATGATTACTGGTGATAACGAACTAACGGCAAACGCTATCGCTGAAGAGATTGGTCTAATAAATCCAGATTCTGGTGGTAAAGCTTCATTCAGAGGCGATAGTTTAGATCAAATGAATGATGAAGAATTGAAACAAGTTGTTACTGAAGCCAAGGTGTTTTCTCGAACGAATCCGATACACAAATTACGAATTGTTAAAGCACTTCAGGAACAGGGTTCTATCGTTGCAATGACAGGAGATGGAATAAATGACAGTCCAGCGCTAAAACAAGCTGACATAGGAATTGCAATGGGGATTACAGGTACCGATATTGCTAAAGAAGCTGCTGATGTCGTTTTGCAAGATGAAAAATTTGAGGCTGTTGTTGACGGCATAGACCAAGGGCGGCATATTTTTAATAATTTCAGGCGTGTTGCGCTCTATCTACTTTCGACTAATATAGGAGAACTTTTGCTCCTCATTTTAACTTTAGCGATCTTTCTCCATCCTGTTTTACTTCTGCCCATTCAAATTCTTTGGATCAACCTTGCGACTGACGGATTTCTGGATATTTCACTTGCTATGGAGCCAAAGGAGGAAGGACTTCTAGATAGACCGCCAAGATCGCTTGATCAGCGGATATTATCACGGGATACTGTCAAATTGGGACTTTTCTACGCATTAATAATGGTAGTGGGTAGTCTAATGGTTTATTTTTATCTTATATTCCAAGATACTCCTGCAGCGAAAATAAGAACCGCAATTTTTGTAGTTTTGATTATTTTCCAGTGGTTTAATGCTTTCAATTGTCGATCTCATAACAAATCGGTATTCTCAGTTGGGATCTTTAAGAACAAGACTCTATGGGGTTTCCTGGTTATTGACGTACTTCTTGTCGCTATTTTGTTCGTTATTCCTCCATTAACACTCGCATTTGAGCTAGTACCGCTTGGAATCATGGATTGGAGTATTATAGCATTTATAGGCTCTACTATATGGATCATTGACGAGATTAGGAAAAAATTTCAATTGTTCACTGTGCAGGACTAACCTATAAGTGTTTGAAAAGAATATATTTTCAAAATGAGAATAGTAAATATATCGAGGGACTTATTTATGATGCAATCAAGATTAGATAGTCGTATTAAAAAAGTTATCGAAACTGCAATCCTGCACCGTACTTTTACAGAAGAAGAAATGCTGAAAAAAGGTATTGAATTCATAGTGTTCACATTAAATTACCAAAAGTATGTTAAAGCAGGGAATGATTTGTAATGAACACTACAGCATTTTTTGACATACTAAAGACACTTACAGCTTATTTTGCCGAACAAAAAATCCCATATGTAATAGTTGGAGGAATTAGTGTGAACTACCTCACGCTAAAGCTGTGAGGCTTCCTGCTTCAACGACCGAACTTGCGGTGACATAGGGAATACCGTTTAAGAACCCAGGTGGTTTTTTGCTTTTAAAGAGGATTAATCATTGACATAGGCTTGATTTTTGGCTTCTTTGCCTTTTTGTAGTAAGTTAACTTTACCAGTTCCGTTGCCATAACATATCCAAATACGACTAGAATCAAGGTGCCGAGTATGACCAAAGGAAGCCAGATAAATTCAAAAAGACTGTTAATAGGTAGATAAATCAACGCAAAGGTTACTAACAGGGTGAACAAAGATGCCCAAGCCAATAGCTTACTTGGAGGTGTACCTTTCAAAAATAATTTGTTGGTTCGTATCATGAATAAGACGCACACTTCTGATAAGATGATTTCTGCAAACAAAGCTGTTCGGAAGAGTTCATTATTTACGTTAAAAACGAAAAGTAATAGCAAAATAAACACAATATCAAAAACTGAGCTTACTATACCAAGTAATCCGCCAAATTTAAAGATGTAATTTGTGTCCCATCTTTTTGGTCTTATTAATTCTTCCTTTTCAACATTGTCTGTTGAAACAGCAATGGTAGGCGCATCTGTTAAAAAGTTCGATAAGATTAATTGCGCTGGCAGTAGAGGTAGGAAGCGCAATACTGTTGATGCACCTCCGACGGTAAAAAGATTACCAAAGTTCCCTGAGACAGTATAGAGGAGATACTTGACTATATTCCCAAATATTCTTCTACCTTCTATGACGCCGTCGACTATTACCTTCAAACTTTTCTGGAGCAAAATAATGTCTGCGACATCTTTTGCAATATCGGATCCTTGATCTACAGCTATCCCTACATCAGCCTCTTTAAGTGCTGGGGCATCGTTTACCCCATCACCCAGGCAAGCAGTAATTCTTCCGTTTTTTCTTAAAGCCTTAACCACTCTATATTTATGTTCAGGAGTTGCTCTACAAAAGACGACTACTTTCTTTACCTTTTCTTGAAGTTCAATGTCTGTAATTTTGTCAAGCTCTTGACCAAGCATTATTTCCTCATCAGTCAAGTCTAGTCCAACTAGACGGGCGATTTCCTTAGAAACATAAGGCCCATCACCTGTCAAAATTTTGAATTCGATTCCGAGATCCTTACTAAGTTTAATAGCTTCCTTTGCCGATTCCTTAGGAGGATCCATGAACGCAATGTAGCCAAGTAATGTAAGTCCGAATTCGTCGTCTAGGTTGTAATTTTCCTTTTCTTCAATTTCTTTGAAGGCAACCGCAATAACTCTATAACCTTTGCTTCCATATTCCTCATAGAGTTTTCTAGCAGACTCTTTGTCTGCTAGAAGAAGAACCTCATCATTCTGCCACACGTGGGTTGAAAAGTCAATTATGTATTCAGGAGCACCCTTCGATATGAAGATCGTTTTATTTGTTCTTACAACAACACTCATTCTTTTCCGATTTGAGTCAAAAGGGAATTCCTTTATAATGGAGTATTCTTCGAGTTTCTTTGTGTCGAATTGTTTTTTTGCATAGTTCCAAATGGCCATATCAAGTGGATTGCCTGTGTTACTTTCCTTTTTTATCGAGTTACACAAGAGCGAATAAAGAATCAATTTATCCATTGGATTTCCATTAACATTCATATATTTTTCAAGAGTTAGTTTGTTCTCAGTGATCGTTCCTGTTTTATCAGTACAAATAACATCAATATTACCGAGATCTTCAACGGAGACTAGTCTCTTTACGATAACATCTTTTTTAGCTAGAAGAAGTGCTCCGCTCGAAAGTGTTATGGTTATAATTATTGGCAATGCTTCTGGAATCATGCCAACAGCCAAAGCTAACGCAAATAGAATAATACTGAGAATATCTCTTATAAAAATGACGTTAATAATAAAAATTAGAACAACACTTGCCAAAACGATTCTTAATAGTGTATAACTTAGGCTCTTCAGGTCTTTTTGAAACTCACTTTCTCTTTTTATTTTCTTCAAGAGCTGTGCGGTTTTCCCCAGGTATGTGTTTTTACCTGTAGCTACAATAACACCGATGCCCTCTCCAGTTCTAACATAGGTACCCATGAATGCGATATTTTTCAGTTCATGTATAGCGGGGCTTTCAACTGATGTTTCTTGAAACTGTTTTCGAACAGGATACGACTCTCCTGTCAACGCTGATTCATCAATAAACAATTCATTTATATCTAGAAACCTCATATCGGCAGGAACCACATCACCCGTTTCCAGCAAAACTATATCTCCAGGAACCAGTTCCTTGATATCGATCTGCCGCCTCTCGCTCTCGCGTATAACTCTTGCATTGAACTTAACATAAGTTCTAAGTCGCTCCAGCGCCTTCTCTGATCTATATTCTTGAAAGAAACCTAGAAACCCATTAAGGAACACTATGCCTATAATAATCACTGTATCCGTAAGATCTCCTAGAAATGCTGCAACAATACTTGCACCCATCAGAAGTAAGATTAACGGATTTTTAAATTGAGATAAGAGAACAAAAAAGCTGGTTCTAATCTTTGGCTTGGCTATTTCGTTAAAACCGTACTGGGCTTGGAGTTCATTAACTTGATATTCGCTTAACCCTTTCTCAGAACTGTTAAACTGATCTAAAACATCTTTACTTGACATTGCCCAGTATTTTTTCTGATACATGTATAAACATTGATGAATAGAAATATTTAAACAAAATGTTACGGATACAGTGTGTATCTGGTTTTTTAAAAAATGAATTCATTCAAACTTAGGTTCGCTTTTAAAGCTATGCAATACTAAAATCATCGCAAATATGAAAGCAATTAACAGATATGTAAATGATGCAGAGTCCATATTTTGTAGTGTATTTCCAAAGACGTTTAAAGCCGCATAGATGATGTTACCCATTGTAAAGTAATAGAAATCGCGTTTTTCTTCATAATTCTTTATGGCAAGTATCGCTGCGCTTATTGTTATTATGATTCCCATAGGAAGAAGTATAAAATCAGAGTTTATGATGGCAAAGAGTACAGCACCTACAATAGCAATGATCAACATGCCTGTGGCGAAATAATAGCCTCTTTGACTAAGAGAGTTATTAGACAAAATCAGATACCCTGCAATTATTAACAGTCCAGCCATTAAAAATTCAGACGTCCAATGAAAGCCAAAACTTATAATGTTTGCATCTAAATCAGGCACATTAGCTGTGACAATTAAAATAGCCCAGTAGAGTATATTTATAATTCCGACAGTTATTGAATACATTGCTGTAATCTTCTTCAAATTCAGTTTGTATTCCTCATATCACAATTTTTTCTTCGAGTGTCCCTAAGATCTATGCTGAAATAAAATAGTTATAAAAATGAAGATGTCCATATAAAAATCATAACGTAAGTAAAATGTTGGTGATGAACTAATGTTTCAACCTTATTGGTTTCCGTTTTTCTTTGTCCCCTTTATGGCAGCCATTTTCATAGTAGCCATTCTTTTGGCAGTATGGGTGTACAGAGATGCCGAAAAGAGAGGAGAGAGCGGTATATTGTGGTTAATCATTGTTTTAATCACAGGGATAATCGGTTTGATAATTTGGTTGATTGTCCGAGGTGATAAACCAGTGATTTCATCAGAACCGACTACAAAAGTACCTCCACCCCCCCAGACAGTACAGACTACTCAGACAACTGGCGCCCAGTTTTGTCCAAATTGTGGAGCAAGTATCCAACCTAATTCGATTTTCTGTGCAAACTGCGGGGCAAGTCTTGAATAACTCTGCGTCATTCGTGTCATTTCGAAAAGACACATAGCTTTCTTTTTCTCTTAAGCTACTTAAGCGTTTTTTAAGCGCTTATAGAAACCTTCATTTTGATATAAAGCTGTAAATATCTGTCCGCGAACAGTTCATCGCAAAATGTGAGGCTAATCATTGGAGTTCCCCTGCAAAGAGCAACAAAGGATTTTTTGTTGATATTATTTCAAAAAAGGGAAAACTAAATTATTATGTGAGTACCAAAAAATATTAGTTTTTCTTTCATTATAGAGAAGCAATTAACCTGTAATGAGAATAGTTATTGAAGTTGATATTGGGAGTGTGATGAAATATGGACGATGTTTGGTTTGGCTACCACTTGCCGCCTGAAGGTATTAATTTCGAAGATATGAAGAATGCCTGTCTTACAGCAGAACGATCAGGACTTGATCTCTTCACGATTACAGATCACTTTATGAATATGGCAAACCCAATGGGAAAAGAGAACCATCCTCTTGAATGTTGGACCTTGTTGGGAGCTCTTGCCGCAATAACTAGTAAGATTAGATTAGGACCATTAGTGTCCTGTTATGGCTATAGAGCACCTACTCTTCTAGGAAAAATTGCAACGACTGTTGATATTATTAGCAATGGAAGACTTGTGATGGGATTGGGGGCAGGATGGCACGAACCTGAGTTTAAAGGATTTTATGGAAGATTTCCACCTACGAAAGAACGTCTACAAGGCTTTGAAGACACCCTTGGTATAGTTTACTCAATGTTCAAAAACGAACATACCACTTACAAAGGGAAGATTTTTTCAACAGAAAATACATTGAACAGTCCACGGCCAATTCAAGAACATATACCGATATTGATAGGTGCTTTTGGGGAGAAAATGATTAGATTAGCGACACAGTACGCCGATATTATTCATTGCAGCTTTGATCCAAGCCCAGAATATTTAGCTCAACAAAAGCAAAAGATAATAACTGGATGTGAAAAAACAGGAAGAAATCCCCAGGAAATTCGAATAGGGTCAGGATATACAATCTGGTTGGATCCAACTGAAGAAGAGACCAAACAGCGAGTCAAAAGACTGCAAGTAAGGATGAACATACCCGAAGAAACAGCAAGACAAATTGTTGCAAATGCCCCCTCAACACCAGAAGAACATATAGAAACAATTCAGAAAGCAATCAATGACGGAATATCAGTTTTCACATTCATGGGATCTCCAGATAAACTAAAAACTTTCGTAGATGAAGTAGTCTCAAAGCTGAAATAATTGTTTCTAGAATTTACTTAAACCTTTTTGCGTGAACACCGCTTTACGAATTGTAAGAGGCGATTTTTTAGATAAAACTGAAAAGTTTCTGCGATACTTTTTCAAGATCTTTTTTTCTCTTGTAGACGGGTACCTCATTTTCACGATAAACAGCTAAGTTTTCTTCAAATGTAGGTTTCGGGTTAATATAGAACACACCTAAGGGATATTTACCTTTTTCTGTTGCCCTTCTAAAAGCCTCTATTCTGTCAGAGGGATCGAATGTATCTTCTAGATAATATGTATTCTCTTGAAACCACTTAAAGGTGTTTAATTTATTGAAAGTCACACAAGGTTGAAAGATGTCCACATGGGTGTATCCCTTATGGGTTATCGCCTTCTTCAAGATCTCTTTAGTTTGTTCTTTATCACCGCAAAATGCTCGTGCAACAAAAGAGGCATTTAACGCTATTGCAAATGTCAAAGGATTGAAAGGTTCAACGAACACCCCTAAATTCTGCATCTTAGTTACATATCCAAGTTGAGAGGTAGGCGACGCTTGTCCCTTTGTAAGACCAAAAACCATATTGTTGTGAACAATATTTGTCACATTTATATTTCTACGGATGGCATGAATTAAATGATTGCCACCCTCACCATAAGTGCATCCATCCCCGCTTTCAACTATAACTGTCAACTCTGGATTTACGGCTTTTATTGCCATAGCTACTGGTAAAGCACGCCCGTGAAGTCCATTAAAGAAGTTCATTTTAGTAAAATGTGCCATTTTTGCAGCTTGGCCGATGCCGGTAACCAGCACAATTTCTTCCGGCTTCAAGTCAAGCTCAGTTAGGACTCCCTTTAGGATATTCATGATGAGAAAATTTCCGCAACCGGGGCACCAATGATAATCAATATCACCCATATCAAATGCTGTGTTATCCAATAAATTCACCTTTCTATAATTTCACTATTTTTTCCAATTTCTCAACTAGTTCTTCGACAGAAAAAGGCAAGCCGTTATATTTCAGAATTTTGGCATCGATTTCGATTCCTGTATGTTGTTTGATCAACTTACCAAACTGTGACGTTGCATTATTCTCGATTATAACAGTTTTTTCGGCTTTTTTAAGATATTTTGAAAGATCAGGGTATAGCGGATATACCTGTTTGAAGTGCAAGAATGAGATATCCCTTTCGCCCAACAATTCCATCGCTTCTTTGATTAAATGGAATGTAGATCCCCAACCTATTAAGAGTATCTTATAAGTTTCGCTCCCGATCAATTCTGGGAGTATTACATCATTCTCTAGAAGTTTTAACTTTGTGAGTCTCTTCTCAACCATTTTTATTCTCATATAATGGAGATCTTCAGAGATATGACCTTCTTCGTCATGTTCATGACTGTCAGCAGCAACTAAGCCTTCACCAAAACCAGGAATGCCACGAGGAGATATTCCGCTTTCAGTTAATTCGTATCGTCTGTAATCCTTCTCTGTTTTTACTATATGATGTTCTATTTTAATTCTTGTGAGGTCTAGCGGAGGGAAATTATAGTAAAAATTCACTAAATAATTATCAGTAAGTATGAATACAGGAACTTGATACTTATCTGCAAGATTGAACGCGTCTTGGGTAAGATAGAAGGCATCATCTATTTTGCCTGGCGCAAGAATAATTCTTGGAAAGAAACCATGCCCTGCATACAGAGCAAGTTCGAGATCTCCTTGTTCTGTCCTAGTGGGCAATCCAGTTGCAGGTCCAGGTCTTTGAGATAAGTGGATAACTACTGGTGTTTCAGTAACGCCTGCAAGACTTAGGCCTTCGGACATCAGGGCAAACCCTCCACCAGAAGTGGTCACCATTCCCCGTCCTCCCGCATACCATGCTCCGATCGTCGCATTTATGCCCGAAATCTCGTCTTCTATTTGTTCAACTACAATGTCAAACTCTACTGCTTCTCCAGCAAGAAATCTCAATACCCCTGTTGCAGGAGCCATTGGATAGCCCACAATGAAATTACAGCCCCCCGCTATAGCACCCATTGCAACCGCTTCTGTTCCATCCATTAATAGTTCATCACGAACGTGTGGATTCTTTTGAAGCCCAATAACAATTCTTTGATCCGCTTTTAGTTCTTTTGCAAGTTCAAATCCTTTTTTTGCTGCCGCAATATTGTTACTTACAATCTTCTCGCCTTTACTCGAAAAACGTTGTTTCAGAAAGTCCTCAACAAGCCCTTCTTCAACATTAAGAAGACAAGCAATCAATCCAATTACCACTATATTTGCATAGATCTTTCCGCCGAGTTTTACAGCAATATCAGTAAAAGGGACTTCAACTTCGCAGTCTGTACATTCAAGTGCACCTTCAATATTTTCCTGCTCGCCAACAATTATTGTATCAGTTGTAATTCTTTTTCGTAAATGTAGTATGGCATCCTTCGTAAGAGGGATAAGGATGTCAATTCTATCAATATAAGCAGCAACTCTTTTCGATGATACTCGTATTTCAGTAGAATTAATTCCACCTCGGACACGAGACATGTATTCCTTTGTTGAAAATACATTATAACCGGTAGTTTTCATTATTGAAATCAAAAGGTTCTCGAAGGTTTCAATTCCCTGTCCTGCAGCACCTGCGAGTACGATAGAAATGTCATCCTTTTTATTAACGGAAAAAGAAGAAGTCTTCATAGAAAAAACTATACCTTTACCTGTGTTTAAAAAAACTTGTGTTTCAGGAATATTCCTTTAGAGTTCTACAGAGATCGTAGAACATAGTATTAAATAGACTAAATATATAGAGAGAATAATCAATCTCAATATTCTTTTCACGATTTTTAGAAGAAAGAGGAGGTATTTGTGTGCTAGATTTATCTGATCTTCCCGTAATTGATGACCATGCTCACATGTTTGGTCCAGATGCCAAAGATGCCAACCCAGTAAGAAGTTTCACGATGCTAGAAAAACCGAAAGACATAGAACATCAACTTCTTTATCATTGCGCAGCCCGAGCTCTTGCGAAACTTTATGGGTGCAAGCCTGACGAAGAAGAGATATTCAAACTTAGGAAAGCGAAAACAAAAAATAACTTCGAAGAATTTGTCGCGGATATTTTCCAGAAGGCAAATATTGAGGCACTTATTGTCGATCCGGGTTATCCACCCACAATTACTGTGGAAGAATTCCAAGATATCGTTCCTGTTAAGGTATATTCTGTTGAGCGAATTGATGAACACTTATTTGATGAGGTTATGGGAGAATCCAACACTTTTGATGATGTATTGGACACATTCCATGAACAATTAGATCAATGGTTTAAGAAAAAGGACGTTGTAGGTTTAAAAACGATCACCGCTTATATTACAGGTCTCAATATTCCAAGAATTGATCGTGATCGTGCAGCGGAGATTTTCAAAGAGTTCCAGGAGGACAAAAAACGTTGGATTGTCGAATTTGGCTTCGGTCAAAAGCATTATATTGGACCTTTTGAAATGCGGATCTTTCTGTTCTGGGAAGCTTTAGCCAGATGTGCAGAGAAGAAGGTACCATTCCAAATCCATACTGGTGATGGCGATATGGATATGAAGGACATGAAAGAAGCAAGCGCTCTCCTTCTCCAAAAGAGTGTTTTAAACGACGAATTAGCAAAACAGGTGGAACTTGTCCTTGTCCATAGT
>Ga0209427_10002124_pt1 | contig 23222 bp, 35 predicted proteins | sample DeeMarSWOR136_30_FD_187465 | JGI IMG/M metagenome (GOLD analysis project Ga0209427, IMG submission 187465) | Marine sediment microbial communities from White Oak River estuary, North Carolina - WOR-1-36_30 (SPAdes) (version 2) | ecosystem: Environmental > Aquatic > Marine > Intertidal zone >...
GGTCCAGTGCCTCGGCGAGGAATCCCTGCTCATAGGCTTCTCCGGCCTGCTGCATAACCTGAACCGCCTGCCGGTTGAGACCCTCGATCCGCTCCTGTTGCTCCTGCATGAGGATGAGGCGGTTCAGGCTCTTTATCTCCTCAAAGGACTGCTTCACCTTTGAGGTTTCCGGATAGGTTTGAACCAGCTCCTCCAGAGTATTCAACGCCAGATTATACTGTTTTTTATCCTTCTGGGTCATGGCACGGCTGAAGAGTGAGCCCGCGTTTCCCTCTTTTTTGGCCGCTTCGCTCTTGACTCTTTTCAGATAGATCTGATCCATGACAGTGTTGGCCCTGCCCAGAGACTGGTCCTTTATCCTCCTGTTATCTGAAATCGAGTATGCCGTGTAGTAGAGCGTAAGTGCTCCCGTGAGGTCTCCCGCCTTCTCGAGCTCCGTTGCTTTACTGTAACTGGACTCAGCCATTAGGTTGAGGCTTCCACCACTCTGCTGGTTTGCCGCCATATCGATGAGGCTGTTTACCAGCTCCTCCTCCACGAGAAGTTCCATCTCGCTGCCGATACCAGCCTTCTTTGCCGTGTTTATGACAGGGAGCATGCCCTTCAGTTCTCCTACCGCCTGATCATACTCATCCCGCGCAAAATGTGCCGCTGCCCGATTGTAGAAATTGCTCAACTGCCTGCGAAAGGCCAGATACTCCTGCTGCCTGCTCTCGGTGCTCTGAACCTGCAGCTCCGCCTCCTTAAGCTTGGCTTGTTCCTCGGCAAGTTGCCTCTCTATCTCGTCGATGCGCTGGGAGTAGTCACGCACTTCTCGTCTGAGAGAGCCCTCCCTGGCCGCAAGCTCCCTTTCATAGTCGGCCTTTATCTTTTCGATTTCAGCATTAGCATCCTCAACAGACTTCCGGTACTCCTCCTCCAACTTCCTCTTCTCTTTTGCGAAGGCACCATCGAAATCCTCGACGCCGCTTTCCAGGAGCCTGCGACGGGCCTCTTCCAGTTTCTGCTGGTACTCAACATCGAGCGCTGCACTTCGCTCCGCGAGTATCTTGTCCTGATTCTGCAGAAAGAAATCCCGCTCCTCCATCAAGGCATTAAGTTTCGAGCGGGTTTCCGCCAGCCTTTTCTTCTGCTGCTCGATCTCCTCTTCCGACCGTCGCCTGATCTCTCTGATTACTTCTTCCTCGACACCGGAAATAGCCCCCCCGAGGATCTGTTCCCCTGACCATTCCCTGGCTATGGCGAGGTAAAAGACAAGACCGGCGGCAAAGATGAAGACGATCACGAGGTTGATGATCAGGGGAAGGACCATACCCTTCTTCTCACTGGCAATCACATCGTCCACGACCGAGGTCGTTTTTCGTTTCCCGATCTCCGCCTCGATTGTCCGAAAGATCTCATCTTCGTGTATATCATCGAAGACCTCTTCATGAGCGCCCTCGGTGACAGGCGGCTCTACGGGCTGGGCAGTCTGCACGATCTCGTCGACAATTACATCCGAGACCGGTGCATCCTCGTTAGTTATGTACTGCAGGTCGAGCACAGGGATGAGATGTTCTCCCTTTCTCACAAAGTACCTGATGGGTGACCTTCCCCCCCTCGACTTGATCTTCTCGCCTCCCCGGAGCCTCAGGTATCCCTGTACATTGTCCACCGTGAATCCGAAGAAATTCTTCTGGTCTCTGACGAAAAGGATATTCTCGTAGCTTGCGCTCTTTCGGGCAGGAAGAGGTACGTAATCACTGAGCCGCTTGACCTCGACCCCTGTTTCGAGTGTAAACGCATCTCGAGATGGTTTTTTGTTGAGTAGTATCTTCTCGATCTGCTCTGGCTCGACGCCGAGCTCATAACCGTTCAAATTGAAACAGAGAACCTTATCTGGCATTGAGCACCCTATCCACCTTAGAAATAATATCCGATCGCTGACTGTAGCTAGCCTTCAGTTCATCGAACAGTTCGATACCCTGGTCCCGATCGAGGTAGGAGTAGAGCAAGCTCCCCTTCAGAAAAAGAACATCGGGATAGAAGTAGGTGTCGGCGTATCTGTTTAAAAAATAATCCAATTCCGAAAGCAAATCGATGAGTATCTGATCGTTTCGGCGGCTGTTCTCCTCATAGAGGCGTACGAAGAGGTCGAAATAACTGCTGTAGAGGGTGCCGCTCGGATCGTCGATATAGACAGGCCTCAGGCTCTCATAGTGACCTAGAGCCTCGGTGGTGTTCCCCCGCCTGAGTTCTGAATCGATGAGACCGTGTACCGCGAATGGATAAAACTCAAGTATAGGATATTCATATACGAAAGACCGCAGATGCCTTGCAGCCTTTTCGTACTCCCCGAGGTTGTAGTAAATGTTCCCGAGCTGATACAGGCCTAGGGGGACATACTGTGAATCGGGATACAGGCTCACGAGCAGTTTGAACTTTGAAAGTGCATCGTCCCAGTATTCCTTACCCACATACTCCATTGCGGAGGTAAACATATCGCGGTCCACCTCAATGCTCAAGTGGCTTATCTCAATGGCACTCATCTCGGCACGGTCCCGCTTCTCGTCCAGGCTGATCTTTCCGAGCTTGAGCAGGTTGTAACCGAGAAGTCCACCAAAAATGAGACTCGAAAGGAGGAAGAGGTCCGCAGCCTGTTCGTTGCCGTTGTTGTTGAAATAGATGCCGGCCCCGAGTGAGCCTGCAAAGAGGCATGCCGTAGAGATTGTCTCCCACCGTGTCGTCTTCTTCAGGCGGGAGTACTCCGCGTTCGATATGGAGATGAGGTTGTTGGCACTCTCGATGTGGTATATGCCGTTTGGTATGTTTTTGACAACAAGCGGCGATTTACCCGCACTGACCTCGTTTAGAAACACATCCTTTTCCCGCTGGGTCAGCAGCACATCCACATAGGGTGAATAGAGAGTGAAGTAAAGCAACTGCGACCGCTCTTCGTCAAGCTGTATCTCAACCTCCACTTCCTCATACCCGGGTTTCACGATGCGCAGGGTTTCCAGCTTCTCCGCGTCGACGTTTGCGAGCCGCATGGGCGACTTTCCTATCAGGTCTTTACCAAAAAAAATCTGGGCACCCAAGGGTTCCGTGTTGATGAAGAGCTCCTTTGCAAGTGCCGAATGAATAAAGCATGAGAGAGTGATCAGGATGATGCACAGCCTTTTCATGTAAGTCGTCCTAGCAGTCAACACGGCAATCGAATATCGTGGAACAGGATTTTCGATCTCACAATATCGTACTTCTCCAAATTCTCAGAATATGAACCACCGGAATCCTATATCACCGTACACAGTGTTCAGCGGCGTTTCACTGAAGGACACTGATAGAAGGCCGGCGGACAGTGACAGCTCGTTCCGTTTCGCAAGCCTGATGATATAACTGAGACCTCCCTTGGTGTAGAAGTCGAACGATTCCTCCCTGGTGTCGTTTACTTGTAATATCGACACGGCAAGCCCGGCACTGAAACTGGCAATGAGCCGGTCGGTCATATTCTTTCCCACGAGAACGTACTGAATTGACGCTCCCAGCGGTATGGTAAAAAGTGAGGAACTGATGAATTCGTCGTCTCCCCTTCCCATAAAAATGACGCCCAATTCTGGTCCGAAGCCGAGCCGCACCCTGTTCCGCTTTGGAAAGATGATATAGGAAAAGTTGCCGTAAAAACCGACCGTGTAGAGCTCACGCCATTCCCCAACCGGGAACACCGCAGATCCAGACAGACTGAATACCTGTTTCGACTGCGACGTTTCCTTGTCATCAATGAGTTTTGCAGGAATCTTATAGGTTTTCACACCCTCGAGTGCCCCACAGCTCCGTACCTCTGAAATGGTGACACGCTCCACCCCCTGAAACAGCGGCGCAAACTCCTCATTGTCCTCGGGAATGTCAAGGATGAGGCCGCTTTCCGTGTAGTATATCTTGCCGCGCACCCTGATGTGATCCCCCTCATCGTAGAAGAACCCGAACAGGATCCTGCCGATCTTCTTCTTCCGGGCGTTGTTTCGCATATATTCATTGTCCCAGAGATCGAGTTCCCTGTTTTCAAGATAGGTCTCGTAGGCCAGCTCATCTACAACTGAAAAATTTTTCTCACTGTTGGTAGCCTGGAGCTGATTGTATATGCAGAGAGGAACGGCGTATATGAGGTCATCGTACTCCGAGCTGCCGGTCAGATTCTTGAAATAGTATATCAGTACCTTTCCATCGGATTTCGCGTACACCGTTGAACACAGGAGTATAAGGTACATAGCTATGAGCAGTAGTTTCAGGTTCTTCATCTTTTTCCAACCACGCTGAGTTCTATGGAGTCCCCCACGGAAATCCCCGCTTCGCGGAAGAAGTGCCGGTTTGCCTCGATGGCATACCGGCACTTCCTTGACGAAAGGATAGGTTCAAGGGAAAAAGGTTCCATATCATACATATCCGTGACAACACCGTTTTTATCCAAAAACACTATACTCAGTGGGATTGAGGTGTCCTTCATCCAGAAGGAAAGGTACTGTTCTTCCCTGAAGATGAAGAGCATGCCCTCATTTTTACCGAGTTCTTTCCGATACATCAGACCCCGTGCCCTCTGTCGTTTCGTCTTCGCAACCTCCACTTCAAGGGGCCTCCCCTTTATGCTGAGTGTTACGGTCTTCCCGCTGATGATGTTGCAGGAGCTGATGAGCACTATAAGAGCAACGCCGAGGACCGTGAGTCTTTTCATGCTCACTCCTCATTTAATTGTATCGCAATTTTCTTTGAAATGCTATGTTATCCCTGTAATTCATTTCAATAGGAAGATTAAGGTGGTTTTTCTTATTTTCGGCTAATTTTCTGGCTAAGAAAACAAGTATCTAAAACCTGGACGATCTGTAGAACCCGATTATTTAAAGGACAGTATAAGGGATGGAATTTCGATGAACCGAACCTTCAAGCCCATGCATGGTATCTGCTCATTCGGCGTAATCTACTAGACAAGACTAGGCCCAATAGAGACAATGAGGAGACTCATAATCAATTCAGTTTCATGCATCATATTTTTTTATGGCATCAAAAATGAGGGCTTTGAATTTTTCATTGTCGAGTTTGAACGAGACATCCGCATTCGGCCGTTTTCCCGTGACGCCGTATACATCTGCGACGGTTCTGCCCCGTGTTAATTCACTCATGATTTCAACATCGACATGCAAGTGCCTGGTCTCAAGAATCTCCGGATCAATGGCGTAGGAGACGGTTATGGGATCGTGAAGGGGTGCGCCTTCAAGATCGAAGACATCTTTGCATGTTTGACCAAAAAATTGAAGCAGGCTGCTGATTATGAAGGAAACACGGCCATTCCAGCTCTTCAACTCTGCAATATCCTTCCAGGTAAACAGAGCCTTGTTGGATACATCCAGGGTAACCAGGGTTATCGGCAGGCCAGAATCGATCACACATTTCGCCGCCTCGGGGTCGACATAGAAATTGAACTCGGCGGCAGGGGTGATATTTGAGTCGAAAAGCGCTCCCCCCATTATGATGATGCGCTCTATCTTTTTCTTTATTTCAGGCGCTTTGATGAGCGTCACAGCGATGTTCGTCAAAGGACCGGTGGCAATGATATAGGTCTTTTCCGCCGTATTCTCGATAGTTTCAATAATGAAGTCAACAGCATGGCCATCTGATGGAGTAATCGTAGAATCAGGCAGTACCGCCCCATCCAGACCGGAATCGCCGTGTATGTTTGGGGAGGTGGTCAGATCGCGCAGCATCGGCTTGTCGAATCCCCGTATTACGGGAATTTGATTCTCACCTATCAACGACAGGATCTTCATTGCATTGTTAAAGGTTTTTTCACCTGTTTGATTTCCAGCAACGGTGGTAATACCGAGCAGATCCAACTCTTGCGAAGCGCAGGCAAGAATGATGGCAATCATGTCGTCATGCCCGGGATCGCAATCCAGAATTATCTTTTTCATCTCGTTCCCTTCTCAACTTCGGCTTGAAGTTCTTGAACCGGATTAATCCCGCATATGGAAAGATAGAACTGGCGGGCAAAAACCTCAAGGAATATACGATCCTCAACTAAACGAATTAAAACACATCGCCAATAATTGTTAACAACGGTAATATAAGAGAATTGAAGTCACATTATTAATATTGAGGACAAAGGGTGTTTTTTCTTTGTATTGACAAATCTAATTCTAAAAAATATATTGCTTGGGATGACGAGGAGACGGTTCAGGTCGAAACTAGGGAAGACCGGTTGTCTGTTCTGGCTTTTCATTTTCCTTGTCATTATCGTTATAATCCTCTACCGGGGAAAGGGCTCATTCAAGGAAACCTTTTCCCTCCTCAAAAACAGAAGGGCTCCGACTGAAGAGGTGGACGAAGATCGACCCTCCGTGAGTGCGGAAACTCCCGGGGACAAAACGGGCACGGAAACCGACCGCAAACAAAAAGAAGCAGAACAGAAACGGGAATCCCAGACCGCTGAGACCAAACCGGTGCAAGATGAGCCAGGGACACACCCCGGAGGTGATACTGTCCCCGAAGGGACTGTGGCAAAGGTGGAGAAAGCCCCTGAAAAGCAAGCCACTGCTGCGGTAAAGGAGAAGAACCTGAAGGCACCGCTCTATTACGTGAGAATCGATTCTGACGGCTCAGCACGGCTTCAGCCTGTCATCAGATCAGTTCAGTTCAAGGACACTCCCATCACACGAACCATTGAATCCCTGCTCAACGGCCCGACGCCCGGCGAACGGGAGAGTGGACTCATCAGCTTCATTCCAGAGGGGACGAAGCTTCTCTCAGCACAGATCCGAAATGGTCATCTGACACTGAACTTTTCCGATACCTTCGAGAACAATTATAATGGAAGGGAAGCCATCCTTTTTCAACTCTCGCAGGTCATGCTCACCTCCTTTGAATTCACGCAGGTCACTTCTCTGAGCATCCTCATAAACGGCCAGAACAAACGCTACATTACGGGTGAGGGTATCCCTCTCAAGGAAGTGTACACAAAGGACGACCTGTCCCGCCTGAGTACACAGGGCTGATCGCAGGGGAGCGCACCATCGATGCTCAAGACAGGGGTTTTACGAAAGGATATGTGGGTCGTTCTGTGTGCCACGCTGACGGTGCTGTCTCTCTGGGCGAGCTCCTGTACATCGAAACCCCTTTCAGTCAACCAGACGCATATGGCGCTCGGCACCTATGTGAAGATCGTCATCATTACTGACCGAGAGAACAGGGAGAGGGCGCTGAACACGATCGAGCATGCCTACGATCTGATCGATACCTGGGAGCGTTCCTATACATACAGAAGCAGTGACGGTGACCTGACCCGCTTCAATACCGGCACAACCCTCCTGCGGAAGGACAACGAAAAGCTCTATGAACTCCTCGTGCAGTCTCTCGAGTATGCCCACATAACCGGAGGCTTCTTTGATCCGACCGTACTTCCCCTTATCAAGCTCTGGGGTTTCGACACCGATTCACCCAGTGTGCCGGCGCATGAAGACATTCTCACGGCCCTCGAGCGCGTGGGATATACCCATGTGTTCGTCAGCGAAGACCGGATCGAGAAGCCCGAAGGCATACAGTTCGACCTCAGCGGCATCGCCAAGGGTAAAATCGTGGATATGACGAGGGACTATCTCCGTGAGGCTGGATTCAGCGACTTTCTCGTAGATGCAGGCGGCGATATATACGTTCACGGCAGGAGTCTCGACCGCGGTAAGTGGAGGATCGCAATTCAGAATCCTGTACACCGCGGACAGTACAGTGGTATACTGGAAAAAAGCGATACAGCCATCGTCACTTCAGGCGATTACGAGAACTTCTTCGAACAGGGCGGAAAACGCTACAGCCACCTCTTCAATCCCTTTACAGGCTATCCGAACAGTGATATCAACAGTGTGACCATTATCGCTGAAGAGACTGCTTTCGCCGATGCGGTCGCAACTGCCGTCTTTACCATGGGCAGCGAGGAGGGATACCGTTTCCTCAGAGAAAACATAATCGAAGGGATGATCATTTTCCACGCGCAGGTGGACACGGTTGACACGAAGGACACACCCCATTTCTGGGACTGATCCGGGATTTAACCTGTTAATTCTCAATCAGAGCGTGCAAGATGAATGCGGTGAGCATGAAGATTACCTGGAGCACTACGAACAGGTAGTCGGAGATCCGTAGCCGTATGGTTTTCGGATCGACGCTGTCCGACTTCTCGTAAACGCTATCTGCATGTTTGAACACGGAATAGACAAAAAGAAGGGTTCTCCTTGAGAGTGGTCCCGAGCCCCTCACAAAGAATTGACGAAGCTCCACATAGGTGCTGTGAAAGATCTTCAATACATAATAGAGCATCAGTGCAACCCCACCGTCTCCTCCAGGGTCTTTCCCCTTTTCTCTGAACGGTCTACCGATCGTGTATAGTGTTGAGAGGAGCTCCTGCTCGGAGAAACTCGTCAGGAGTCCACTCATTATCCACAGCTCGAGGATGAATGCTGCGTAGTATAGACCACGGTTCACACCCTGACGCATGAGCATGATGGGTCCCAGTCTGAGCAGGATTTCACCGCCACCTCTGAACGCATTGAAGAGGAACACGAAGAGAAGCAGGGGGATCAGCGGGAGGAGCCGTTTCCAACGTAGTTCCCTGGGGCTGAGCGCAAAGAGGAGCATGGAGAGGAGGAGGAAGGCGGCCTGCAGGAACAGCGCGTAGATGTTGTGTTTGAACAGCACAGCGAAAATGAAGAGAGGAATGCTTATGATCAGCGAGAGGGGAGTAACCCGTGCTTTTGTTCGGGTGCCGCGCGTCAAAAAAGGGACCCTGATTGATGTGCGCTCATTCTTTAGGCTCGGCCTTAGCCTTCGTTGTCTTTGCCTTCGTGGTTTTTGCCTTTACGCTCTTGGTTTGTGTAGTTTCTGCCTTTTCAGATTTTGACTTGGTGCCGCCTGTTTTACCGCTCTTCGCCTTTGCCGGTTCTTTCTTTTTGACTTCCGGTTTTTCTCCCGTTTCCTTGGGTGTAGGTGCTTTGGGCTTCTGCTGCGCTGCAGACTCCTTGGACTTTACAGGCTTCTTGGGTTGAGCACTCGTCTTGGCCTTCTCCTTCTGCCCCACGCGGTTCTCAACATCCACGAGCTCGATGAGCGATAGTTCCGCACCATCGCCCTGCCTTCTCCCGAGTCTGATAATCCGCGTATATCCACCGTGCACGCTTCGATACTTGGGAGCGATATCATCGAAGAGCTTCGCCACGACATCTCTGTCATGCAGCCTTCGGAGAACGATCCGCTTGTTGTGCAGCGAGTTCTCCCGTGCCCTTGTTATGAGCTTCTCGCTGATCCTGCGAAGTTCCTTCGCTTTCGCGACGGTTGTCTGTATTCTCTCGTATCGAAAGAGGGACACGAGCATATTGTTGAACATGGCATCACGATGCTCTCGATCCCTGTTGAGTTTGCGTCCCCTCTTGAGATGTCTCATCCTTGCTTCTCCGCTTCCTTCCTTGCAGGCTTATACTCGAGTAAGTCCTTCATACCGAGATTCAACCCGTACTCGGCGAGCTTGTCCTTGATTTCCTGCAGAGACTTTTTGCCGAAGTTCTTGGTTTTCGAGATCTCATCTTCCGTGCGCTGGGCCAGATCCCCGATCGTTCTGATATTTATGTTGCGCAGGCAGTTGGAAGAGCGAACCGAAAGTTCCAGCTCCTCCACAGGTGTGTCGAGAATCTGAATCATTCTCTCCCTTTCCTCGTCGTATACCTCCTCTTCATCCTCGAACTCCTCATTGAAATTGATGAAGTGGAAGAGATAATCCTTGAGGATCTTGGCCGCGTCTGCAACTGCATCTTCAGGCTTTATTCGTCCATCGGTCCACACTTCCAGAATGAGCTTGTCATAATCACCCCGCTGACCAACCCTTGCATTTTCCACGCGGAAATTGGTTTTCTTTATGGGAGAGTGGAGCGCATCAATGGGAATAGTTCCGATGGTTTCGATGTTTTCCATATTTTCCTCGGCAGGCACGTAACCTCGGCCCAGGTTGATCTGGATATCGATCGAAAGTTTTGCCCCCTTCGAGAGGTTTGCGAGAACGAAATCGGGATTCATCACCACCACATTGTCATCGACTGCTATGTCTGCTATCGTGAGTTGTCCCTCGCCTTCCTTCTTCAGGGTGATGGTTCTCGTCTCCACCTCATCCTTCAGATGCACCCGCACATTTTTAAGATTCAGTATGAAATCAACCGTATCCTCCACCATACCCGGAATGGTATCGAACTCATTGGTGATGAGTTTCATACTGTCACTCTCGGGATCATAGGCCTCGATACGAATGGCAACGATTGCATAGCCCTGCAGTGCCGAGAGCAGCACTCTTCTGAGAGAGTTACCGAGGGTTGTACCGTACCCCCCCTCGAGAGGCGCTGCAATGATCCTTCCGAAATCCTTGCTCTCACTCTCATGTTCGATAATAAGGGATTTGGGTCGCTTCATCCCTTTTAAGAGATTCTTATGTGCCATACCGATTCCCCGCTCCTCTATTGCTTGGAATAGAGCTCAACGATCAGCTGTTCATTGACCGGCAAGTCGATTTCCTCCCGCTTGGGGAGATAAAGAAATTTCCCTTTCACGTTGTCGGGATCGACCTCGATCCATGAGGGCGTTCCGACACGGGACAGATCCTTGAGGGCTTCGAGAACGGGTATGAGCTTCTTGCTCTTCTCCTTGACCTCGATCTCATCGCCCTCCTTCACCAGATAGGATGGAATATCGACTTTCTTTCCGTTTACGAAAATGTGACCGTGGCGAACGATCTGCCTGGCAGCTTTTCTCGAGGATGCGAAATGCATCCTGTATACCACATTGTCCAGTCGCTGCTCCAGAAGCACGAGCAGCAGCTCACCGGTCACACCCTTCTTATTCGAAGCAATCTCGAAGTAGTTACGAAACTGGTTTTCGAGCAGCCCGTAGTATCTCTTGACTTTCTGCTTCTCCCGGAGTTGCACACCATACTCGGAGAGCTTGCCCCTCCGCTTCGGCTGTTCCCCCGGTTGAAACCGCTTCTTCACGACAGGACACTTGCTTGAAAGGCACCGCTCACCCTTGAGCATGAGTTTTATGCCCTCTCTCCTGCACTGCCTGCAGGAAGGTCCTACATATCTTCCCATTGTTCCTCCATCGGTGATTCAATTATCGTTATACAGATGATTGCCCAATCCGTACTCTCTGTTCCCCGTCCGGAAATGAAATTGATCCAGCAGTTCGGGTACTGAAATCAGACCCGTCTCCTCTTTCGGGGTCTGCATCCATTGTGGGGAATGGGTGTCACATCCTTGATCATGTTGATTTTGAGTCCCACCACTTGAAGCGTTCTGATAGCTGATTCTCTCCCGGAACCGGGTCCCTTTACATACACATCGACCTCCCGCAGACCGTGCTCCATCGCCTTGCGGGCGGCATTCTCCGCGGTTATCTGTGCGGCAAAAGGCGTGCTCTTCTTCGCGCCTCTGAAATCCAGGCTACCCGCACTGGCCCAGGATATGGCGTTTCCATTCCTGTCCGAAATCGTGACGATGGTGTTGTTAAAGGTTGCCTGGATATGAACGATACCACTGGCGATATTCTTCTTTTCCTTTTTCTTCGCCTTTGTCTTGACTGCCTTTGCCAATGCTTTTCTCCCTTACTTTTTCTTTCCAGCGACTGTCTTCCGCTTGCCTTTGCGGGTTCTGGCATTGGTACGGGTGCGCTGACCCCGTACCGGCATGCCGCGGCGATGCCTGAGCCCTCTGTAGGACCCAATATCGATGAGACGTTTTATATTCAACGCCACCTCTGACCTGAGCTCTCCCTCGATCTTGTAATCTCGCTCGATGATGTTCCTGAGCTTGGCGATCTCCTCATCGGTCAGTTTGTTGACCCGGGTATCGGGGTTGATGCCCGACTTGTTGATGACCTCACTGGCCCTGGTAGACCCGATCCCGTAGATATAGGTGAGTGCTGCCTCGATTCTCTTGTTGTTCGGCAAATCAACACCCGCAATGCGTGCCATAAATCACCCTGCTCCTTCCTATTTCTGTCTCTGTTTGTGCTTGGGGTTCTCACATATAATGCGGACCACACCCCTCCGCTTTATGATCTTGCATTTATCGCAGATCGGCTTGACAGATGATCTGACCTTCATATACTCTTACGCTCCTCCAGCCTGCGCGCTCTCCGATTTCCTATTTCAGCGCCGCTGTGCAATGAAAAATCATTTATACCGGTACGTGATTCTTCCCCTGTTCAGATCGTAGGGAGAAAGCTCGAGACTCACCTTGTCACCGGGCAGAATACGAATATTGTGCATTCTCATTTTCCCGGAGATGTGGGCAAGCACAATATGGCCGTTCTCCAGCTCAACTTTGAACATGGCATTCGGTAGAGGTTCTTTTACCACACCATTGACGACAATCGCTTCTTCCTTGGACATAGACCTCCCCACAACCCCTTGAATGGGTTTCAAGCCTACACAGATACCGCGCTTTCAAAATACGGCTCCAGTGAGCCGACCGTCAACCCGATGCCTTTGCCCATGACTGAATGCCCTATAGGTTCCTTCCTCTCAGCTTGCCGCCTTTCTTCATGAAACCGTCGTAGTGGCGCATGAGCAGATGGGATTCGATCTGTTTCATGGTATCCAGATCTACACCCACCATGATGAGCAGCGACGTTCCTCCCATCAGATATGCCATCTCAGGTGGCAGATTCAGCCACCGCTGAATAATAGTCGGGATAAGAGCGATGAGGGCGAGAAAAATCGAGCCCGGCAACACGATCCGGTTCAACACACGCTGCAGATAGGTCGATGTATTTACTCCGGGACGAATACCGGGAATGTATCCGCCCACCTTTTTCAGGTTGTCGGCTATATCGATTGGATTCAACTGTATCTGCGTGTAAAAATAGGTGAAAAATATGATGAGCAGCGCATAGAGTGTCAGGTAAAGTACATTGCCCGGAGAGAGCAGCGCGGCGAGCTGGTCGAGCCAGGGTGCCCGCGCTCCCAGGGTTTTCGCAATCTGTGCAGGAAAGAGCAGCACCGATGACGCGAAGATGATCGGGATGACTCCCGATGGGTTTATTTTCAGGGGAAGGTAGGTCGCCTGCGCCGAATACACTTTCCTTCCCACAACCTTCTTTGCATGCTGAATGGGAATTCGCCGCTGCCCCTGCTGCTCGAGGATCACAAATGCCACAATTGCCACGAAGATACCGAAAGAGGCGATCAACACGATGGGGTTGAGCTCACCGATCTTCAACTGATCATACACCTGTTTGAAAGCGATCGGGATACGTGCAACGATACCTATAAAGATGAGCAGGGATATGCCGTTTCCAATGCCGCGTTCGGTGATCTGCTCCCCGATCCACATGAGGAAGAGGGTACCCGACGTAATGGCCACTACAGCGGTCACGGTGAATCCCAAACCAGGATTCACGATCACATCTGGCTGCGACTTCATGAATACGGTGAGCGCGTACCCCTGAATGGACGCAATAACCACGGTACCGAACCTTGTGATCTGTTGTATCTTCTTCCTTCCTGCCTCACCCTCCTTGGACATCCGTTCGAGAATGGGCACCACCACGGTGAGGAGCTGAAGTATGATGGATGTTGATATGTATGGCATGATGCCCAGGGCAAAGATCGTGAATCTCCTGAGCGCACCGCCGGCAAAGAGGTCAAGAAATCCGAGGAGACCCGCACCGGTCTGGGAGAAGAGCCGTTCCAGCGCCACAGCATTGATGCCTGGTATGGGTATGTAAGTACCGATCCTGAAGATGACGAGCATCGCGAGTGTGAAAAAAACCCGTTTGCGCAGCTCGGGAATCTTGAAGATATTGAAAACAATGTTGCCCTGATTCGCCATATTCCCGTCCTAACTTAGTAACTCCACCCTGCCACCTGCCTTTTCGATCTCTTCGATGGCCTTGTTCGAGGCACGGTGGACTTTTACATGCAGCTTCTTCGTGATCTCACCCTTGCCGAGCAGTTTCACGAATCCTGTCTTGCGGTTTACCAGACGTTTCTCAAGCAACGCACCATAGTCGACTACATCTCCGTCCTTGAAAAGGGCCAGGTCCCGCAGGTTGACGATCTGGTAGTGCTTTTCATACTGCAGGTTATTGAATCCCCGTTTGGGCACTCTTCTGGCGAGTGGCATCTGCCCGCCTTCGAATCCGATCTTCATGCTGTATCCGGAGCGGGCCTTCTGTCCCTTGTTTCCCCGGCCGGCGGTGCATCCCCGGCCCGTTCCCTGCCCCCTGCCGACGATTTTGCGCTTTTTCACTGCTCCCGCAGGTGCACGTAAACTCATTTCTTCAACCTCTCCACTTCCAGCAGATGATTGACTTTGAACACCATACCGTTGATAACAGGATTATCATCCTGCACTACAGTGTGCTCCCTCTTACGTAGGCCAAGCGCACGAACGATCCTGCGCTGCTTCTCCGGCACACCGATGAGACTTCGCTTCAGGGTTATCTTCATTTTCTTGCCGCCAGCCATTTCAACTCCCCATTAGCCAAAGAGTTCTTTTACCGTCTTGCCTCTCGCTTCCAGGACCTCGCTCAAATTCATGAGTTTACCGAGACCGTCCATGGTCGCCTTTACGATATTGAGGGCATTGGAAGACCCCAGGGATTTCGACAAAATATCCTTGATTCCGGCAAGCTCGATAACGGCACGAACTGGGCCTCCTGCGATTATTCCGGTACCTGGTGATGCGGGTTTGAGAATCACCTTCCCGCTCTTGAAGTTGCCATACACTTCATGGGGAATGGTATTACCCTTGACGTTGACCTTTACGATGTTCTTCTTGGCCTTTTCTACACCCTTTCGTATCGCCTCCGACACTTCATTGGCCTTTCCAAACCCGATCCCAACGTGGCCGTTTTTATCACCGACCACCATGAGTGCACTGAAACTGAATCTGCGGCCGCCCTTCACAACCTTGGCAACGCGGTTCAGTTTTACCAGTTTTTCGGTAAACTGTTCCTCACGATCTCCTGTAATTGCCGTGTCTGCCAATCCATTCTCCTTTACGTATTGATACCCGTTTTGAGTGTTTCGGCGCTTGGGTCACACTTGTATGCCCGCTTTGCGTATCCCATCCGCTATACCCTGCACGACACCGTGATAGATGTATCCGTTTCTGTCAAAAACTGCTTCCTTGATCTTCGCCTTCTTCAGCTTTTCCCCGAGCTTCTCCCCAACGGCAAGTGCCCCCTCACGAGTCCGTTTCACTCCGGCTTCCCTGTCGGACATGGAGCACAGTGTTTTTCCCAACTCATCATCAATGGCCTGTACATATATATGCCGGTTGCTCCGGTACACGGAAACCCTCGGTTTCACCGTGGTACCGGTGATTTTCTTTCGTATTCCCCTTTTTCTTCTCAGTCTTCTATCCTGTTTTTTCATGGTACCTTCTTCCCATTGACCTTCGGAACTATTTCACAGCGGCCTTACCTGCCTTGCGTCGCACGTGCTCATCGACATACATGACACCCTTGCCCTTATATGGCTCCGGTTTTCTGCACTTCCGTATCTCCGCGGCACACTGCCCCACCGCCTGCTTGTCGATGCCCGTCACCACAACCGTGTTCGGGTCCGGAGTCTCTATGTTAATTCCCTCGGGCACGGCATACGTGATGGAATGTGAATAGCCGAGGTTGAGCTGCAACACCTTTCCCTGCATCTGCGCCTTGTACCCAACACCCACGATCTTGAGGGTCTTACTGAAGCCCTCGGTTACGCCAACCACCATGTTGTTGATCAGTGATCTTACCAGCCCGTGTTTGGCCCTGGATATGCGATCCTCACCACCCGGTTCGATCGTTATCTGGCCGTCATGGGTTTCAATAGACCCGGCGTATGGAATTTTCATTTCAAGCTTACCCTTGGGTCCCTCTGCAAGGGCAATTGCATCAGTATAGCTGAATCGAACACCCTCTGGTAATGAAATGGGCATCTTACCAATACGCGACATTTTTCTCCCCGTTCCTGTTGCGCGAAGTTTGGGTTAAGAATCTTCAGTTATCAGCATCCCCTTACCATATATAACAGAGGATCTCACCACCAACGTTTTGCTCGCGGGCCTTCTTGTCAGTCAAAACCCCCTTCGAGGTGGACACAATGGAGGTACCGAATCCGTTGTAAATCCTCGGAAGCTCGTTTCGCTTCCGGTACATTCTCAGACCCGGTTTTGACGCCCTCTGCAGATCGTGGATTACACATTCACCCCTCGGGGTATACTTCAGATAGACCCGTATGTATGATTTTTGGTCATCATCAATGAGCTTGAAGTTCTTGATATAACCCTCGTTTTTAAAAATCTTGATGATCTCCATTTTCAGCTTGCTCGCAGGGATATCGACCTTCTCCATTTTCACCCTGTTCGCATTTCTGATAACCGTCAGCATATCACCGATTGGATCCGATTGACTCACTTTTCAAACCTCTCATGTGGTTTCTTTCTTGGATTCCTCTTTTTGGTATTACCAGCTCGATTTGGTAACCCCCGGTATCATCCCCTCACCGGCCAGCTTTCGAAAGCAAATTCTGCACATCTCGAACTTCCTCATATAACCTCGTGGCCTCCCACAGATTTTGCAACGGTTGTAGTAGCGGGTCTTGTATTTCTGAGGCCTTTTTGCTTTTGCAATCAGAGATTTCTTCGCCATCTCCTCCTCCTATCTGCTGCAGGGCCCGTTTGCCCGAAAGCCTACCGGCTGTATGGCATTCCGAATGCCTCGAGCAGTTTTCGTGCTTCCTCATCGGTTTTTGCACTGGTACAGATAACCACATCCATACCATGAATCTTTTCTACTTTGTCGTAGTCAATCTCTGGAAAGATGATCTGCTCCCTGATACCAACTGCAAAGTTGCCCCGACCATCGAAGGAGTTCTTCGGAACTCCCTTGAAGTCCCTGACGCGGGGGAGCGCAATATTGATGAAACGGTCGAGAAACTCGTACATACGGTCACCCCGCAGCGTGACCCTGCATCCGATTTCCATACCCTTGCGGACCTTGAAGGCAGCAATAGATTTCCTTGCCTTCGTCCTGATCGGCTTCTGCCCGCTGATGAGCGTCATCTCCAACAGGGCCGTTTCAAGGAGCTTCTTGTTCTCTATTGCATCTCCAAGTCCCATATTGAGTACGATTTTTTCGAGCTTCGGGACCTGCATGACATTGCCATAGTCGAACTCTTTCTTCATGTGCTCAATGATCTCTTCCCGATATTTCTGCTTCAATCTCGGCACCATATCCATTTACCCTCTCCGTACTTCTACACCTTGTCGAGAATTTCGCCGCACCGACCACATATTCGCACCCGCTTCTTGTTTTCCAATGTCTTTTTACGTATTCTCGAGGGCTTGTCGCATTTCGGACAGACGACCATGACGCTGGAGATATGAAGAGGTGCTTCGATATCTATGATTCCGCCTTTCTGGTTCTGCTGGCTTGGACGTTGTGTCTTCCTCACCATGTTGATGCCCTCAATGATGAGCCGCCCTTTCTTGGTATCGACGAAGAGCACCCTTCCCCTCTTCCCCCTGTCTTTCCCGGTGAGCACCTTCACCCGATCGTTTTTCTTGACCAGCATGTTCATACTAGTTTCCCCTTTGCGAGAAGCGTTCGCAGAGCACACATGCTTCGCATGGCACTCATCGCTACACCACCTCCGGCGCGAGCGATACGATCTTCATAAAGTTCTTTTCCCTCAATTCACGGGCCACAGGGCCGAATATACGGGTTCCCCTTGGATTCATTTGATTATCAACGACAACGGCCGCATTGTCATCGAAACGAATGTAACTGCCATCCTGCCTTCTGATCTCCTTGCTGGTACGCACGATGACGGCCCTTACCTTGTCTCCCTTCTTGATCGGCGCGTTGGGAAGAGCATTCTTCACGGAGCATACCACAATGTCACCGATTGAAGCGTATCTCCTCTGTGAACCGCCCAGAACCTTTATGCACATGAGCTTCTTGGCCCCACTGTTGTCCGCCACATTCAGGTATGTCTCTGACTGTATCATCCTCTTCCCTCTACTTCGCTCGTTCTATTATCTCAACTAGTTTCCAGCATTTGTCCTTGCTGATGGGCCTCGTTTCTACAAATCGGATGATATCACCAATCCTGCACTCGTTCTGCTCGTCGTGCACCTTGTAGCGTTTCGAGCGTTTTATGTACTTCTTGTATATGGGGTGTTTCTTTAAAATTTCCACCTGCGCGACGACGGTTTTGTCCATCCTGTCAGACACAACCGTTCCCACCTGCAATTTCTTTACCTTCCTCGCCTCTTCTGCAGACACTGCCAAGATCCACCTCCAGTGGTTTTCTTACCTGCTTCGAATACCGAGCTCGTACTCATGGAGCAGCGTATTAATACGTGCGAGATCACGCCTTGTCACTCGAATTTTCAGTGTATTCTCGAGCTGTCCCATCATCTTGTTGAACCTGAAAACACGGTAATCCTTTGTGAGCTTCTCCCTGAGCTCCTCCAGCTCCTCGATGGTCATCTCAGCAAGATTACGTTTCATGGCTTACCCCTCTCAGATGGTCATTCTCTCCACGAATCTGCATTTGATGGGCAGCTTGTGTGAAGCGAGCCGCATTGCCTCCCTTGCGACTGTCTCCGACACACCGCTCACCTCGAACATGACCTTTCCAGGTTTCACAACAGCCACCCAGCCTTCGGGCATTCCCTTCCCCTTTCCCATCCTCGTTTCCGCTGGTTTCTTGGTATAGGGGTGATCTGGGAAGACCCGAATCCATACCTTGCCGCCGCGCTTCATGTACCGTGTCAGTGCAACACGGGCTGCCTCGATCTGCCGGTTGGTAACCCACCCCGGTTCCAGTGCGGAGAGTCCGTACTCACCGAAGTTGAGTGTGCTCCCTCGCGTAGCAGTTCCCCTCATCCGGCCCCGCTGCTTCTTTCTGTACTTGAACTTACTGGGCTGTAGCATGGTATCCTCGATTTACTATGGGATCAGCTCGAAACGACAGATTCCTTTCTCTTTTTGAGCAGCGCTCCGGCGTCCTGTCGCGCGTCTCTCCTGAAAACCTCCCCCTTGTATATCCATACCTTAACACCGATGGTACCGAACGTGGTATTCGATTGTGCAAATCCGTAACTGATGTCAGCCCTGAAGGTGTGAAGGGGAATCATCCCTTCCTTGTAGTTCTCGGTGCGTGCCATCTCAGCGCCACCCAGTCTGCCCGCGCAGTTGATCTTGATGCCCAGAGCGCCCGCCTGCATTGAGGTCGAGAGGGCTTTCTTCATTGCACGCCTGAAAGCAACCCTTCCCTCGAGCTGCCGGGCAATGCTCTGTGCCACGAGCTCGGCGTCCAAAGCCGGATTCTTGATCTCCTTGATCTTGATCTGTATCTCTTTATCGGTGAACCTGGTGAGCTCCTTGCTGATGGCTTCAACCTCTGCACCCTTACGCCCGATGACGATTCCCGGACGTGCTGTATGGATGATGACATTGATCTTCTCGGGGTACCTGATGATCTCGACCTTCGACACCTCGCCGTTGCGCAGGCGTTTCTTGATGTATGCCCGAATTGCGATGTCCTCGTGAAGGTTCTGTGCATAATTCTTTCTGGAGAACCATCTCGAATCCCAGGTTCCGATAACACCCAGTCGGAGACCCACAGGATTTACTTTTTGACCCATTATTTCCTCCGGTTATTTGGTTATTTCTTCACCCGAAACAATGACGGATATATGACAGGTGCACTTGTTGATGCGATCGGCCCGCCCCCGCGCCCTTGGCTTCCACCTTTTCAGGGTGGGTCCTTCGTTGACGGTAATCTCCTGTATGACAACCGTGTCCTCATCGATGTTCTTGCTCTTGGCCATCAGATTGGCTACTGCCGACTGCACGACTCCGTTTAATATTCGTGCCCCCCGGGCGGGCTCAAGCTTCAGGGCAGCGTTGGCCTCGCGCCATCGCAGATTCTTCACCGCCCTCCCGTATTTGTTCACCTTTCGTCCTGATATTCGAACATACTTGGCAACCGCATGCGCGACCATTCCCCACTCCTTCACTTTACCCGAGAGGACTTCTCCGAACCCGCGTGCCCCTTGAAAGTACGGGTTGGCGAAAATTCTCCCAGCTTGTGCCCAACCATATTTTCAGTTACGTATACAGGAAAGAACTTCTTTCCGTTGTACACGTTAAAGGTATGTCCGACCATCTCGGGAAAGATGGTTGACTTTCTGGACCATGTTTTGATAATCTTCCTGTCGTTCCTGTTGTTCAGTTCCATTACCTTCTTGAACAATTTTTTATCGATATAAGGGCCTTTCTTGATAGACCGTGACACAGGCTAAAACCCCCTTCTCATTGGTCGCTGGTGCTGTATGAGCACCAGGAACTACTTCTTTCTCCTGTTCAGGATATATTTATCAGAATGCTTGTTCTTCTGACGTGTCTTGTACCCTTTGGTCGGAACACCCCAGGGGGTCACAGGATGACGGCCGCCTGAAGATTTTCCCTCACCCCCCCCATGTGGATGGTCTACAGGGTTCATGGCAACACCTCGCACCTTGGGTCTCCGTCCGAGATAACGCGAGCGCCCTGCCTTTCCAAGGGAAATGTTGAAGTGATCCTGGTTTCCCACCTGGCCCACGGTGGCATAGCACTGGATATTGATGCGCCGCATCTCTCCGGACGGAAGCCTGACAATACAGTGCTTTCCCTCCTTTCCAACAAGCTGAACGAACGTGCCCGCAGACCTGGCCATCTGGGCACCCCGGCCGGGATAGAGCTCCAGATTGTGTATTACCGTACCAAGGGGCATGTTCCCAATGGGCATTGCATTGCCGAGCATGGCTTTCACCTTGTCACCAGCAACAACTCTGTCCCCTACCTTTAGACCGTCGGGAGCAAGGATGTAGCGTTTCTCCCCGTCCATATAGGTAAGAAGTGCGATCCTCGCGCTCCGGTTGGGATCGTACTCGATCGTTTCAACCCGAGCCTCGATGTCCCTCTTGTCACGCTTAAAGTCGATCTTCCTGTAAAGTTTCTTCGCACCGCCGCCCCTTCTCCTTATTGTCATGCGGCCATAGTTGTTCCTGCCGCTGATCCTTTTTTTCCCCTGGGCCAGAGGTTTGTGGGGTTCTTTCACTGTGATGTCATTACTGGAAATCACGGAATAGAACCTTCTTGACGGCGTTACGGGTTTGTATTTCTTGACGGCCATATAGATTCTCTCAATGTCAGATTCTTACAACCCTTCGAACAGCTCGATCTTCTCACCCTCCTTGAGGGTCACGATCGCCTTCTTCCATGAGGAGGTAGACCCCATCTTGTACCGCTCCCTCCTCATCTTTCCCTTCATGTTGATGACTGAGCATGATACGGGCTCTACACTGAAGATATCCCGAACGGCTTGCATGATTTCCTTCTTGTTGGCCCTGGGATTGACCTTGAAGCAGTACTTCCCAAGCTCCTGTAGAGCGGTACTCTTTTCAGTAATGATGGGATTCAGGATTATCTCACCCTTTTTCATCTTCAAACCTGCCTATACGACGTAAACGCTATTCAGCATACTTATCGTTCAGATGCTTCACCGCACTTTCAGTCAGTACGAGCTGCGAAGCGTAATAAAGATCCCTGGTGTTCAGACGTGTGGCATCGAAGTAGCGAATCCAGGAGATGTTCCTGCCTGCCCTTCTGTTGAGGGGAACTCTCTCCGTATCGATAAACAGAACCCTCTTCCGCCTCTGCTCGTCAACCAGATTGGTTGCGATGGTGTAAAAATCCCTGGTCTTGCCGGAGTCGACGGAAAAATCTTCAACCACCTTGAGCAGGTCCTCTTCCGCTTTTATGGAAAGGCAGGATCGTATGGACAGCTGTTTCATCTTCCTGGGCAGTTCCACCCGGTAGCTTCTCGGTTTCGGGCCAAAAATGACGCCGCCACCTGTCCAGAGCGGGCTACGTCTGCTGCCCGCACGGGCCCTTCCCGTACCCTTCTGCCTGAATGGCTTTGCGCCGCCTCCCCGCACTTCGGCACGCCCCTTGGTCGATGCTGTTCCCTGTCGCGCATTGGCAAGTTCAGCACGCAGGGCATAGTATATGGCCGACTTGTTCGGTACGATCTTAAAAACGGCATCGTTGAGCTTCACCGTTCCCTTTTCCTTGCCCTTCACATCATAGAGCTTCGCATTCATCTTCTTCACTCGAGCTATACATAAGTATGGTTACGACCGTAGCGTGAATGCACCGACTGCATGGAACACGCGTATGTACCTGTGCCGGCTACAAATCCTCTACTGCTTTATTTCCACATCAACACCCGCCGGCAATTCGAGCTTCATGAGGGCATTGATGGTATCGCTTGTCGGGTTGATGATATCGATGAGCCGTTTGTGTGTACGCATCTCGAACTGCTCCCTGGACTTCTTGTTTACATGGGGCGAACGCAGAACTGTATACTTGCTGATCTTCGTCGGCAGAGGTACCGGACCCGATACCTTGGCACCTGCTCTGGCCACCGCCTGTACGATGGATTTCGCCGACTGATCGATAAGCTCAGCATCAAATGCCCTCAACCGAACCCTAATCTTCTGAACGTCCATGACGGCCTCTATTCGATGATATCGGTTACCGCTCCGGCACCCACGGTCCTGCCACCTTCGCGGATTGCGAATCGCATACCCTTCTCCATGGCGATGGTGGAAATGAGCTCGATCTCCATGTTGACATTGTCACCGGGCATAACCATCTCGACCCCTTCGGGGAGTTTGATCACGCCGGTTACGTCGGTTGTTCTCACGTAGATCTGCGGCCGGTACCCGGTGAAGAAGGGTGTATGCCTCCCGCCTTCCTCCTTGGTAAGCACGTAGACCTGGGCCTTGAACTTCTTGTGCGGCGTGATGCTTCCCGGCTTGGCTACCACCTGCCCTCTTTCGACCTCTTCACGTTTGAGACCTCTGAGCAGCACGCCGATGTTGTCACCGGCCTGCCCCTCATCGAGGAGCTTCCTGAACATCTCCACACCGGTCGCCACGGTCTTGACGGTCGGTCTGATTCCGACTATTTCTACCTCCTCGTTCACGTGGACCTTGCCCCTCTCGACTCTGCCTGTTACGACGGTTCCGCGGCCGGAAATGGTGAACACGTCCTCAATGGGCATCATGAAGGGCAGATCTACATCGCGCTTCGGCTCCGGAATGTAATTGTCACAAGCA
>Ga0209427_10002125_pt1 | contig 23219 bp, 20 predicted proteins | sample DeeMarSWOR136_30_FD_187465 | JGI IMG/M metagenome (GOLD analysis project Ga0209427, IMG submission 187465) | Marine sediment microbial communities from White Oak River estuary, North Carolina - WOR-1-36_30 (SPAdes) (version 2) | ecosystem: Environmental > Aquatic > Marine > Intertidal zone >...
TATAACGAAGCTTCTCATAAGCCTAACTGGTTTTACCTATGATGGTATCACCAGGTTTATTTATACAGGGAGAATCGCGTCCAGGTGAAAACTCACTTGTTTTCATATTTTTCTATGTTCTCTTTACTATAAGAGGTTGTAGGTGCGGTAGCGAAATAGAAAATAGGCTTGTCTACTCTCTTGAACTTCATCGGGCAATGTGAGACCCCCTCTGGGATAAAGACTACACAGCTCTTGGTGATGGTGTGTTTTTCATCACCAATAGACAGTTCCACTTCTCCGCATAGATCTTCGGGGTGTTCTGTGTCGCTGCCACTCAAAAAATATCGGGAGATATGATTTCTTGTAGGTATGATTGCCCGAATGATAAGAAGTCTTTAAACATGATACGCAGAGAATAGTGTATGAGTTACTTACGTTTACGCCAAGTAAGTAAACCGCCAGCTACAGCTAATCCTAAGCCTACTACAGTTGCGCTGATACCTGAAGCAATCATGCCGCTATTTGTTGTTAACATCGAGGCGTTGCCTTGGCGTTCCTGCATTCTACTCTCATTAACCGGCAATTCGGTGGTAGCGCCGATAGAGATAAGAATAATACCGGTGATGAACACAATTATTCCGATAATCAGTGTAATAACCGTTGGTCTAAACTTCATCATATATTCCTCTTATATTACCGACGATGATGACCTTGACGTAGTTACTCTTCTATTCTGTATTGGATACTATCTTTTTCTCTATGAGGTAATTCACCACACTTGAGGCTATATTTTGGGGATCACCTTCGAGCTTATCGCCCTGTTTCTGGGTGATTCCACCTGACATGATGAGGCGTAATCGTTCCTCAGCTGTCAGGCTGGAATCTGGTGTGAACACCTTTTTAGGTCTTGGCTTTGGTGTTGATAGGCCGACAGTCCTGGTCATTCCTCCTCTTCTCTCTACCTCTTGTTTAGATAAACCGAGCACTGCTAAGTCATATTCATTAATATCCCTTCGAAGCCCTGAAATGAGAGACGGCAAACTGGCATACCGCGGTTCATCAAGATCAACCTCTACTGTAAGTACCGCCGGGAGCACTATCTCTATCTCTACCCTGTTCCCTTTCTCAAGTTTGCTTTGAACAACAACTTTCTTACTTTCAGGTGCAAGACCAATCGAGGAGACTCTTGAAGCTAACGGCAGGCTTAGCTCTTGCGCAATAACGCTGCCCACTTGCCCCGCTTCGGTATCAATAGCCATCTGCCCGCAGAGAATAAGATCATACTGAAGGGAGCTAAAAGCCTTAGCCAGTATCACCCCTGTTACATAGCTATCCAGATCTTTAAAATTGCTATCCCAAACAAGCATCGCTTCATCAGCACCCATCGCCAGGCCATGCTGAAGTAACCTCTTAGTGGAGGGAGGCGCTACCGATACAAGAGTAATATGACTGGCAGCATCCTTGTCTTTAATTCGCAGTGCTTCTTCTAATGCCGCCACATCGTAAGGATTAATTACGTAGACCAAATCATCGACATCGATAAGGCCTGTCTTAGGGTTAAGCGTTATAATATTGACATCAGGTACGGGCTTGACACATACAATAATATTCATCAAGGTTGCCCCCACTGGATATTCAGACTAGCCATAACGCAGGAAAACACCGAACCCTCCCCGTGGATATGACCAATCGATAGCACCCTTGGTACAGCTAATCCTGCAGGCACCGCATTCCAGACACCCCTGCCATGAAAACGTGATCTTGTTATCACTCAATATATAATTCTGCGCCGGACAAATATACAAACAAGCCTGTTCCTGACAGGACTCGCACATTTCGGTATTAATCCTGATATGCGGCTTAATGTCAACGTTAAACCTTGTTGTCGTCAACTTTTCTTCTACGGCCATATTAATGCACGTCCTGCCTGGATTATGTCTTTAATCAATCGTAAAAGCGAAATTTTACCTTTCATCTCAGCCCTGATCAGGCTGAGAAATTTCTTTTTTGGATGACCGGTGACCTGAAATATCCTCCCTGACACACCGCAGACAAGTGATGGATATAATTCATATATACGAGGATTAGCCAGAAAGCCCGGAGCATGTTTAAAAGCCTTCAGGTCTTTAAGCACATAGCTATTCTTAAGCAAGTCTTGATAGCAAGCCAATCCTTTACTGGAATAGTCACCCTTTTGCCTAGCCACCAACACAGCCTGTGCGGCTGCAAAACCGGAAGCAATCGCATAGTTCATTCCTTGTAATGTAAGCCCGGTCGATACCAGGAAACCGGCAGCATCACCAACAACAAGCAGACCGTTATCGTAAAGCCGGGGTACCATATTGAAACCCTCCTCCGGAATCAGATGTCCCGAGTATTCCTTCAGGGTAGCGTCGGCAATGGCGGGCTTTACATGGGGGTGATTCTTAAATTTATCCAGAACTTCAGCTATGGATATTTTCCTGTTTTGCAGAGAGTTCAACCTGACAACTACCCCCAGAGAGAGGCTGGATTTGTTGGTGTATATAAAAGCACCCCCCTCCATACCCCTGGTAGCCTCACCGATAAAGCTTTGAGCTACTCCCTCGCCGCCAGCGAGACCGAATCTTGCCTCAATAACATCCGCAGGTAAAGATAGTAATTCTTTGGCCGCAACGGCGAATGATGACTTGGTGAATTCTTTTCTTAGCCCAGCTTTTCTCGCCAGCAGGGAATTGGCTCCATCAGCGGCGATAACGACATCAGCATAGACCGCACCGTCAGTTCTCTGAGTGCTGACGCCAGTAATCCTGTCACCGTCCCAGATAAAGTCATCGACTAGGGTCTCCGGTATAAGAAACGCCCCGGCTGTCTCCGCCTGACTGGCATACCACGGGTCAAATTTAGATCTCAGTAAGGTAACACCGTTATAGGGAAGGTGACCAAATTCATCGTCTTTGTAGGAAACAGAAAATGAGGCACTATCCGTCAGGAAAATAAGGTCATGTCGGGTGACATATCTCTCTATCGGAGCTTGTTCCCAGAAATCGGGTATAAGTTCAATGAGTGCATCAGCATGGTACAGAACACCGCCAAACATGTTCTTGCCGCCAGGTTGCTCCCCCCTTTCGAAAATGGCAACCTTCAGCCCGGCTTTCGCCAGTGCTAGAGCCGCGGTGCTGCCGGCAGGCCCGGCACCAACGATAACAACATCAAACTTCTCCCGGATCATTTATTCACTGTTCCCTGTATCCGTATTTTGTGCAAATTTCTTTATACATTCAATTACTGCCGGGACAACCTCGCCTACATCTCCAACAATACTCATGTCAGCAACCTTGAAGATTGGTGCATTGGGGTCTTTATCAATAGCAATGATGAACTCCGAATCCCTCATTCCCAGAACATGATAAACTGACCCTGATATGCCACAGGCAAGATAGAGCCTTGGGGTGACCGTAGTCCCCGTCTGTCCAACGAGCTTCCTGCGGGGTAACCAGCCTTCATCAACAGCTCCAAGAGACCCCGCTACGACCCCTCCAAGGTGCTTGGCTAACTCATCGAGTAACTGGAAGTTAGCTTGGCTACCTGCACCTCTGCCACCAGCAACAATAATATCGGCTTCATCAAGACTGATTGTTTCCGGATCAGCCCTTATAAATCCCTTCACCCTGGTGCGTAGCTCTTTCTGGTTGAATTGCGGTGTAATTATTATTACCTCTGGTTTTTTAATATTGTCCGGCCGGGACATCGATATAACACCGGGCTTTAGTGTAGCTATTTGAGGTTTAGTATTTGGGCAAACAATGATGCTACTAACTCTACCCCCATAAGTAAGCTTATTCCCCAGCAGTAATTTTTCCTCATTCAATGTTAGACTGATGCAATCTGAAATCAGTCCTGTCCCCAGTCTTGCCGCCAATCGGGGAGCCAGATCCCGGCCTATGGGCGTGGCACCGCATAGTACAATTTCCGGTTTTTTATCGGTGAAAAGTTTAGCCAGAGCTGCAACGTAGAATTCGGCACAATATTCCTGCAGCAGAGGACTGTCGAGAAAAACTATCTTATCGGCCCCGTAGCTTCCTAACGTCCCAACCAGTGCTTGATTGTCATTCCCAAAGACAACGGCAATAACATTTCCATCCAGATCTTCGGCAAGTTTCCGGCCGTAGGTTAATGCCTCGGCGCTAACCTCCTCTAAATGTCCCTCGCTATGTTCGGCTATAACCCAGATATTATTATCAGAAGACACAGGACTCGAGCTCTCTTTCTCCTTATGAAGCTCTCCTATAGCAAACACCCCACGTGGTAACCATCCCAGATTGAGTCGGTGAGGAGGCGCGGCGCCAGACACTGGCCAACGGCGTAGATTTCTTTACCCTCTCCTTTCAGGGTGCGGTACAGGCTTTCATCGGCTCTACCGATACCCGCCACCACCACGGTATCGACTCCTTCAATACGCCTCTCCACGCCTGTCATGGCATGGGCTGTAACTACGGCGTTCTCTTCTATTGATTTTACTCGCGTCAATGGAGAAATCACACCGCCTTTACTCAATAGCTGTCCGTACATGAACGGTAATGTATTCGTATCCAGTTCGGTGCCGGCGTAAAGACAATGTGTTACTAGTTCCACTTTCTTCCCCTTATCAGCCAGGAAAATAGCCACGCCCAGTGCCTGTTCATGCTGCTCCGCGGCTATAACCACTACGTTCTCTCCTATAGTTGCTTCTCCCTGGAGGACATCCCGCACCCAGACTACGTTGTCTCTATCGCTCCCCGGTACAGGGAGCATGTTGGGCACCGAACCCACCGCCACCACGACGGCATCGGGATTCTTCTCTTTAACCATTTCCGGCGTTATGGTTGTTTCCAGATGAACTTCCACTCCTAGATGTTTCATCTGGTAGGTGTAGTACCTCGGTACCTCGGCAAAGTCCTCTCTCTTCGGTACTTTGGCAGCAATAATGCATTGGCCTCCCAGTTCTTTCTCTTTTTCGTATAGAGAAACCTGGTGTCCTCTTAAGGCGGCCACTCTGGCAGTTTCCAGTCCGGCGGCTCCTCCACCAACTACCATGATCTTCTTTTTATCAGCCGCCGGGACCATTTTCGTGATTACGTTTTCTCTACCTGCTTGAGGATTCAGCGTGCAGCTTATCGGCTGCCATTTAAGAAAGTTACCAGCACATTCCTGGATACAGGCGATGCATTTGCGGATTTCCTCCGTTCGCCCTTCTTTCGCTTTGATAGGCCATTCAGGGTCGCAAATAAGCGCCCTGGCCATACCGATAAGGTCGGCCTGGTTATTGTCCAGTATGGACTCTGCCTGAACCGGGTCATTTATCCGGCCATGACAGACCACCGGCAGATCGACCACTTCTTTGACGCCGGCAGCAATATATACAAAGGCACCCAGGGGGAAGTGCATCGGCGGGATATGCCCCTGGAAACCGGCACATACACCCAGGTAATCTACCTGACCTCTCTTTTCTACCATAACGGCGAGCACCTTGGTGTCGTCCAGGGTTGTGCCACCATCAATCAGCATATCTCCAATAAGCCTCAGTCCCACCACGAAATCAGAACCTATTGCGCTCCTGACAGAATCGATGATTTCCATATGGATTCTGAAGCGGTTTTCCAGGCTGCCGCCGTATTCATCGGTACGCCGATTGGTAAGAGGATTCAGGAAGGCTACGAGGAGTCCACCTGCGCCCACGGTGGATGAGATCTCGACACCGTCATAGCCTGTCTCCCTCATACGATAGGCTGTTACACCGTATGAAGCCACTATCTCCTTGATTTCGTTCTTGTCCATCTCATGAGGCACGGCATTCCCCAGAGCGTGTGGCAGTAACCCACCCGAACCACCCACGGAGGATGGGGCTAAACCAGCACCCCCGGTCTTCAGGAAACCGGTAGACGGACCGAAATGTGTTAGCTGGGCGATTACTTTGGCTCCGTGTTCATGTACAGCCTGGCTAATCATTTTATAGGCAGGCATTGCCTTATCATCGTGAGTGCCCACATAGCCATAGTGAGTGCTTGAAGGCCACACCGTATTCTGTGGAGTAATAATAAGACCAGCACCCCCTTTAGCCCTTGCTGCCAGATAGTGCGTCAGCCTCTCGTTCGGGGGTTCGTCTTGAAAGAAAAAACACGTCCAGTGAGCCGGCAGGACTATCCTGTTGGGCACAATAATATTTCCAATCTTTAACGGTGAAAATAGATGCTTAAATTCATGTGCTGCCATGTTCACACCTCTCTTTGACAAAAATTCCAGGTTATAACGCTCTGGCTACAACATAGGCATCAGCTATGGAATCGAGCAACCTCCGTGGTGACAAAGCCTGCCCGACCAAATACAGCTCCTTAACCTGCCCTTTTAAAGAATAATAAAGATTATCGTTAGCTCTCTCATCCGTACAAACAACGACGGTATCGATTCCCTCGATTTGCTTTTCAGCCCCGGTAATCACGTTATAGGTAATAATGTTCTTGCCTCTTATCTCCTTGATACCCGAAAGTGGCGTTATAACCACTCCTTTACTCAGAGCACTAAAGTAAGCCATCTCCACGCTTAGAATATCGGCTTCGCTACCGGCATAGGCAGTTTCGGTAATTATTTCAACTTTCCTTCCCCTATCTGCGAGGAAATCAGCTACATCCAGGGCGTACACGTGATTTTGACAATCCACAATCAGCACATTTTGCCCTACCTCTATGCTTTCCAGCAGCACCTGCCTGGTTTCCACAATGTCACTATCGGCGCCCGTTATTTCTGGTATAAAGGGCACGCCTCCCGTAGCCACTATAACAGCATCAGGCTTATGCTCAAGGACCATCTCCGGAGTGACGGTAACCCCCAGGTGCACGGAAACATTTAGGAGATCCATCTGGTAAGTATAGTACCTTTTAACTTCAGCAAAGTCCTGCCGTCCCGGAGCTTTAGCAGCAATATCCAATTCCTTCGCCAGGGTGTCTTCCTTTTCATAGAGGTCTACTTGATGACCTCTCAAGGCTGCCACTCTTGCCGCCTCCAGACCAGCAGCTCCACCACCAATGACCATTACTTTCTTCTTGTTTTCTGACAGCGGAACGGGTCCCATCTGCTCCCTTCCCGTCTCATAATTGAGGGAGCAGCTTATCGGCATAGCCAGAAAATTAGGGCCGATGCAACCTTCGTTACAGGCAATACACCGTCGAATTTCTTCTAGTCTGCCCTCCTTCGCCTTATTAGGCATCTCAGGATCACACATGACAGCCCGGGTCATCCCGACCATGTCAGCCTGATTATTTACTAATATCGTCTCCGCCATCACCGGGTCGTTGATTCTGCCCACGGCAACAACAGGAATTTCCACCACCTCTTTAATCGCAGCGGCTATGTAAACAAAAGCACCCAGTGGAAAGTGCATCGGTGGCATATGTCCAGCACCTAAAGCACCGCCACAGGCAAGCAGATAATCCAGCTTACCGGTAGCTTCCAGCCTACTGGCAATCTCTCTGGTTTCATCCAATGTGTTACCGTGCTCCTTAGTCCACCATACCCTGCCGATAAGCTCATCACCGTTAAATCTTATCCCCAGGGGAAAATCTGGTCCAATATTCTCTCTTATCACGTCAATGCACTCCAGAAGGAATCGCATCCGGTTTTCTATGCTGCCACCGTATTCATCGTTGCGGATATTCGTTACCGGTGATAGAAACTCGCCCTGAAGCATACCCCAAGCTGCCATAATTTCGATGCCATCATAACCGGCATTTTTCATTCTTAAGGCGGTTGCTCCGTAAGCTTTTATCGTTCTATCTATGTCATCTTTATCCATCTGACGTGGCAAACTATGGCCCCCGTTCATAAAGGGTGCTCTAACCTTTACCGGGGATGGTGCCATAGAAGTTCCACCTCCCATCATTCGTGCCCAGGCACGAGCGCCGTGATGGAATAGCTGGGCAAAAATCTTTGTGGGGTATTGGTGAACAGCGTCAGCCACCGCTTTTAAGCCAGGAATCATCTCATCAGTTGTCATAAACGGGTGGTGGGGTGAAGACATAATCAGACCAGCTCCACCTCTGGCCCTGGCTGCATAGTAATGCAGCAACCTCTCACCGCTGAGTCTGTTAAAAGCCCCTGTCATCACTATTCTATTGGGTATGGTGACTGTTCCTATTTTAATTGGTGAAAACAGATGTTTGAATTCCTCTGTGACCATGCTCACACCCCCATATTGTAGAATACCCAGATCGTGATAACAAAGCCAATTCAACAGATTATACCAACCACGTAGTTCATCATACAAATATTTACTAGCATTCTCTGCCAGATCTAATATATTGCTGACCTCATCCAATCTGTATATAATGTAGAAACCTAATAACAAATGAAGGAGACTGTAACATGTTTGATCCATCGAAATGCGATAAGTGCGGTGACTGCTTTGTAAAATGCCAGTACGTCGATTATAGCCAGGATAAGGCCATTCTTGAGATATCTTCTCTAATAGAGAGTGGGGATGCAGACATTCTCACGCAATGCACTACCTGCATGGCCTGTAACGAGTATTGTCAAAAAGGGGCCAACCCTTATGACTTGATTCTGCAATTACAGGAAGAAAAGGGCATTTTACCGGTATCAGAAGAGCGGTACAAAGCATTCATTATGATGGAAGGTATGCCGGGGCAGATTACTCAGGGTAACCCCGACAAACCGGCATTATCGTTGTGTGTATTGAAGGCACGGTTACCGGAAGGAGCCGTTGAGAGTCGGATGTTCGACGGACTAACGATTTTCGATGGTGGTAAATACTTCTGCTACTCGTTGTACCTTCATACTGCCAGAGAGAGCTACGTGAGAAAAAACATACAGAAGTTTGTTGATAGTTTAGCAAGCCTGAAAAAAGAAGAGATTGTCCTCCTTCATGACGACTGTTACACCGCAGCCGTCGCCAAAGCAAGGGAATACGGAATCAAAGTCCCCTTCAAGCCGGTACATATCATAGAATATCTCCTGAATTACGTCAGAGAGCATCAGCGCGAAATAATCAGGCTGAATAAAAAGATCGCCTATCAACGTCCCTGTATTTCCCGGTACACTCCGGAGAAGGAACCAATGCTCGATGAGTTATTCGAGCTGATCGGTGTGGAAAGGGTGGCTAGGAAGCATGACCGGGAGAACGCTCTATGTTGTGGCGGCCTTTATGCGGAGAAGCAGTCCGATAGAGCAAAAAAATACCAGGACATAAACATCAAGGATGCCAAGGACTATGAAGCTGATGCTATGGTAATACTATGCCCTATTTGCTGGCAGCATCTCAGCCAACCTTGCCAGGATAGTGGTTTACCGCCAGTTTATTTAACAAATCTCTGCAGTATGGCATTGGGCGAAAAGCCTTTTCCGGGCAGCTAGACTATAAAATATTCCGAAATGTAAAGTTTTTGGTAAAAACGAGGGGAAGTCAAACTCCATTTATAAAAAAGAAAGGAACACAATGGAAACAGACATATTTTTTAGACCGGACCACCTGATGAGAGAAGAAGTTAAAATGTTCTGCAACACCCTCAGAGATTTCGTAAATAAAGAAGTACTGCCGCATGAAGGTGAATTCGACGCTTACTGGGACTGGACGGAAAGAGAAGGACCCAATTTCGTCAAAGACCTGTTCGAGAAACTGTGGATAGACTTGGGCTTACAAAAGGTTTTCGTGCCACCCCAGTACGGCGGGATGGGCGGGTTCTCAATGATTGAGAATGCCGCTGTTATCTTGGAACTCACCAGGGGCGACCACGGGCTGGCGGAGTCGGGATTTATCAGCGGCGGGGCGGTTGTTTTCGCCGGAATGCCTGTCCCGAACGACGTAATGCTGAGAAAATTTGCCGACCTGCTCCTGGGAGACGAACCTTATTTGATAGCCAGTGCCCTTACCGAGCCTCACGGTGGAGGCGCAGTAGAGGATATGAGACTTCAAGGGGCACAGATTAGAACAAGAGCCCGACAGGAGGGGAAGGAATGGGTCATCAACGGTCATAAACTATGGCCATCCGGTTATCGAGAAGCGAAGATGTTCGCGGTTGTATGCGCGGTAGAAGGAAAAGAATTTCCGAATAATCTGGCATTGATTGCCGTGCCAACAGATACCCCCGGTGTATCAACCAGCAAGCCCTACCAGAAAATGGGGACGTCTTTAGATACCAACGGAGATATCTGGTTTGATAACGTGCGTGTGCCGGAAGAAAATTGTATCCAGGAAGGCGACAATGCGGTAAAGGCTTTAACGGCCTGGTGTACCGGGGCACGTGGGGCTGCGGCGACATTCTCGGTCGGCATAATGAGAAGGGCCTATGAAGTACTGAAGCAATACGTCGATAATCGGGAGACTGCGGGTAAACCGATGAAGGAACACGGTCCTATAGTGTATGAACTTGGCCAAATTGCATCAGATATGATTAGTGCCGAGATGTTCCTCTGGGGTACACTCGAACGCCTCGACCGTGCCGATATCTACGGTCCTCCATGGGAGCCTAAACAGCTCGCAATGGCAAGTGTGTGTGCCAATGTCGTGGGGGATTGTGCCTGGAGAGCTATTAATCGTGGTCTGGAACTGATGGGATCTTACGGGTATTCCAAAGAGGGAAAGATGGAGAAGTTATTGAGAGATGCAAAGATAGCGCAGATCGTTGTCGGAGGGCGAGTCCTACGTGTTGTCGAAGCGGCCCGTTATTATTTTGGGACTGAAACGGTGTGATTAGGCAGTTACACAACCATCATGGTTGGGTAGATATATTAATGGACTTTGATCGATCGCATAATACTGACCCATTAGCATGATTCATCAGATCGATATCCTAACGCCACCTAATAAAGGCACCTTATTTGATGAAGATGAGGGAGACTCTATCACCGTTATACCTTAATATTTCAGGGTTATTGAAACAAAGACGAGCATTTGCAGTTGACTTCAAGGGCAAGAATATTTTTACATTTATGAATTATATCTACTATTAGGATAATAATGGCGATATTATATCGTATAAAATAAATCGCGTTCTAATTAGAAGAATAAAACATTAGCAAAAATCTACTAAATCAAATTTATACCATTGGAGACAGGATGGCATCCAAATCTAATAAACCATAAAAATCTGATATTAATGATAAGAACTGAAACCTTCGTCTGTTTACGCTTGAGTTTCCTCTTCCCACATACTTGATTGTAGATATGTCGCCAGGTTAACGTTATCGTTGGTGATTTTAAGCTTTCTCCGTATATTTTCCCGGTGGCGGTTTATGGTAGCCGAGGATACCCCTCTTGTCTGGGCAATTTCCTTCGTCCTCAACCCGTTACGAATCATATTGCATATATTAATTTCAGTAGGTGTCAGAGATTGGTAGTTATTGGACAAATGCCGGACAAACTGCGATGTAATATCCACCAGGTTTGTCCTGAGCATTTCAACATATTTACTCTGTGTTGGAGGGATTTCCAGAGCCAAGGCTAATAATATAGGCATCAGGACTTTATCGACATTTGTTTTTATGTTCCTGTACATTTCATTCTTTTCTTCTTCGATTCTGGTTAAAACCGTACGAAGCGCCGCATTTGACTCCTGTAACGCCTTTCGCTCCAGGCTAAGCTGTTTGTTAATTTCCTGTAACTCCATTTCAGCAGAGACGCGCGTTGCTATTGTACCAATCTGGTCTGCCAAGGCGTCTAATAAAGCACGTTCTTCTGCAAGGAAAGGCCCTTCATCAGCAGGAGGGCGCTCTTCCAGATAGAAAATAGCCACTTCGCCTACTGGCTCGCTGTAAACGTAAATACGAGCGGATTGTCGCCATTCGGTGATCTTGAAGCCCTCACTCTTATACGTGTTGTTCTTGAAAACGATTCTAGAGCAGGTAATATCAGGATACTGCCACGAAAGAGGTAAGAAGTTTACCAGTTCTTCCAGTAAATTATCAAGCGAGTTAAAATGACGTTCTGCCAGCTGTGATACCCCGTAGAGGCAATTCAGCTCCTTAATGCGTTCACGCAGAGCGCTCTCTACTTTTAGTTGCTCAGTCTCTTCGCTGAATGGAATACGCCAGAGGCGAGGAAGTCCCGTATCGGGGTATTTCCTACTATCAACATCTTTTGAAACTCCCTTCTTTTTAACCATAAAAATTACCTCTCTGCCTATTTTATATAGGCATTAAATTGGTATTAATCTATTACTAATAATACCTATGATATATAGGCAATATATTTGTATTTATTCCGTATTTATTCCCCTCAGATTACCCTATACAATTAAGAAAAGTCAAGCCATCTACATATTCAGTTTTTCAAAGGGGATTTTTATGAAATCACTAAAAATGGAATCTATATTAAACGGCCGCAGTAGCCAGCCACATCAACTAATAGAAGTGTTACAGGATGTGCAAGAAACCTACGGTTATATACCTGAGGAGGCCATGAAGGAAATATCCGAAAAACTTGGAGTCCTTCTAATAGAGGTCTACCGGGTGGCATCTTTCTACAAGGCATTTAAACTTAAACCGAGCGGGAAATATGTGATAACGATATGTAACGGCACAGCCTGTCACGTGCGTGGTGCTAATTTACTTTTAGACCAGGCTGTCAGCCAGCTGGGAATTAAACCCGGCGAAATAACCGATGATGGCTTGTTTTCCATCGAACACGTAAACTGCCTCGGGGCTTGCGCTTTAGGCCCCATAGCCTCCGAAAATGGAAACCTCGGTCATCATATGACCCCCGCCAAGCTTAGAAAATTCATAGACTCGATTCGACGTAAAGAAAGAGAGGAGGTTGTAAATGCCTCACCTCAATACTAAAGAAGACCTGGAAATAATGGGAAAGCAGCTTCTCCTCGACAGGGAGAAGATAAATAAGACAATTATCATGTGCGGAGGTACAGGCTGTACAGCATCCAGGAGTCGGGATGTTATTGACGCTCTGAATAAAGAACTGGTTATTCAGGAAATGGATAATGAAGTCCACGTGCGTGTTACGGGGTGCCATGGTTTCTGCGAGCAAGGTCCTATAGCCGTTATAGAGCCGGGGAATATTTTTTACTGTCACATAAACCCAGAGGATGCACATGATATTGTGACAAAAACTGTAAAGAACGGAGAAATTATCGAAAGGTTACTTTATACCGATCCCGTTTCCGGCGAAAAAGTCTGTAAAGAATCGGAGATTCCTTTTTATAAAGCACAGGACCGTAAGTTGCTTTTCCAGAATAGAGAAGTCAACCCGCAGTCAATAGAGGATTATATCGCTATCGGTGGTTTTACAGCTCTGGCCAAGGCCCTCGATACTCTGGCACCGGAGGAAATAATCAGGGAAATAAAGATTTCAGGTTTGAGAGGGCGTGGCGGCGGCGGTTTTCCTACCTGGCGCAAATGGATGGAATGCCACGAAGCCCCCGTTGATGAAAAATATGTCATCTGCAATGCTGATGAAGGCGACCCGGGTGCCTATATGGACCGCTGCGTACTGGAAGGAAATCCCTACTTGGTCATAGAAGGTATGCTTATCGGCGCTTACGCCATCGGCGCTACCAGAGGATATATATATGTGCGTAATGAATATCCTCTGGCCGTAAGGCACGCGCGAAATGCCGTACAGCAGGCAAGAAGATATGGTTTATTAGGTGAAAACATCCTGGGGTCTTCATTTTCATTCGATATCGACGTTGCCAGGGGTGGTGGAGCCTTCGTTTGCGGTGAATCAACAGCACTTATGGCTTCGCTGGAGGGTAAGGTAGGAGAACCGCGCCCCAAGGATGTACATACCGTAGTCGACGGTCTCTGGCACAAGCCGACCACCCTTAATAATGTAGAAACCTGGGCTAATGTCCCCTCGATAATACTTAAAGGTGCAAGCTGGTTTAATTCTAAGGGAACCAGAGGAAGCAAAGGAACAAAAATACTGGCTCTCACCGGACGTATCAAGAACACGGGACTGGTCGAGGTTGCCATGGGTACGACGATAAGGCATATCGTCTACGATATCGGCGGCGGGGCGACGAATGGCAAAGCTATCAAGGCAGTCCAGACCGGCGGTCCTTCCGGTGGCTGCCTGTCCGTTGATAAATTCGACCTGCCGGTGGACTTTGATGTGCTTTACGAGGCAGGGTCCATGGTGGGTTCCGGCGGAATGGTGGTAATGGACGAAAGCTCCTGCATGGTAGACGTGGCTAAATATTTCCTGACTTTTCTTCAGGACGAGTCATGCGGTAAATGTGTTCCCTGCCGTCTGGGAATCGACCGTATGCTTGAGATTGTCACCGATATCACCGAAGGTCGCGGCACACTCGAACAACTCGAACTCCTCGAGGATCTGGCTGATACGGTTACTCAAACGGCGCTTTGCGGACTGGGAAAGACGGCGGCAAATCCGGTACTCTCCACATTACGCTATTTCCGAGAGGAATACGAAGCGCATATTATTGATAATAAATGCCCTGCTGGAGTGTGCAAGGCACTCATCGAGTATTACATCGATCCGGAGAAATGTACCGGATGCGGAACATGCAAGCAGGCCTGCATACACAATGCCATCACCGGTGAGAAAAAAGAGGTACATGTAATAAATACTGATTTATGCCAGAAATGCGGGATATGCCGTAGTGAGTGCAAGTTTGAAGCGATTCAGGTAAGTTAACGAGGTGAAACATGCTGTATTATGTAAATATTAATATTAATGGTGCTGATATCAAGGCTCCCAAGGGCTCAAGCGTACTTGAAGTGGCGATAGAATACGGCATCTGCATCCCTCATCTCTGTCACGTACCGGGTCTTTCTGATATCGGGGCATGCCGGCTATGCATCGTCGAGAACATTACCAATGGTCGTGCAACGATAACTACCTCCTGTACGCTGAAAGTACAGGAGGGTATGATAATCAGGACCAACACAGACAGAATCAAAAGACTACGTCATAATATTGCCGAGTTGCTTGTTGCCGAGGCTCCAAATTCTCGCGCCATCCAGGATATCGCCGTCCGCTGCGGGGTCAAGGAGGTTCGTTATCCTTTCAGAAATGGTGACTGTGTTTTATGCGGTCGCTGTGTCCGAGCCTGCTCAGAAATATGGCACGCCAATGCGCTTGGCTTTATCGGACGGGGTAAAGAACGCCATGTAGAACGTCCCCTCAATATGCGCGAAGAATACTGCAAGGGATGTGATTATTGCCTTCAGCTCTGCCCGATGACTGTTCCACCGTGTGACGGTCCTATGAAGCCCGGAGAGGAATATCTCTGCGGTAAATGCGAATCACAGCTTATGATTACAGAAGATATTCCGGAGAGCTGTGTGTGGTGCAGGCTGGGAGAAGGCTTTAATTGCGGACGTTATGCCGGATTAAAAACAGTGAGATAAAAGCACAACCTTTGTGATTACGTATGTCATATAGGAAACGCATTAGCTGAAAGACCCCGAAAATGATTCAGGCAATAGAATCGGGCTCAGAAAGAATTATAATATCCATCCTGAAAATATTAAGCGAGAACTCCAGACCTCTTGGCTCAACGACCATTGCTCGTAGATTAAAGTATGACGGTATTTCATTAGGTGAACGGGGAGTTAGATATCACCTGAAAATAGCCGACTTACGCGGTTTCACTCAACTAATAGGCCGGGAAGGTAGAATAATTACGCCCCAGGGACGTCAGGAAATCAAGGAAGCGTTCGCCACACGTCAACTGGGTTTCATAAGAGAGAGGTTAAAAGCATTAGCATTTCAGACGACCTTCGACCCCGAAAAACGCACCGGTAAATTACCAATAAACACATCACTTATTAAAAAGAGTGAATTTAATAAGGCAATTTCTGCCATGAAAGGCGTCTTTAAGGCTGGTGTCTGCGTCAGCGATCTGGTGGCTGTGGCGCAAGAAGGTGAAAAACTCGGCTCAGTGATAGTGCCGGACGGTCAAATTGGTCTAGCGACCGTTTGCAGCGTTGTTATAAACGGCGTGCTTCTCCGGGGAGGGGTTTCCTGCGATTACAGATTTGGCGGGGTACTTCAAATCAGAAACTCCAGACCAAAGCGCTTTGTCGGTATAATCGAATACGCCGGGACATCTCTTGACCCTTCTGAGCAATTCATTCGCGCTAGAATGACCAGCATTAATGAAGTTGTTAAAACCGGGAATGGTAAGATATTGGGAGTATTTCGTACGATACCAGCACTGGCGAGAGAAGTAGCCGAGGAAAGAATGGCATTGTTACGAGAAGTCGGCATCGGTGGCTTCTATACTCTAGGTAACCCCGGAGAGCCACTTTGTGAAATTCCGATGGAACCGAATAGAATTGGTATGGTGCAACTAAGTGGACTTAATCCGATAGCGGCAGCGTATGAGGCTGGAATAGAAATCGAGAATACCGCTGAAAGTGGACTTATTGATTTCGAAGAGTTACAAAGCTTGAGGCAAGTTTCGCTCTGAATGAAAGTATTTCAGTCACTTAGAATTAGCATTTGAATCAAAATACTAGAGACAGGAGAGGCTTTATCTACATCAAACCCACCAGTCTAAAACTTGTTAAAACAGAGGCTAGAGTATGCTATCAGCTTCTGCATGTAAGAATAAGCACGATGCAAGTTCAGTTAGGACTCTTCAAAGGTTATTAAATATGAAAATATTACCAGCAAAAATCTTTTGCCACAGTTTTATAAATAGCGCTCCGTAACGCGTTCCGGAACCGGTTTACGTTTCAGGGTGAGAAAGGTCTTATTATAACTCTCGGCTACCTTGCGGAAATGGAAACCCGAGACAGATAGACTCACCGACGTGGCGAAATAACGCGGACGTTTTATGAGAGTTAAAACCATAAGCCGCCAGTAATATCTTCTTCCTTTGTGTCTGATACCCAGGAACCAGAGGGTTTTAAGGAAACCGGTGATATACGTAAACCGCAGCTTTGATATACCCGGGTTTCTACGCGGTTTATACTCTTTAAGGAAAGCAACAACCCGCTCATAGTAATGCCGCGGGGAGTAGATTGTATCCAGGACATGCTTGTATCCGCTTATGAGCGTTTCGTATTTCATCTTGGGAACAAAATTCATGGAAAAGTCGGTATTATCACCGGAGAAGTCTTTAAGTAATCGTTTTTCCTTCTTCAGCCGTTTATGGAGCTTGGTTCCGTTAGGAGCATTAAGTAAACCGACCATGGCCGTAACGATGCCCGTGTTTTGAATAAAGTTTATCTGTTTCTTGAAGATGGAGACCGGGTCACTATCAAAGCCCAGGATAAAGCCACCCTGTACCTCGAAGCCGTGGTTTTGAATTTTCCTCACCGCGGCTTTAAGATCGCGGTTCCTGTTCTGATGTTTGTTGCATTCCAGCAGGCTATCCTCATCCGGAGTCTCAATGCCGATAAAGACCCGATTAAAACCAGCCTCGGCCATCAGGTCCATCAATTTCTCGTCATCAGCGAGATTAATAGATGCTTCGGTGAAGAACGTAAAGGGGTGCTTTTTCTTCTTTGACCATTCTATCATCGCCGGTAGGGTTTCAGCCTTTAACTTTTTCTTGTTGCCGATGAAATTGTCATCGACGATGAACAAGCTGCCCCGCCAGCCGTGCCGGTACAGCGCCTCCAGTTCATCTACCATCTGTTGACTACCCTTGGTCCTGGGTTTATGACCATTAAGCACGATAATATCGCAGAAGTCACAGTCGAAAGGGCAACCCCGGGAATATTGAAGACTCATAGCCGAGTAATGCTTCATGTCGAGAAGCGACCAGGCTGGAATAGGAGTTTTACTAATGTCCGGTCGTTCATTGGATGAGTAAATGTGTTGTGGACTATCGTTAGCCAGGTCTGTTAAAAACCGTGGGAGTGTGATTTCAGCTTCACCCAGCACGAAGTGGTCTATCCCCTCAAATTCTTCGTATCCGGTGGTGAAAAGAGGGCCACCCGCAACCACTTTTGTATTTAATTCATTACATCGAGTTATCACTTCCTTAGCCGAATCCTTCTGCACTACCATGGCGCTGATAAAAACAAAGTCAGCCCAGACGATTTCTGCGTCTTTCAGTAGTTCTACATTCAAATCTACCACTTTTTTCTCCCATTCAGCAGGGAGCATGGCGGCAACCGTCAGCAGTCCCAGAGGTGGGAAAGTGGCTTTTTTTGATAGGAACTTCAACGCATGTCGGAAGCTCCAGAAGGTATCAGGATATCGGGGATAGACGAGGAGTATTTTCATACTAGTCCTCCGTTTTGTTAACGTGATTTATTAATCAGACTCAAGGTCATTATAGTCTTGTGGTAGTCATCATTAATATTAAAACACACGCTGTCTTCAGCGTGTTGAGTGTCTCTTGGAAAGCAGTTAATACCCGATTTCTTTCTACTGGTCATTACTTTAGCCCTGGCTTCCTCCACCCAGATTTTTCTTGTTGATATCCAGTAGCAATCATGCGCTTCTTTATGTACCCAGGCAAAAATACCCATTTCGCTACGAATATTCGAATCGTGTTTGTTCAGGTTATAAGTACGCTCATTAGCTTTACAGTAAAAACACCCGATATCTCCGGCAAGTTGCTTTAAAAAGCCCTCATCTTGCTCTACAAATTCTATTGATTTTCTTGGTTTATTTATAATCATAAACAACTCCCAAGTGTTAATTATTACCGACCCGAATATATCAGAGTCTTTATTTTACCAGCCCATATAGTTATATCTTGCGATTGTTCGAAACAAGCTTTCTGTTTTGGGGCACGGGCTTAGAGTAATCAAATCCCTGAAGTGTCAGACGCTCCAGTGGAGCGTCGAGTAGCCGTTCAAGAGCATTTATCTTAGCCTCATCAGCATCTGTCACCAATGTCAATGCATCCCCGTTTTTATCCACGCGCCCGGTACGACCGATACGGTGGATGTAATCATCCGTACTTTCGGGCATATCGTAATTAATGACGTGGGAAATACTCAAAATATCGATGCCGCGTGCGGCGATATCGGTAGCTACGAGAATCTTAATCGAACCGTTACGGAACCCTTCGAGAGCGGCTTGCCGCCGGTGCTGGGGAAGGTTACCCTGTAGTGAAGTTACCTGATATCCTGCCCTTATCAGTTGCTGTGCTACACGTTCGGCACGGTGTTTGGTACGGGTAAAGATAAGTACCGACTTTGTTTTGGTTTTCCTTAAAATCTCTTTTAACAGTGCTGTTTTGAGGTGCTGTTGCACCGGGTAAAGGGTATGTGAGACCGTTTTCGCTGGCATCGTGCGGTCGATTTGTACATTAACAGGGTCATGCATTATTTCAAGCGCTAATCGTTGGATTTCAGCGGGCATAGTGGCCGAAAGAAGCAGAGTCTGGCGCTCGTTCATAATGCACGTTAAAATATTACGAATATCGGGTAAAAAACCCATGTCCAGCATGCGGTCAGCCTCGTCAATGACGAGGATTTCCAGGTCTGATAAGTTAATAGTCCCCTTCCAGAGGTGGTCAAGTAAACGACCGGGGCAGGCGACGATAATTTCAATACCGCGACGTAATTCTTTTATTTGCACATCCATACTCACCCCGCCGTAGATAGCAACACTTTGCAGCCCGGTCTTGCTCCCTAAATCATTAATCACCTCGCAGGTCTGCTCAGCCAGTTCACGTGTGGGTGAGATTATCAGAGCCCTGACGCTGCCCTGGGGATTTTGCCGCAAACGATGCAAAATCGGCAGCACGAAGGCAGCCGTCTTGCCCGTGCCGGTCTGAGCCAACCCGATGACATCACGACCCTGCATGATCGGGGGGATAGCATGTAACTGTATTGGTGTAGGGATTGAGTAGCCGAGGGCACGTACACCGGCCATGACACTCGGGTGAAAACTAAAGGTTTCGAAATTCATTTAACTCCTTGGTGAAATACAAGTTTAGAAGCTGTTCATCAGTTCAGGCGGCTTATACCATCTGGTATTTCCTCTCTCGTATTTTGTTCAATTTATTCTTGTTTCTGATATCGCGGTTTTGTACATCGCTTTTACTTGTTAGTGGTAAGGCCTCGATGACATTAACAACCCGGTTCCTCATTTTTTTCCCTTCTAGGTTAGCAATAGCGACAGCACCTTCAGATTTCGAGGCCATTTCAACATATCCGTAGGCTCTAGGTTGACCACTACCGATATATTTGTCGTTCATGATGGTTACGGATATCACTTCACCGAAGGCTGTAAACTCCTGGCGTAGTTCATCTTCAGTCGTTTCAAGTGATAGGTTGCCTACATAGATATTTATGGTACCCCCTTTGAATCAAATCGGTTACGCTTCTCCGATTTATAACAGGTGAGTCAGTGAGGATTAACACGATTGCTCGTACTCACGCGAGTCACCATGTTGACTAATACCTTCGTTGCCTGCCACCACCAGACCGGCCACCCCTACCACCACTATAACCGCCGCTGCTGCCGTAACCACCACCCCTCCGGTTACCGTAACCTCCTCCCCTGTTGTCAGGACGAGGGCGTGACTCATTGACCACGATAGTACGTTCCCTAAGTGTTTTGCCGTTAAGCTCCGTGATAGCAGCTTCAGCCTCAGATTTAGAAGCCATTTCCACGAAGGCGAATCCCCGGGGCCGCCCGCTGACTTTATCGGCGGGAATAGCTACGGATTCCACCTTTCCATAAACACTAAATTCTGCGCTTAGTTCGTCCTCGGTAACATCGTAGGCCAGATTACCTACATAAATTTTCATAACGTCTCACTTCTTACATTTGATTTTGTATCTTGTTTTTAAAAGCCATGTCGCATCCGGACCGGATATCCAGCCCGGATGTGACTCGTGGCTTAACCTCATTTATCTATTTGTTCGGACTTTACGATAACAGTCGCTGCAATAAACCGGTCTATCTTCGCGAGGTTGGAAGGGGACTTCAGTACTCTTGCCACATTCGGCACATGTAGCCGGAAACATCTGGCGCGAGGCTCCATAACTGCTATTGCCGTAACGTTGTGACTTTCTTGCCTGGCGGCATTCCGGGCAACGCTTGGGCTCGTTGGTGTAGCCCTTAGACTGATAGAACTCCTGCTCTTCTGCAGTGAAAGTGAATGTCACTCCGCAATCGGAGCATTGAAGGGACTTGTCCTGAAAACTCATTGGATGCCCTCCTCTCTTAATCATTTAGTTAGAGCTCGGGTCATCCAATGCTTGATGTAAATCTATGAGGATTTCAATAAGATCGTATTAACCTAAACTGGAACTATACATAAATTATACACCAGTAAATGTATTTATACAAGTAATTCTGGTAAGTTTATTTTTATAACCGGTAAATCTATAGTGCTAACCTAAATGTTACAATTCTGAGTATTTGATAGATACTACTAAAAGCGCCAGCGTGAAAGACTAGTGCTGCTTGAACTTAGTCTGGAGACGCGGGAGGACCGGTCTCCTCATCTAAAATATAAAAAAGGAACCATAGATGGACACTAAATAGACAGGCATTTATACCACTTATAAAGACAATTGATCTATAGCTTGACTTCAACTACTACAATCAATCTTCTTAATCAATAAGAGTCTTTATTTTATATGGAGTACGATTCTCTTGTTTTTCTTATTTTCAATCGATTATAATCAGATACACTTTTAAAAAATTGATGTAATAGGAAAGCGGATTTCAATTTGTACAAATTGTATAAAGAAATGTGATGCAATCTAATCTAATGATCACCGAACCTAAGCGAGAAACCAGAGTATATTGCGAAACCGACGTGCTTGTGGTCGGAGGCGGTCCCGCTGGGGTAGGGGCCGCGATTGCGGCTGCGCGTAATGGGGCGAAAACACTTCTCATCGAAAGATATGGACATCTGGGAGGACTTGCTACTGGTGGCTTAGTTTTATGCATTATGCCCATGAGCGATGGTACAAAAGAACAACAAATAGCTGGTCTCTGTCAGGAAATTATCGACAGGCTTGATACTGTCGGCGGGGCTGTCCACCCGAAAAAAGAAGACCTTGGATCAACTAACCAAAATCTTATTAATTACTGGAGGCACTATCCATTCACTGTCATTCAGGGGAACATAAGGATGAGTGTTCAAACAGATCCTGAGATGTTGAAGTGCATATTAAATGACATGATAGAAGAGGCAGGTGTGGTTTTGCTGCTACATGCCTATGGTTGCAGGTCCATTGTTGATTGCGGTGTTGTTAAGGGTATAGTATTCGAAAGTAAATCGGGTAGGCAAACGATAAAGGCTAAAGTGGTGGTGGACTGTACGGGAGATGGAGACATTTTCGCATCAGCCGGAGCTGAGTATGATGACGAGATAAATCCAGAGCTCCGGTCTTCCAAGCTCGCTCTGGTTTTTCGGATAGGTAACCTCGATGTCAAGAAGTATCTTGAGTTCAAGGATTTTAGATCAGAAAGGTACTTTGAGCTAATGAAAGAACTTGAAGCACTTGGAGGCTTCACCATGGCTTTACGAACATGGCGTGATGATGTTCTCTGGTTCAATAACTTTATCGGAGATTTGGATGGACTAAATATAGAAGATTTAACCAGAGTAGAGATTAATGCTCGTAAGTCAATGCTTATTACATATAACTTCTTTAAGAACAATATACCAGGCTTCGAATCTTGTTATCTGATGGATTCAGCTTCTCAGATTGGAGTGCGAAGTAGTCGTCGCCTAATCGGTGAATATATCCTAACCCGGAATGATATAAACTCAGGGATATTATTCCATGATACTATTGCTGTCTGCCCAGCTTTCCAGCAGGGGAAATCGTTGGAAAACCTCCATATGCATATTCCCTATCGTTCACTCATACCCCGAGAAATCGAGAATCTCCTAGTCGCAGGTCGCTGTTTTTCTTCAGATCAGGTAGCTAATGATATACTCAGCCCGATTCAGTTTTGCATCGCCATGGGACAAGCTGCAGGAACCGCAGCGGCATTGTCAGTAGAGAATAACGTGGTTCCGAGAAAGATAGACTATCATCTATTGAAGAACCGTCTCATTACTCAAAATGTTTTTTTACCCTTATAACACACGGACAAATAATCTTACATTTGGACGCAAAACCCAAGAAATATTTCCGGTGGAGTTCGACTATCCCTGAACTCCCCCTCAGCTAAAATGGAATATTTTTATCCAATCGGCAATAAGCAAACTAAAGTGACTTAGTATTTACGATCTTCAAAAACTGACCAGGATAAGGATAGGCGGGATGCCATCACGCCAATTATGCACCAGGCTGCAAATGGGAGGGGCACCGACACCAGACTTTACCTGATTCTCCCCTGACAG
>Ga0209427_10002129_pt1 | contig 23202 bp, 22 predicted proteins | sample DeeMarSWOR136_30_FD_187465 | JGI IMG/M metagenome (GOLD analysis project Ga0209427, IMG submission 187465) | Marine sediment microbial communities from White Oak River estuary, North Carolina - WOR-1-36_30 (SPAdes) (version 2) | ecosystem: Environmental > Aquatic > Marine > Intertidal zone >...
CCCAGAAGGTGAGAGAAAGAAGCAATGTACCCTTCATTCTCTATACAGGGCAGGGCAGCGAGGAGGTGGCTCAGAATGCTTTTGAGGCTGGGATTGATGACTATCTTAAAAAAGAGTCCGAACCTAGCCACTACCAGATCCTTGCTAAGCGTATCCGGCAAAACGTGGACAAATACAGGGCAGAACAACTTTATAGAAAAGTAGTGACAGATAGCAGGGACGGAATCATAATTCTCAATGGCTTGAATATCGCGTATATGAATCAGGCGGCCGTGGAGCTCTTTGGCTATCAAAATCCCAGCGATGTCATCGGTAGTAACATTCTAGAGTTATTAGTAGAGACCGAGCAGAGGCTCGCGGAGTGTATGAGCGAGACCTTAGGAACGGAAGCGTCCTCAAGTCTATTCGAAGTTAAGTACAGGACGGCGAGTGGTGCCATCCGCGTCGCAGAGGTCTCATCCTCGACTATGCACTACATGGGGCAGATGGCGCACCTATGCTTCTTCAGGGACATCACTAACAGGAAGCGGATGGAGGCGCGACTCGCTGTCTTACACCAACAGGCGTTAACACTGGCACAGCAGAGGACTTTGTTGTCAATCTCCGAAACCACCTTAGACATCATGCAGACCGTGTTCAAGTATCAGCTCATCTCGTTCCAGGTTGTCGATGGCGGATATTTAAAGACGGTGAGCCTAAGGGGGGCACCTCCTCTTAACCTCGCGTTACCCCTCAATGGTAAAGGCATCACAGTAAAGGCTGCGAGAGAAAGGCGCAGCATTCTCGTCAACGATTTGAGAGGCAATGAGGACTATTTCAAAGGCTCAATGGAGTCACTGAGTGAACTGGCTGTCCCTGTGATTATAAACGGAGAGACTGTTGCTGTTCTCAACATCGAGAGTCAAGAGCTCGGTGATTTCACTGAGGATGATAGGAGGCTGCTCGAGACCCTTACAAATCATGTGGCTTTCGCCTTAAATAGAATCAAAGACGGCAGTGGTGGCATCACAGGCGAGGCCTTAAGGTCCATGAAACTGGATTACGCGCTGGGTCGCCTAGAGGAAGCCGAGAAGATAAGCAGTCTCATAAGAGGCCAGCTAAGGGATAGCCTTCGCTCCATCCAGAACGCGTCCGGTATTCTCATGGATCAGCCTAATATGCTGCCAGACCTGGTGGCCTCGATTGATCGGGGGGCTGACCACGCCTCCAAGGTAGCCGAGATGATCTCAGATACGTTGGAGACTTCCAGTAAGGATGAGAACTTTGTAGAGATCAACCAAGTAGTCAAATCTGTTATGGAGTCCGTCTACATTCCACGAAGTGTAGAGACCACGTTATCCTTGCAGAGCGGGCTCCTCGTCTCAGAGGTAGATCGGAGTCAGATAACTAGGGTTATCGAGAACCTTGTGAGGAACGCCGTGGAGGCCATGTCCGACGGTGGGACCCTAGAGATCAATCTTTCTAGGGATCAGCAAAACGTCAAGATTGAGGTAAAGGATACGGGAGCGGGAATACCTACACAGGCCATGGATCGGCTTTTCGAGCCGTTCAACTCGACCAAGCAGGGACATGCAGGACTCGGCCTCGCCTTCTGTAAATCGACCTTGGAATCCCTAGGAGGATCTATAGAGGCTGCTTCGGATAAGAAGGGGACGACGATGGTAGTAACTGTCCCCCTGAGAAACTATTAGAAAAATATTGGAAAAATGGGCTGTTTACTTGACGGCTTTCTTGCTCTTTATCTTGATGACCTTGGGCTTTTCCTGGCTGATGGTCACTGTGCTGTCCTTCTGGAGCAGGAACGGGCTGTCTATGCTTGCCAGCACGACTGTGGTCTTTATCTTGCCCTCCAGATCAGGGTTTACCTTACTTCCCCAGATGACGCGGGCGTCCTTGCTGACCTTCTCCATGACCATCTCGCCGGCTCTGTTGATGTCCTCAAGGGTCATATCCTCGCCGCCTTCAATGTGCACGAGGGCCCCTGTGGCCTTGCTGACGTCCTCTACGTCGAGGAGCTGGTTGTCCAGTGCCTTGCTCACGGAGTCCTCTACCTTGGTGCCTCCGTGTCCCTCTCCGAAGCCCACGGCGCAAACGCCTGCGCCCATCATGATGGCCTTGATGTCCGCAAAGTCCAGGTTCATTATCCCGGGGACGCTGAGGGTCTCTGTTATGTTGTTTATGAAGTCCGTCACCCTCTGGTTGGCCACCGCGAACGCCTCCCTGACGGGGAGCTTCCCGGCCACCTTCCTGAGCCTGTTGTTGTCTATGACCACCACGCTGTCGCAGACATCCAGCAGCTTCTGAAGCCCCTCCTTGGCCTTCCCAAGCCGTGTCCCCTCCACCTTGAAGGGTATCGTCACGACCCCGATGGTCAGGGCGCCGGTCTCTCGGGCTATCCGGGCAACTACGGGAGACGCTCCTGTGCCTGTTCCTCCGCCCAGAGCCGCTGCGACGAAGACAAGGTCGGCGTCGCCGATAGCGTTCTCTATCTCTATGGCACTCTCCTCCGCGGCTTTGACTCCCTGCTCGGGGTATCCGCCGCAGCCGAGCCCGCCTGTGAGGCTGTAGCCCAACAGGACGCGTTCATCTGCCTGTGAGGTTGTGAGGTGCTGTGCGTCGCTGTTGAGCGCCACGGTCCTGGCGCCCACCACCTTCTTGTCCATCCACGTGACTATGTTGCTGCCGCCGCCGCCTATGCCGAGTATAGCGATCTTGGGAGTGGCGTCACGGGCGATCTCCTCGATGCTCTTATCGGGGACTCCCTGTGGGACCACTTCTAGTTCAACGGTCAAGAACTTTCACCTTGTTTACCATTCCATCTTAGTGATCTGTATATAGCGGTGTGTAGGTGAAAGATGTCACACACAGCTACATGAGAAGTCGCCTGACAAGCTCCTCGTACTCGGCGTCGAGCTCCATGGCCCGCCTGTAATGGGTCAGGGCACGGTCCCTCATCCCGTGTTTGGCGAGGTGCACCCCATAGCTGAAGTGAGCCCGGGCGTCGTCTGGGATGAGTTCCAAGGCCTTCCTGAAGTGGCGGTCGGCCTCGGTGGGACTCTCCGTCTTGGCGAGGAACTGGGCGTAGTAGAGATGAGCCTCGGCGTCGTTAGGTTCACACTTCAGGGCGGCCTTGAACTCCGTAATGGCCTCCGGGTAGCGCTGCTGATCCGAGAGGAGCCTGGCGTAGTAGAGGTGAGGCTCCACAGCGTCCGGCGCCAGATCCCTGGCCTTGACGTAGTGCCTCTCGGCGTCAGAGAGCCTGAGCCGGTTCATCAGGAATATGCCGTAGACGAGGTTGTTGGTCGGAGAGTCGGGCTTAAGCCTCAGGGCCTCCGAGTAGTGGCTCTCAGCGGTCATGTAGCTCCCCTTGTGTGTTAGCAGCACGGCGTAGTACAGGTGGGCCTCGTCTTGGCTGGGGTCCAGCTGGATCGCCGTCCTGAAGTGGTTCTCCGCCTCTGTGTGTCTACCGAGCCTGTAAAGCGTGACGCCGTGGAGCACGTGGCTGTACGCGCTCATGGGCTCCAGGGTGTTCACCTTCTTGTACTCGGCTTCAGCCTCCAGGTATCTGCCCTGGTCGCCGAGGAACTTAGCGTAGTTCCTGTGTAGCGTGGGCTCGTCAGGTGAAAGCTGGATGGCCTGCCTGAACGTCGCGTCGGCGTCCGTCGTCCTATCCTGGCTCCAGAGGAAGAGGGCGTAGTTGTTGTATGTGTTGGCGTCCCTGGGGTCGAGGCCTATGGCCTCTCTATACCATTCCTCCGCCTCTTCGCCCCTCCCTGTGTCGGAGAGGAGGTTGGCGAGGTTGTTGAGTGTAGTTGCGTCCAGCTCCGCCTTGATGGATTCTCTGAAGTGGTGCTCCGCATCGTCGTGCCTCTTCAGCGAGTACAGGAGTATGCCGAGGTTATTGTGTACGGTCGCGTCGCCGGGACTCACATCCAGTGCCCTCCTGTACTGCTTCTCCGCCTCGTCGTACCTCTTCTGGTCTACTAGAAGCTCGGCGTAGTGGAGGCGGGCGGCTATGTTTTCCTCCTCGTGGGATAGGGCCTTGTAGAAGTGGTACTCCGCCTGGTCCGGCTTATCTATCCCAGCGAAGAACCGGGCGTATATCAGGTGGGACTCGGCCGTGTCTGGATAGACCTTGAGGTCACGCCGAGGCTTGGGAGGCGGCTCGGGCTCGTCCTCGAGTTTTTTCTTCGGCTCGGACTCGGGCTGCTGCATGCTCTTTACCCTTCCAGCCGCCGTCTCCCGGGCCTCGTCGGTCTGAGAGATATCTTGGGCCGCGATGTAGAGCTGCACCGCGTCCCTTCTCTTGTAGCTCCTGTTCATCTCGTCGCCAAGCTTGACAAGAAGCCCAGCTATGGAGTCGTCCTTCCCCTCATTCCGCTGTATCCATTTAACGAGGTGCAGGACACCGGGGACATCCCCGGTGTCAGCCATCTTGGCGATAAGGTCCTCGTAGTAACTCATGGACGCGGCAACCGTTTGTTTGAGATGAATATGTTCACGGGAATTTGATTTTTATGGGAGACCGAGACGAGTCTCAACGCCCCATCTGTCTAATGTGAAACATTGGAGAGGAAGGTAGGGGGCCGACCCACCTCTCTACCTTGTAGCGTCGACTACTTTAACGGACTTGGGGTGGACGTTTATTATGACGCGTTTGGGATCGTCAAGCGTCGGAGGAAACCAGAACCGCCTTCTCTGGGTCGGCCTCCACGAGAGGTACCACCACTTCCACTTCTCCTTCACGACCTCGGGGTCCTCGAACTCGGCCTCTCCCTCGATCTCATAGAATAACCCACACTCGTCACACGGGATCGTCAGGAGTACCCTAGGGTTGCCCTCGATGTCTTTCACCTTCTGGGTGCCTTTCTCAGTGGGGAACCACATGACGTCGTATGGGTCTCTGTTGAAGTTGGTCATCGCCCGGGAGTTCTCGGTCCCGTCCTCGTCGAATGTGGTCAGGAACACCTCCTTGGCTTCCTTGAACGCCTCCACCAGCCCTTCCATCTTATTCATAGTATCATAATACAACCAGAGCTGCGATGTAAAAACGTTAACTTATGTACAGGAGCCTGAATGGCGTTGACTAAGCCTGTGCGAGAGAAACGTTTTAGCCCTCGACATGCAACATGAAACCATGTCTGGTTCAAAGGGAGTCGAATATAAGCGCCTGGTGATAAGGGACGCCATGCTCGTCAACGGAAGGGGGACGCCGCCCTATGGCCCCGTGGACATACTTATAGAGGATGGAAGGGTGGCCGAGACGGTGAATGTGGACCTCATAAGCCTCAACAGGTACAGCCCCGAGAGGCCGGAGGGGGACCGAGTCATAGAGGCCCGGGGCATGTACGTGCTCCCCGGCCTCGTGGACATGCACGTCCACATAAACATCGACGACGACAAGTGCGGTCCAGAGGGGCCGGAGTACGCCTACAAGCTCTTCCTAGCCCACGGCGTGACCACCGTGAGGACCTGCGGCTTCGGCACCGACGAGCAGCTCTTGGAACACAAGCGTCTCAGCACGGAGAACAGGATCACGGCGCCGAACCTGGTAGTGCTGGGTAGCTGGCCGGCGGAGGTCCACACAGTCGAGGAGGCTCGGGAGGCGGTGAAGAAGCTGAAGGCGTTGGGTGTCGACGGCATAAAGATAATTCCACGACCCCACGTGACCCCCGAGATGCTTCAGGTCTTGGCGGAGGGGGTCCGGGAGGCCGGGATGCCTGCGGGCGTCGCCATCCACGTCGCCCAGAATAGCGAGCTGGACGCCCTGGACGTCACCTACGCGGGTCTGGACAAGATCAGCATAGAGCACACCTATGGCATCCCCCAGGCCGCCCTCCCCGGCACCCAGGACTTCCCGCCCGACTACAACTACAGCGACGAGGTGGACAGGTTCAGGTGGGACGGCTACATCTGGCACGAGGCCGATCTCTACGAGGACGACGTCATGAACGTCCTCGACACCATGATAGAGAATGGCACCGTCTGGGACCCCACCTTGGTGGTCTACGAGGCCCACAGGGACTATGAGCGCGCCAAGAACATGCCTTGGCACAACAGGTACACGGTCCGCCACCTCTGGGAGGCATTCAGCCCTCAACCGGGTCGCCACGCCACCCACTTCTTTGATTGGAAGACCAGCGACGAGATCGCCTGGAAGGAGAAGTACGAGGTCTGGATGAGGTACGTACGTTACTTTTTCGAGAACGGCGGAACCCTGACAGCGGGCAGCGACACGGCGTTCATCTACCAGATCTTCGGGTTCGCCCTCATCAGGGAGCTGGAGCTACTCCAGGAGGCGGGCATCCACCCCATCGACGTCGTGAAGATAGCCACTACTAACGCCCACACGTGCCTTGGCGACGATGAGAGATGCCTCGGCGTCGTTAAAGGCGCCCCAGCTGATCTCTGCGTGGTGGATGGCAACCCACTGGACAACTTCAAGGTCATGTACGGCACCGGGGTCGACAGATACGGCGAGGATGGAGTCACCGTGACCAAGGGCGGCGGCGTCAGGTACACCATCAAGGGTGGCGCCGTCTTCGACTGCAGGGAGCTCTTGGCCGACGTCGAGGAGTACGTCGACGAGCACAGGTAGCTCCGTTAACCTTTTTATTGCAGCCCTAAAAGCAACAATTGATGTCGATCCCAGACGCCGGGCAGCTAGCCGAGTCTCTAGAAGACGCGACGAAGACGATCACCAAGAGCCAGCCGTCCCTGTTCAGCGTCACAGGCAAGCTCGTCACGCTGCCCAGCCGCGAGGTCGTCGTAGTCGGGGACCTTCACGGCGACATAAGCTCCCTCCAGTACATATTGACGAAGACCTGGTTCAGGGAGAGGACTGACGACGGCGAGCCCGTGGTCCTGGTGTGCTTGGGGGACTACGTCGACAGGGGACCGGGGCAGGTCGAGGTCCTGTACATACTCACGAGGCTACTCACCGAGCACCCGGGGAACGTGGTGCTGCTGAGAGGAAACCACGAGGGGCCCGGCGACGTTGGAGTGAGCCCCCATGACTTCCCCTACGTGCTCCACAGGCTGTACGACGAAGAGTCCGACGGCGTCTACAGGCGGTTCAGGGCCTTCGCGGATCAGCTGTACACGGCCACCATAATCCCGAAGAGGGCGCTGATCCTGCACGGCGGGGTGCCTGTCGGGTCGCAGAGCCTGAACGACGTGGCCATCGCCCACAGGACCCACCCCAAGACGGATACCCTGCGCCAGATACTTTGGAACGACCCTATGCCCGAGCTGGGGGTAGCTGGAAGCGTGAGAGGCGTAGGGTACCTATTCGGGCCGGACGTGGCGAGACGTTTTCTTGACGCCGCCGGGGTCCAAGTGCTCATCAGGGGTCACCAGAGCTGCGAGATGGGCCACTCCGCCATTGGGGACGTGCACACCCTCTTCTCGTGTAAGCTGCCCAACTACGTGAACAGGAAAGCGGCGTACATGGAGATACCGGCAACGTCGAAGCCAGTGGAGAACTTCTCCAGCTACGTCAAGACCTTCTAGCGTCTCCCACGGAGCATGCACATCACCATGCTCGAGAACAGCTTCAGGTTAAGCGCCAGATGCACAAGCAGCGCCACGGCGAAAACTAGGCTCACAAAGGTGTGGAAGTCCACCCAAACGGTCTTCACCACGCCGAGGAACGCATCGTAGCCGCTCCGCCTTCCGCTCGGAAGCGCCAGCCACAGGACCACTCCGCTCACCAGCGAGGATGCCAGGGTAAGGAACATGGCAGCGTCCACCGAGACCCTGTGTAGTATGTTCTTGCTCAAACGGTTCACCTCTTTACATCGGCTTTTCGTAACCGTGGCTTATTAGGGTCGATCAGGAACAGGTGTTCCCTGCGCTACTCCTACACACGAATCCTTGGAGAACTGGCCTAAGTATTCCCTTATAATTGAAGAACGTCCCAGTCCTCTGTCTTCTCACAATGGGAATGCGGCTCTGGTATAAACCATGGGATGGGGGCTTACTCCTGTGAGCGAAGTCATCATGGCAAACACTAAAAGCGGAACCAGTTGATCATTCTCCGTGACATCGAACAAAGGCGATCCGCCTCTCAAAGGGATCAGGGTTCTCGACCTGACCCGCGTCCTCGCCGGCCCCTTCTGCTCCATGACCCTCAGCGACCTAGGCGCCGAGGTGATAAAGGTGGAGATGCCGGGGCAGGGCGACGACACCAGGGCGTTCCCCCCGTACATCGGGGGCGAGAGCAGCTACTTCATGTCCCTCAACCGCGGCAAGAAGAGCATCACCATGAACCTCAAGGACGAGGACGCCACCAAGGCGTTCCACGGGATCGCCGATAAGTGCGACGTCGTGCTGGAGAACTTCCGGCCGGGCGTCACGGCGCGGCTGGGCGTGGACTACGAGACCCTATGCAAGCTAAACCCGCGTATCATCTACTGCAGCATTAGCAGCTTTGGCCAGACCGGGCCCTGCGCCCAGTGGCCAGGCTACGACCTAATCATTCAGGGGATGGGCGGCCTCATGGGGCTCACGGGCGAGCCCGGCAGGCCCCCGGTCCGGGTGGGCATGGCGGTGACCGACATCTGCGCCGGGATGTACGCCGTCATAGGCATACTCTCCGCGTTGAGGACCCGTGAGGAGACGGGGCGGGGCCAGTACATAGACGTGTCCATGTTAGACGGCTCGGTGAGCTGGATGACGTACGCGGCGGGCAACTACTTCGCCACGGGAGTCAATCCGCCGAGGATGGGCTCCGCCCACCCGAGCATCGCGCCCTACCAAGCGTTCCCCACCAGCGACAGTAAGTACATCCTCATCGCATGCGGTAACGACAGGCTCTGGGGGATGATGCTGGAGGCCATGGGCGCGGAGGAGCTGGGCGACGACCCCCGGTTCACAACCAACGCCCAAAGGGTCAAGAACATGGACGCCCTCATTCCGCTGCTGGAGGAGGAGTTCATGAAGAGGCCCAGGGACGAGTGGCTCGTTAAGCTAAGAGGCATAGGGTTCCCGTGCGGCCCCGTCTACACCATGGACGAGGTGTTCAGCGACCCCCAGGTGCACGCGAGGGGCATGCTTAAGGAGGTGCAGCACCCCACAGCTGGGAAGATAAAGCAGATAGGCCCGGTCCTCAAGTTCTCGGAGAGCGAGAGCAGCATACAGTCGCCGCCGCCCGTGCTGGGGCAAGACACCTATGAGGTTCTGACGAGCCTCGCAGGGCTATCCCCTGAGGAAGTTGAGCGCCTCAGAGAGAAGCAGGCGATATAGCCAAGTCTACCCGAACTCCGAAGCCACATCCCCTCTGAACAGACGCGCCTCCCTTTCCCAGTCGTCTCCGAGGAAGCTTAGTATGAAAAACGTCGCCCCCTCGTCCACGTACTCGCTGATCCTCTGAGTCACCGTCTCAGTGTCGCCGACGAGACCTCTGGTTGGCGGCGTCCAGCCCGAGCCGTTGAAGAACGATTTAGACTTCTCCTCGGCTCTGCCCCGATCCTCGTCTATGAAGACGAAAGCCGCCCACGTCTTCCTTATCTCTTCGGAGTTGCGGCCTACGCGCAGACAATGTCTTTCAAGCACCTCAGCCTTATGCCTGAATGTCTTGGGTGTGCCACCCACTCGGCGAAGTTGGACATGTCTCCGTGTCTGGCCACGGTCCTTAGGGTCAGCCTCTCGCCGTTTTCAGCCACCATGAGGGGCATGTGGGGCTTCTGAATGGGCTTGGGGCTGCAGCGCGCCTCCCTGATCCTGTAGTACCTGCCTTCGAAGCTCGGCGTCTCCTCCATCCACATGAGCTTTATGATCTCTGCAGCCTCGTCGAGCCTCCAAGCCCTGGACCTCTTGGAACCATAGTCGTAGCCGTAGCTGTTGAACTCTCCCTTGTGCCAGCCGGCGCCGACACTCAGTATGGCTCTTCCCCCTGTGACAACGTCAAGTGTGGCCGCCATCTTCGCCAGAAGCGCGGGGTTCCTGAAGGGAGCCTCCATGGTTAGCTGGCCCAGCATTATGTTTCTTGTGATAGCCGCCAGCGCGGCTACCGTGGTCTAGCACTCTAGCCTCGGCGAGGCGGAGCTGTCGTACATGCCCAGCAGGTGGTCGCACACCCATAGAGAGTGGTACCCCAGCTCGTCGCCGATGAGGGCCCTGGTTTTCAATGTTTCATATGTATTGTCTTCGGGCCCGATGAACACGCCGAAGTCTACGCCGTTCATGGGGACAATAGCTTCTACCGTAAAGAAAATAGTTACGAGGCTCTCGTATCCCGAGACTGGCGCTTTCTAAGTCAACTTGTGCGCCACAAAGAGCGCCGTCAAGTAGGGCCTCTCCACCACGCCTCCATATTCCTCGTCTATGAGGCAGCCAACTTCCCGGTAGAGGCGGCTCTTGACGCCCAGAGGAAGCGCGCGATGATCCGAGTAAGTGTCCAGGAGCCGTATGTAGTCGCCTCGACTATAGCTCCTCCACCACCGGTACTGCCGGACGATTGGCTTCTCGAACAAGCCTGAGGCCTCGACGCTTCGGGATTCTTCCTCAATCCGCTGCGCCGTGGAGGGCCTCTCCACGGGGTTCCCCCATTCGGGGACCAGACGGCTGTAGACGCTCTGGACGTCCACAAAGAACCCCGTGAAGGGCGTGGGGTGAAGGTTCCAGAACAGGGCTATGAAGCCCCCGTGCCCGAGGGCAGCCGCCGCCCTGCCGTACCCCACCTCGGGCTCGACCCAGTGCCACGCCGTTCCAGAAGCCACCAGGTCGAAGCTCCCTGAAAGCACCCAGTCCTCAAACCGTGACACGATGAACTCGACGGGGTATCCTTCCAGCTTCCGCCTGGCTACCTCCACTAGGCTGCCACCAGGGTCGACGCAGACTACCTCGTAGCCTTTCTCGGCTAAGCTGACGGTGGCCTGGCCGGTGCCGCACCCCACCTCGAGGACCTTGGACCCGGCGTCGAGACCCGTCAGCTCGGCTATGTCGTCGAAGAGTTCATCGGGGTATCCCGGCCGCACAGCGTCGTAAAGCTCCGCCGCCTCGTCGAACACAGATGACATAGTCACGGTGTTGATCTGCGTACTATCCATTTATCGGTTCTCTGCGCATCGGCAGCTGCTGAAGCTGGCGCTCGACGATGTAGCAAGGCACAGGAATGTTGTGGCTTCATTTGTTTCGTTGAAAGCTTATGTACCCATTAGGCGTCTGGATGTTTATGAGGATTCTAGAGGAGTACCGCACACAGAACCTGGGGTCCCTTAAGGCTTTGGAGAACGCATCACGGTTTCTTCCATCCGGTAACACACGCTCAGCCCTCTACTGGCAGCCGTTTCCCCTCTGCCTGAGGAGGGGCGAGGGAAGCCACAACTGGGACGTCGACGGAAACGAGCGTATCGACTTCAACTTCAACAATACCACGCTCATTATGGGCCACAACCACCCTAAGGTGGTTGCGGCCGCCAAGGCTCAGTGGGAGAAGGGCACCGTCCTTGGAGCCCCAACCGAGACAGAGCCCAAGCTCGCCGAGGAGTTGACTAGCAGACTCAAGGGAGCAGACAAGGTACGTTTCACGCCCTCCGGGACGGAGGCCAACATGCAGGCTGTGAGGGTCGCCAGGGCTTACAGCCAGAAACCGCTTCTCGCCAAGTGCGTGGGAGCGTATCACGGCTCCTGGGACGCGTTGCCGCTCACCCCAGACGCGGCGGACATTCCCCTTGAGGTGAAGAACTGCACTGTGTACTTCCCTTACAACGACGCCGAGGCCGCTGAAAAGGTCATTAAGAAACACCGAAACGAGTTGGCAGCCGTCATAGTCGAGCCCACCATGCGGGATATGACGCCCAAGCCCGGGTTCCTACAGTCCGTTAGGGAGGCCACGGAGGACAACGACGTCCTACTCGTCTTCGACGAGGTGATCTCCTTTAGGCTAAGCCACGGCGGGGCTCAGGCCCTCTATGGCGTTACACCTGACATCACCACTATGGGCAAGATCATTGGAGGAGGGTTCCCGGTGGGGGCCTACGCCTCCACAGAGGAGGTGTTGAGTCCCCTGAGCATCCCCAGCGCCGAGCTCCCCGAGACTGCATCGCCGATGATGGGCTTCTCGGGCACCTTCAACGCCCACCCCCTAGCGATGGCGGCTGGCCTCACAGTCATGAAGATGATGAAGCCCAACGTCTACGAGAGTATGGCCAGGATGGGCGACGAGATGAGGGACAGCCTCAGGAAGGCCCTGAAGGGTGAAGGCGTGGACGCCCATGTGGGAGGCATGGGGTCCCTGTTCTCCGTCGCCTGGACAGACCGGGAGGTGATGGACCACGAGACTTCTCGAACCGCCGACAGGACCCTGTTCAATGTCTTCAACCTGGGAATGATGAACCGCGGCGTCTTCATCCTCGGGCACCCCAACGTCTCGGCTGTCCAGACAGATGAAGACCTGGAGAAGGCCCTCGACGCCGCCGCTGAGACGGTGGCCGAGATGAAGCCCCTGATAAGGGAGAGGGCGCCTCACCTCCTAAAATAGAGGCCTGAAGCCTCCTTTTTTCTCCGCCATACATCATCGAATAGCCTTTAACTACAAGATAACAACGACGTAAAACGGGGCCGCTTGACTCAGAGGATGTAATCTAAAAGCACCAGCCACAGGTTCATTGTGACCCCTGCGGCGAGGGACGAGACGAGGATCACCGAGGACACGGTCTTCTCGCGGAAACCGTACCGTTTACTCAGCACGATCATGGAGACCGCGAGGGGCGTCCCGTACATGACGACCATCACCGTTCCCTCAAGGGCGGGGACCCCGAAGAACAGGCAGACGGCTACGGCGACAAAGGGAAGCACAACCAGTCTAATAAGACTCAGCGCGGCGGCCTCGTAGAGGTCTCTATAGTCTCTGCCGTACAGGAACACGCCGAGCATGAATATCGCCACAGGCGACGTGCTTGCCCCAATCAGGTGAAGGCTAGAAACAATAGGGACAGGGATCTTGAGGCTGGCAGCCGAGAGGCCCATCCCCACGGCGATGGAGAGTATCAGAGGGTTCCGGGCCAGGCTTGAGGCCACCCTTCGATGGGCTGGGGCGTCAGAGGCGCCTCCCGCGTACGCCTCCAGCACCAGGACGGCAAGTATGAACCCGACGGCGTTTATCGACGCAACGGAAAGAGTCGCCAGCCTCTCGGCCTCGATCGACTGCAAGGCGAACGTCACGAACGGCAGACCGTAGAAGCCTAGGCTCCCAAAGGACGCCACAATGATCAGGAGGTAGAGCGTCTCCCTCTCGAAACGGAGCAGAAGGTGCACTAAAATCAACGCGAGGAGAACCAGCGCCATCGGCGCAAGGTTCAATACCATCAGGCCCACGGCTTCACGGGTCAACGCCGTCTCCGAGATGTCGACCGTGAGTAAGGCGGGCAGCCCGAAGTAGTACAGGTAGGACGAGAAGACCCTCTCGTCCCCCGCCCTGAGCACCCCCCTCATACGCGAGAGGTAGCCCAGAACCATCAGCGAGAATATGGGCGCGATGGTCCTCGCCGCCACCTGCAAGCTCATAGTACGGCTATCAGTGGGAGATCAACGAATATATACAGTTACAGTGTGAGCACAGGTGCTACGATTAAGAGAAGGAATACTAAACGAACAATAATTTTAACCATAATTAACCCTACTCACATCCATGAACCATAAAGCTCCACCTACTTTGGAGAGAACCATGGACATCGAAAAACTGGAAGAGATAAATAAAAATCTCTTACTAATGTTTTTACATAACTGTAGCACAAACGGTCAAAAACTATCGGATCTACTCAAAGTAACTCCACAAGGAAGCGGGCTGCCACAACCGCCAATCCAGCTAGAATATGATACAACAAAACGCGTCCACGTCCTGCCTAGACCCCAGGACATCGAGGTGAACCGGGTAGATCTTCGATTCGCCATAGAAAACCGAAGAAGTATCCGCAGCTACTCAGAAGAACCCCTCACACTGGAGGAACTCGCCTGGCTCCTGTGGGCCACCCAGGGAGTCAGCGATGTTCAGGTAACTGAGAAAAGGACCAGGGTAACGAGGAACGTGCCATCTGGGGGCAGCCTTCACCCGTTTGAGACGTATCTGATTGTGAACAAAGTCGAGGGACTGAATCCAGGGTTATACAGGTATCTAGCGATCAGTCAAGAGCTGCTTGTACTACAAGAAGCAGACAATTTACATGAGACTATCTCAGATTACTGTGGTTTTCAACCATGGATTAAAAATGGAGCTGTGATCTTTCTCTGGTCCTTCGTACCCTACCGTTCTGTGTGGCGTTACAGCCGGGGCGCCTACAAGCTATTCATGGAGGCAGGCCACATCTGCCAGAACCTGTATCTCGCAGCGGAGGCTGTCAGGTGTGGGGTCTGTGCAATAGGCGCATTCGATCTAGACAGAACACATGAACTGCTTGGCATCGATGACGAGGATGAGATCATTGTATACATAGCGACGGTTGGGAAAAGAAAATAAAAAATCAACTAAATCCTTGTCTCCCCATACGCCCGCGCAGCGAGGCAAGAGGTTGGGGGTTGGGAGTAATTATGTTCCCTTACGTATTACCCTGGAACGCCTCTATGATCCTGTCGACGACTATCCTCTCCTCCTCGGGGCGGAGGTAGAACACGTCTATGAGCCTCCACTCCTTGTCGGTGTAGTAGTCGTAGTAGTGGACGTTCCTGAGGTAGATTGGCGGGTCGTCCCTGGCCACGGCGGCGTCCAGCTCTTCCGCGGATATCCCCATCCCATCTTTGTTCCATCTCATCAGCACCCTGGGCACATGGGGCACCGTAGGGTGCTCGTGATAGGTCTCGTCGTTGGGTATCACCTCCACCTCAAGGCCTGGTACGTTTCTCAGCTCCTCGGCGAGCCGCTGGGCCATACTCATCTGCTCCACGTAGAGCCCGTCTCCCTCCTCGACGAATATCTCCAACGCGACGACGAGGCCCACTATCTGCTCCTTGCTTATCTTGTGGCCCCTGCCCCAGCCGCTGTGGGGGAAGGTGTGGCCCCTGACCGCCTTTAAGATGTCGGTTCCTCTGCCGCACCCCACCATGAAGCCCGTGTTGTTGGGCGCCTTGATGGCTTTACCTCCGCTGAAGCACACTACGTCGGCGCCCAAGTCTGTATACTTGTGGAGGTTCTCCACCGGCGGCAGGTCGGACGCCGCGTCCACCACCACCGGTATGTCGTGGGTCTCCCCTAAATCGATCACGTCCTCTATCGGCACCCTGCCCCGGGGCACGGTGTTGTAGGACACTGTATAGGCTAGGCAGCAGGTTCTCTCGGATATCAAAGACTCCAGCTCCCTCCTGAATGACCTTAGGTGACCCGCCTGGCCGTACTCAACGGTCTTGGCGCCGGGCGCCGTCCACTGAGGCGTATACGCGATCACGTGGCCCCTAGGCATAAGCACCTCGTTCCTCATGCCCCCTGTGTCGGGGAGCTTCATCCACTTCCCGTAGTCGTCACCGGCCATACAGCCGGCCACGGCGAGCTCCAGCGCCGCCCCCGTCCCCGTGGTTATGTGGGCGTCCTCCACCCCGCATAGCTCCGCAACCCTGGCGTCGGCCCTAGCGAAGAGCTCGTGCATGTCCACGAAGGTCTCGGCGACCTCGTTCATGGCCTCCAGGACCCTGTCGTCTATCCAGGTCCCGCCTATAACGGTGCTCCAGTTTCTGGCGTTTATCCACGACCTGACGCCGAGCCTGTCCAGCACCTTGCTCTTGTATGGGTACTCCAAATCCGCTCAAGAATCCAGTCAAGGATGGGTATTTCAATTTTGGGAGCGATGCTCTGTCGGGCTCCAGCTTGTGTTAAATATGTTTTTCCCGTAGTGTTACCTGTGATTCGTCATGTCGGATAATGCCAAGCGCATAGCGTTTGAATGGGTAGACAGCAACGAGAGGCGTCTCGCGGAGATCAGCGACGAGATCTGGGGCTACGCGGAGCTCGGGTACGTCGAGTTCAAATCCGCCAAGCTCCTCGCGAACGAGCTTGAGAAGCATGGCTTCAAGGTGGAGCGCGGCGTCGCCGGGATACCGACGGCCTTCGTCGGGACTTGGGGAAAGGGCAAACCCGTCATAGGCGTCATGGGGGAGTACGACGCCCTCCCAGGGCTCAGCCAGAAGGCTGTGCCGCACAAGGAGCCGACTAAGGCGGGTGAGCCGGGCCACGGCTGCGGCCACAACATCCACGGCACCTCGGCCCTCGGCGGAGCCATAGCCCTGAGGTACGCCATGGAGAAGGCGGGCGTCAAGGGAACGGTGAAATTCTTCGGGTGCCCCGCCGAGGAGATGCTCAGTGGCAAGGTCTGGATGGTGCGTGAGGGGGTGTTCGACGGCGTCGACGCCGTGCTGAGCCACCACCCCAGCAGCATGAACGTTGGGGGCCTCAGCAGCAGCAACGCCAACAACGCCGTCAAGTTCCACTTCCGAGGTAAGACGGCCCACGCCGCCGGCAACCCGGAGATGGGCAGGAGCAGCCTGGACGCCGTGGAGCTCATGAACATAGGCGTCAACTTCCTCAGGGAGCACATAATACAGGACGCCAGAGTGCACTACGTCATCGAGGAGGGCGGCGGCCAGCCCAACGTGGTCCCAGACTACGCCCGCAGCTGGTACCTGATACGGGCCCCCGAGAGGGACCAGCTGGAGCCAATCTACCAGAGGATACTGAAGATAGCCGAGGGCGCCGCGTTGATGACGGAGACAGAGCTCGAGGTGGAGTTCATCAAGGGTATATACAACAAGGTGCCCAGCAAGACCCTCAGCGATGCCGTAGCCGAGAACATGAGAGCCATCGGGCCCCCGGAGTACACAGACGAGGAGATGAGCTTCGCCGAGGAGATCGCCAAATCCATCTCAAAAGAGGACAAGAGGACCAGCCTTTGGAAGACCAAGAGGCCGGGCTGGGAAGAGCTCATGGACGTCCTCATCGACAGATCGGTGCCCGACGCGTGGAACGACGGCGAGGTGAGCCACGGCTCCACCGACGTCAGCGACGTGAGCTGGCAGACCCCTACCATGGAGTTCGGCACCAGCACCTACGTGCTGGGGACGCCGGGCCACAGCTGGCAGAACGTCGCCATGAGCGGCATGAGCATAGGCCACAAGAGCCTCTTCTTCGCATCCAAGGTGATAGCCGCCACCGGCCTCGACCTGATGACGAAGCCCAAGCTGCGTAAGGCGGCGTGGGACGAGCTTGAGCGCAGGAAGGCGGGGAGGGAGTACAAGTCGCCGATACCGGAGGACCTGGACCCCCCGCTGGACCAGTGGAAGAAGTAACAACCCCTTTCTTTTCTCTTCTTTACATGTGAAGGCTTCACGGATTCAAGACCCCCGGGGCGCATCAATAGTATAATATTCCGTGGACTCAAGATACGTGGGATGAGCAAGCCCCTCTTCGTCACCCCGGACGAGGCCGGCGGCCCACCGAGGCGGTACGTTGTCAAGGACGAGGAGGGCAACGTCCTCTACATGACGGAGCTGGGCGACCCCGAGCCGGGGAAGACGGCCACCATGTGGGCCATGAGGCAGGGGGGATGGCTCAAGGGCCTCGCGAAGGGAGGCAGGGTGGCCCAGGACACGGGTACCGGCCCCTACCTCATGGTGTACATAGGTAGGCCGCTCTACGTGGTGCCCGACCGCACCCACGACCCGCCGAGGCGGCTAATGGTGGAGGACGAGGAAGGGAACGTGCTCTTCATCACGGGCCTCGGGGAGGGAGAGGCCGAGCAGTCTGCGACGCTCGCGGCCCAGAGGCTCGGGGGCTGGCTGCAGGGGGCCGTGAAGGAGCTTAAACAGGGCTAGCCGCGTCACCTTCACGTTTTTATCCCGGCGCCCGCCTAGTGGGGTGTCATGACGTTTAACCCAGAGATCGTGCTGCGAAAGGCGAGGCCCGGGGACCTTGACGAGGTGGTCTGGGTCGAGTCGCTGAGCACGCCGAACCTGAGCTACATCCCCCACGTCTGGGACATGTTCCTGGGCGACGAGGAGGGCGACTGGACTGTGGCTGAGATCGACGGCGAGGTCATCGGGTGCGGCAAGTACACCCTGCTGCCCGACGGCTCGGTGTGGCTGGAGACCCTGCGCGTCGTGCCCCAGAGGCAGGGCCTCGGCGTCGGTAAACGGCTCTACGAGCACTGGCTCAGGCTCTCCCGGGAGAAGGGTGTGAAGACCATGCGGATGTACACGGGCGTCAGGAACGTGGTCAGCAAGGGCCTGGCGACGCGTTACGGGCTGAGGGTGGCGGAGACCTTCAGGGGCACCCTCATGGAGACGCCGCCGGAGACCGGAGCCGAGCACGGCTTCAGCCAGATCAGGGACCCCGAGCAGGCCACGGAGCTTCTCATGAGGCACAGAAAGGCATGGGGCGGGTGGCTCGTCATGAACCGCACGTTCTACAGGCTGTCCTTGGAGCTCTGCGCCCACCTAGCTGAGAGGGGCATGGTCTACACGGACACGGTCACCGGGAGCGTCGTCGCCGTGGGCGCACGGTTCATGCCGAGGCATGGGCTGCACATCGGCCTGTTCGCCGGCGACGCGGAGGCGTGCCTCGGGTTCGCGGCGCATAAGGCGGCGGAGGGTGGCGTCGAGAGGCTCCACTGCCTGTTCCCGTCGCATGTACCGGGCGTCGAGGACGCGTTGACGGGCTTCGGGTTCAGGCTTGAGCCAGCGGACTTCCTGGTGATGGAAGCCCACCTAGATTAGGGCGTTGCTTCCTCAGGCCTTCTCCCAGACCAGGTGGGTGCTCAGCTGTCTCCCGCCGACGAGCATCAGCGGCGTGCTCAGGGTGAGCCTGTCGCCCTCTAAACTGTACGCCCGTTCCTGGCTCTCGCCCACCCAGTTGGGGAAGAGGCTCACCTCGATGCGGTGAACCACGGAGCCGTCCTTGACCGTGTACCGGCCAGCGTAGGAGACGTAGCCGTTTATGGCGGCGATCTTCTCCTCGACGGTGCCTCCCCTGATGTCCCCTGACTCGAACCTTGGGCGCCCCTCCTTCATGAAGGACACCGACATGCACCCGCCGGCACTGTAGATGAGGTAACCTGTGCGTTCCCCGCGGCGAACCAGCTCACCCTCCTCGTCCCTGGTCTCGACGGAGACGAGCCTCCACGCCCCCACGAGACCCAGTGATTCCGCGTCCACCATGCCTATCACCATGGCTTTACAGAGATTCGCTGGCGTCCATATACAAGTCTTTAGGCGCGTCCAACCGACGCGTCTACAAGAACCATGTAATGTCTTCGTCTTGAAACGGGGTCTTATTGAAGTAAAGAAATGGGGAGACTATGCGCGCCTCCGGTTTGGTGGAAGCGCGGGTTCAGGATAGATTTTATTCTCTATGGCACCGCACCGCCAAGCACAAGAATATGCTGTAGGTAATAACCGTTTTGCATGTAAACGCAACTGTGAAGCTCAAACTGGGTCTCCATAGTTTCCTCTCTCCACTCTCAGGGTCAGACTGGGACCGCAACGGATTTTGATTGCCCCTCCGGACATGATCATGAGATGAAGCAAGATAGTGTATGGGTGCAGATACGTGGCAAGAGGAACGTGGTCGGCTACTCGAAGAAGCTGAGGAAGCGCATCAGGGACGGGGAGGAGGTGGAGGAGGAGGTGATAAGGGTCTACGTCTCCCGGAAGCTGGGCCCCGAGTCCCTTGGCCTCGTGGACCTGATTCCGGCGGAGATCGACGGGGTGCCTACCGACGTGGTCGAGATAGGGGATATGAAGGCGCTGGACGCCCACCCTCGGGCCCACGTGGCGAGGACACGCCCACTCGTCGCGGGGGTAAGCATAGGTAACTGGGCGATAACGGCGGGCACTCTGGGATGGTTCTTCGAGGACTCGGCCGGGAGGGTGGCGCTGGGCAGCAACGCCCACGTCTTTGCCGACGACCCCCTGACCCCTTCCTCCGTGGAGACGCGCATCGTGCAGCCCGGCCGAGTAGACGGGGGCACCGTCCCGGGGGATGTCGTCGGCACCTACCTCTGGCACCAGCCCCTCGAGGGAAGCGAGTGCGCCGTCTCCAACGTCGTCGTCGGAGTGCTGAACGGCGTTAGCTCCCTCCTCGGCAGGAAGACCCGGTTCGAGCTCTACCTGGTCGATAAGGCCAGCATCGATTTCGCGGTGGCGGAGCCGACGGTGGACTACGAGGTCAGGCTGCACACGGCCGAAGAGTGCGGGGGTTTCATGGGGCTCGGGTTCGCTGGGAGCGACCAGGCAAGCTTCTTCTGCAAGGCCGAGCACATCGCGGCGGCCGGCTGGAGCCCCGTGGACAAGGAGATCGCGTCGGTCACGGTGGGCGACCAGATCCATAAGGTCGGGAGAACCACGGAGTACACCGAGGGGCGGGTCGTGGACGACTCCGCCTACGGGAGGGTCAGCTACGGCGGGGTCAGCTTCGTGGAGTTCGACGACGTGGTCCTCACCACGAAGATGCTTGAGGGCGGGGACAGCGGGAGCGCTGGGTGGACATCCATCTCCCTTACCTCAACATGAAATAGTGGACGACCGAGGTTAATCCTCTACCCTCTCAAGCTTGAAGACGACGGGGCGGATGCCGTCGGGGCAGCAGACGTAGTCAACGCCTCTCCCGGCCCAGTCGTCGAACTCGCCGCCGTACCGCATGAAGTTGACCTTATGGTACATCCCGAACCAGGCGTGGTGACAGAAGCCGTCAGGCATGTTGCCGTCGGTGACGACGTAGGCGTCTCCTTCCTCGAAGCCGCATTTCACGACCTCCCTGCCGGAGGGCCGGTGGAACTTCTCGCCGAAGACGTCTTCTGGGCCGAAGTTCTTCACGACGGTGATCTTGACCTTGTACTCAGGCATACAACATCAACTGTTCACCGTGTTATAACATGATCTAGCCCTTCTTCTTCGAGTAGGACGCGTAGAAGTGCCGCGCCGTCCTCGTGTCCCGCGACTCCGGCACATCCTCGTAGATGGTGGGCATCTCTATCGCCGCCGCCCCAGCGTCCATCTCTATGGCCTTGAGGGTGTTCACGCGCAGCTCCTTCAAGAAGCGGAGCTGCCTCTTGACCTCCTCCTTGCCGCACAACGGGCCGTGGCCCGGGACGACGTGGATGAAGTCGAGCCTCAGCGTCTCCTCGAAGAAGGCTATCCACTGATCGGGGTCGCAGCTGGGGTCACCGGCCCACGGGAACTCGTCCGCGAAGAGCAGGTCGCCGAGGAAGATCACCCTCTCCTCGGGATAGTAGGCGACGGACGAGCAGACTGTGTGGCCGCCGGCATAGAAAAGCTCCACCAGGTGGCTGCCGTCCTCGATGATGAGCTTGTCTGTGAACATAAGCTCCGGTAGATGTGGTCTGCCGTCCCGTGTCATCTGGTGGTGGAGCTGTCTCGCGCCGACCACGACTGCGTCTCTGAACGCCCCTACTCCCTTGGTGTGGTCTCCGTGGTAGTGCGTCACGTGCAGGTACTTCGTCGGCAGCTTGAAGTGCTCCTCTATGCCTCTCCGGAAGATGTGGGCCGAGTCAGCCGTTGAGGAGGGGTCAACCGCCACGATAAACGTGTCCAGCGCGACGGCTCCGGCGTTGGAGTCGCGTTTACCGCCGATTACGGTCTTCCCGATGACGGCTCTACTAGTTATCTCCTCTATAATGCATTCGACGGACATGTCGCTTCATCGTTATCGATCGCGTATATGAGGTTTAACGTGTGTCATGAAAGGGTTAGATGAGTTAGAGGCGGGTACGCGTCAGGGTTCCAGAACCTTCTCCAGCAGGTGCTCGGCCCGGGTGGTGTTGAAGACGGCGCACTCGCAGCACCTACCCATGATCTCGGCGGCCTCTTTCGGGGTCAGCCTCCTCATCTTGACCTGCTCCATCATCTTCCGTATGAGGCTGAACGACACCATGCCGTGGCCGCAGAGGGTGTTGATCTCCAGCACCTCCCTCTCCGGCAACCGGTCCCTCGAGCCCCAGAACCCGAGGGAGTGCTCGACGCTGTGCCTCTCTATGCCGTTGCTGTGGCAGCACTTCTGCACGCCTTTGAGGAGCCCGCTCACGTTTATCGATATCCCCAGGTCCACCTCTATGAGCTCCGCCAGCACCTTCTTCAGGGTGTCGAGGTCCGTGAACACGGCGGCTGAGGTGGACCCGTCCTTCAGGCCGGTGACTAGGTCCTGGAATCTCACGTCTTCCTGGAGGACTGTGCCCATCTTGCTGCTGCCGATGTTTATAGGGTTGTACTTCTGGCATATCCTGAGGAACTCGTGGATCTTGGGTGCCGAGCCCTCCCGGTTGATGCCCCGCGCCATGGTGACGAATATTACATAGTCCTCGCCGAGGCCCTCGACGGAGCCCTGCCTGTGCAGCGTGTTAGTCATTGGTTTCCCTCCTGGAACAGGGGCCTGCCCAGCCCGAGGTTAGTCTTGCCGTTGGGCGACAGCGTGTAGCCCGCCTCCTTGACCCACCTCTCGTGGGGAACGGAGCCATCGGAGAGGCACTTGGACGCGACGCCCACGCTGAACACGGCGTCGGTCTCCCCCTGTGTTGCCCGCAGCGTCTCAAGGTAGTCCGGGATCTTCTCCAGGCTCGTCTTCACCTCGATGATTGCCGAGAGCACCTTCTCGTCCAGGACCTCGTCCCTCATCTTGCCGGTCTCCGTGTCCGTCATCAGCTGGGTCACCGGGTTGTAGGGCTCGAAGTGTGGCTCCAGAGGCGCCAGCGCCATGGCCACCTTCTCGACGTCGCGGAGGAGGGCGCCCGTCCCGGGTCGGCCCAGCTCCACGACTATGCCGGCGTCCCCCTCACGCAGCCTGCCGGTGACGTCGTTGGTCTTTATCTCCTCCGTGCCCCTGCCACCGACGCCGGTACCTGGGTGGACGACGGTGGGGTCGCTGAAGGCCGCGCGGAGGCTCCTGGGGTACTCCAGGTCGGGCGGGGTCAGGGCGCCCGTGGGGCATACGTCCACCGCCGCCAAGTATTGGAGATGCAGGAATGAGAGGACGCTCCTCACGGCTCTCACGAAGGGCGGCCAGTACCCCTCGTCTCTGAGCACCCTGTAGCAGGTGGAGCACTCCACGCACTCGTCCTGGTTGACCACGGACTTGCCGTCCGTGTCCAGGGAGATGGCCCCCATGGGGCATACGGCGTGGCAGTTGCCGCACCCGACGCACTTCGACTTATCTATATCCAAGATGATCACTCCAAGCTGCATAGCTGAACGCGATGCCTTTCCTATGCA
>Ga0209427_10002130_pt1 | contig 23200 bp, 24 predicted proteins | sample DeeMarSWOR136_30_FD_187465 | JGI IMG/M metagenome (GOLD analysis project Ga0209427, IMG submission 187465) | Marine sediment microbial communities from White Oak River estuary, North Carolina - WOR-1-36_30 (SPAdes) (version 2) | ecosystem: Environmental > Aquatic > Marine > Intertidal zone >...
AAGACTACATCTCCCTCCCTCACCCAGCTCCTCTTCTTCATCTTACCCCGGATCCGGCACATCCTCCTGTGCCCGTCCTGGCAGACGACCCTCATGCGGGTGAACCCATAGTTCTTGTCTACTATGCCCAGTATGTCGTACCTGTTGGGGAGCACCATGCGCTTTCGGATGTCGCTCTCGCTCTTGACCAGTTTCTTGCCCATTATACAGAAATCCTGCACCACCGAATTAGGACGGTGACTAATAAGTTGATATGGTGAGGTCGACAACCATTGGAGTCGCTCAGCCTTTTATCTCTATCCGCAACTATTTCCCAAATAAATTGCCAATGATCTTGAACAATCTGTTATCGTTACATTATTATCGATGAGATTTGGCGACAGAGAATTATCAAGTTCGGATGGAAAAAGGAAATTATAAACATACGGTCCTCACAGGCTGCGCGTGAACACATTCCACGCTCATGGGTGGAGCGTGGACCTGTCGAGAATCTTAGTACCTCTGTGGCCTGTGCTTCTGGTAGCACTCGCGGCAGTAGACCGGGCGGCCCTCTGTCGGCTTGAACGGAACTTCGCATTCCTTGCCGCAGTCAGAGCAGATTGCCTTGTGCATCTCTCTGGGACCACGATCGTAACCGCGCCTTCCTCCTCTATAACCCATCACTTTCACTCCTTCTCAGCTAGTTATACTCAGAAATTGATACCCCAATACTCCTCGTATACCGCCCCGATAGCAGTAACACTTGCTTTTAAACCTATGGGCCGCACGGAGACTCTGAATCCAAACAGTCAAGCTTAACACCTAGTTACCTCAAATCTCCCTAGGTGCTACAATGTCCGAGAAGGTCGAGCTCCTACGGCAGTTCCTAGCCTCGATAGCCTACCACGCCACAAAGGCCATCAAGGGCGCACCGGAGAACTATCCGGAGCTCGACATCGGGAACGAGGTCAGGACGCCGAGGCACATTCTCCACCACATAATTGGGGTGCTCTCCTACGCCCACAGCTTCTACGAGCACTACGAGACCACCTACTTCGAGCACAAGCCCTGGGAGGCCGAGGTTGAACACTTCTACGAGACGCTCTCCAGGCTGGACGCGTCGATGCGGGACGGGCGTCCGAGGGAGGTGACGGAGGAGCAGCTGCTGCAGGGCCCCCTCTCGGACTCAATGGCGCACATCGGTCAGCTTCTCATGCTGAGGCGGCTGGCGGGCTCCCCTGTGCCCTCAGAGAACTTCATCTACGCGGACATCAGGAAGGGGGTCGTGGGACCGGACCAGCCGGAGCCCGTCGCCCCCGACGAGTAGCTCCTAAAGGACGATAGAACTCACCCCCATGGTCAAGAATTGAATTAAATCCCCTAGAATACTCTCGCCAATCCCATATGTTAAGGTTAGGAGACCAGCCTTCTCTTGGCGATTATCGGGCCCGCGAAGGCCCCGAAGAGAACCGTCCCGAGGACTATGGGCATCGTGAGGTTGGGGTATATCTCCGGGTTCATGAAGTTGAGCCTATCGGGATCGAATATCATGGGGAGCTGGGACATGACGAAGGCCGGGAGGCCCGAGGCGTAGATGAGGCTGGATAGCAGCTTCTCTTGGGCCGTGAACCTGAAGACCAATCCCACCCCCTGCACTACGACGACCCTGACGAGGAGCATCGCCACGAGGACGACCAGACCGAGCCTGACGTACTCGACGGAGATGGTGACTATGAGGCCGATGTAGACGAAGAAGAAGGCCTTGATCAGGAAGGTGATCTCCTCGTGGAACTCCCTCAGACGCTTCTTGTCTATCTTCAGGCTCCTGTTGATGCCTATCCTCCTGAGTATGTACCTGTAGTTGGCGATCACGAGGCCGAAGGTGAGGGCCGCCATGGGTCCGCCCCCCTCTCCTATCGTCCTCTCCGCGATGATGTAGGTGGGGAAGAGGATGGCGATTGTCATCATGTAGTTCAGGGACCTGCCCCTTATCCTGTCAAGGACCTCAGACCAGATCAGGCCCACTACGAACCCTAGGAGAGAGGCGAGGACGAATATGGTGAAGATGTCCCTCAGGCTGTCGACGACTGAGACGCCGGGGAGCATGATCATCCGTATGATTGTTATGGAGGCTATGATGCATATCGGGTCGGAGATCACCGACTCCATCATGAGCAGCACCTTGGTGTCCTCGATATTGGGTATCAGCCTCTCCAGACCGCTGAGCACGCCGAAGACGGCTATAGTGCTCGTCCCCCCCGTCATCGCTCCGAGGAGCATCCCCTGAAGGAAGTTGAAGCTTCCCGGGGCCACGTAGCTGAGGAGGAACCCGAAGGCGACCATGACGGAGAGGATCGTCGAGACAGAGAGGATCGTGGACTTCAGCATCGCCCTGAGCAGCAGGGTGATGTCGACGTTGATACCCGCGTCGAAGAGGATGATGCTGAGGGCTATGGTACTCATCATCGGCGAGATGGAGAGAAAGAGCTCCTTATCGAAGAAGCCCAGAACCGGCCCGAGCAGTATCCCGAAGCCCAAGACCCAGATGATGTCGGGGACCTTGGTCTTGGAGTAGAAGAGGGAGCCGAGGTAGCAGAGCACGAGGGTCGATGAGACCAGTATGATGATCTGGTCGGCGACAACGTCAATCATCTCAAGGCCTCCAGAAGCTTTCAGGAAGAACGGCGGAGGCCATCTCGCCGGGAGATGCCCTTATATGCGATGTGTCACGCCTTGGCTTCTCCCATCTATGCTTGTGGAGTGGGTCGACCCCATTCAGGCCTGAGAGGGGCGTGGGCCGGGCACGCAGATGGAGGGCACAACGCATCATTAATGGTTTCACGGAGAACCTTTCCGTTAATATTTATTGGAAATGCCTTATAGCTCTCACGCCGTGTCGAATATAAGAGTATTGATCGTTCCGAAATAGCCAATATCGACCGTGATAAATGCAAAAATCATCATTTTTTTCGGATAAAATAAAGAAAATCCACTAACTGAATTGGCGTAGTCGTGCTGGCTCAAGTTCAATTCGGTTAAAAGAGATTGTGTAACTTCTCTAGGGAGTTGGTGTCTATTTCGCAATCACCTGTCCTATCTCCCTCTTGAAGGCCTCCCTATCGGTCCAGAGGCTCCTGATGGCCTCGCCGTTGACAACCAGCCACTCCCTCCCCCTCTTTGAGTAATCAAGGGGATTTTCCCAGGAGTTGTACATGCTCACTGGGTAGCCTGGAGCTATCTCGTGGATGAGATCACTCGCTCTGACGGCAAAGGGATAACCCCACTCGCAGACAGGCTCATAGAACACGACCGCCCTCCCAGCGTCCTCGGGCACAGGAATCCTCTCAGCGGGCTCGGCCTCAACGTAGCGTCCAGAGATCTCCATGTAGAACTCCGCCTCCGCATCCCTGAAGCCGTTCTTCCCGTAGAACTTACCAAGGCCTAGGCCCTCGCCCGTCTCGAAGGGTCGAGTCACGATGAAGCTGCATCTCTCGCCCCCCAGGAGTCGGGGACCTCTCTCACATTCCTCGATAAACTCCGTGAGCAGGCGGGTTGAGATCCCCCTGCCCTGGGCGTCGGGGAAGGGGTTGTATACGCAGTGGAGGACCACGGCCCCCTCCCGGGGGCTGAGGACGTAGGGTACGGCCTTCTCTGGGTAGTACAGGATCTGGGCCACGGGCCTGTCGTCGAGGTAGGCTATCTTGGTGCAGGAGCCGTCTCTGTCCAGCATCTTGAGGAGCCACCTCCTTTTGATCTCCATTCCCTTCTTCTGGAGGGGGTCGTCGAGGTTCTTGTATGAGCAGATCATGAAGACGTCGTCGATGGAGGAGGCTTCAACGTCTCTGACGGACACGTCCATGTTTTGTAGCCGCGTCGAACTCCGAATTATGTATTGCCTTTAACGAGGTTGATGAGTGACAGCAGAAGATCCCGGATGTCTAATTTATCCTACGGACAACGAAATGTGTTTATATAACTTGATGGACTTGAATGGGAGTCCCGGGAAACAATCGAGTCATCGATGAAAGCTTCGCGATATCTTTCCTTCCTTTCCTGCGCGAGCCACGTTTCCCTGGGGCTCAACCAGAATAAAGGACTGGCTTCAACCTTTTAAGTTGTTTTTTCACCCCACACAAAACACTCGCACAACTGCACTTCTTCATGCGGAGAGGTGGGCTTTCCTACTCTCCACCTGAACTATGCGTGGTTTGCTACGGTACTAATGGGGGTGCGCCGAGCTTTTACGCGGTTACCGTCGCGGGTGTGAGAAATGACCAGAGTATGTCTCGACTCCGCCGCAATACCCACTACCCCCATTGTGGTTCCCTGAAGTGGATGGTTACTGGAGGCCTTCACAGCTGTTCAGACCCAACAAATCCACTCCCTGGAAACTTGCTGATATTCAAGCTAATTTATTTTAAATTTTTCTCTATTAATGTGATTACAAAATAAAATTTTGTAATGATAATTTCATCAATCTTTCCATTATTCGAAGCTGTCATTTAGGAATGGATAGGATCGACGTGCCGAGGCTCTTCCAATGGTCGTACGCCTTAAGCCCTCATCTGGCTTGAATAGTGTTATTAGTTCCCTGCGCTTTTCTTTGGGTGATTTCCCTAGGAGGGGCGTATGTTGGACTGGTGGGGGTGGATGGGCAACCTGGTCAGCCAGTACGGCTACCTGGGGGCCTTCGCCATCTCCATCTTCGGCAACTTCACCATCTTCTTCCCCGTCCCCTTCACGATAACCATCTACGTCTTCGGGGCGACGCTCAACCCCCTCCTGCTCGGACTGGTCTGCGGCGTGGGCTCCACGATCGGCGAGTTCTCCGCCTATCTCATTGGGCTGGGCGGCAGGAGGGTTCTGGACGAGAGGTACGGCGACAGGCTGGAGAGCGCCAAGCTGCTGGTCCAGAGGTATGGGATGGCGGCCATCTTCCTCTTCGCCCTCCTGCCCCTGCCGGACGACCTCATCCTCGTCCCCATGGGCATGCTCCGGTACGATCTGGTGAAGGCTATGGCGGCCATGTTCGTCGGGAAGACCCTCATGTGCACCATCGTCGCCTACGCGGGCCTGTTCAGCTACGACATCGTGATGGAGCTCTTCTCAGCTGGCGGCATCATAGGAGGGATAGCCTCCGTGGCGCTCCTTGTCATCGTGATCGTGGCGATGATAAAGATAGACTGGACGAGGTTCATCAAGGCCGAGGCCGGGTGAGCTCAGGGGACGTTGGTTATCAGGAGGTCGTGGCCCGAGGACCTGCTGGAGACCCTCCTGCTTATCATCCTCCTAGTCCTCAGGGACACCATCTCGAAGCCCGTGCCCTCGTACAGGTCCCTGATCTCCTCCGTGTCCGAGTTGCTGAGGACGAAGAGTGTCCCGGCGCTGTCCAGCTCCAGGCAGAGGTCCCTGAGTCGCCTCTGGTCCTCCAGCTTGAAGCCGTTCGCGGAGTAGTCGGTGAAGTTGGCGGTCCTGCTCGCCGGGTGGTAGGGCGGATCCAGGTAGCAGATGTCCCCCTCACCCGCCAGCCTCAGGACGTAGCTGAAGTCGCCGGAGCGGATCTCCACGTCCTTCAGCAGCCTGCTCGCTTTGGCGATGCTCCTCCGGGGCACGATGGTGGGGTCGTCATACCTCCCGAAGGGGACGTTGAACTCCCCCCTAGAGTTAACTCTGTAGAGGCCGTTGTAGGCCGTCTTGTTCAGGTAGAGCAGGAGGGCGGCGTCCTCCACTTTAGAGAGGCCGGGAGAGTTGAACTTCTCCCTTCTCTCGTAGTACTCCCCCTCATCGTACCTGTACTTGGAGGCCTCCTCGATGAGCTCCCCCGGCCTGTCCCTCACCACCCTGTAGAAGTTCATGAGCCGGGGGTTGACGTCGTTTATAGAGCCCCCCGCGGGCTCTAGGTAGAAGAAGACGGCGCCGCCGCCGAAGAAGGGCTCATGGTACATCTTGCTCCCGTAGTCTTCGGGGAGAAGGCCCACTATCCTCTTCACGAGCGACCTCTTTCCTCCGGCCCACTTGAGGAGGGGTCTCAAGGCTTTCCGGTATTTAATGGGGGTGGACGTAAAAAGGTTAGAGGGCTGTGAAGCCCTTCACGGTCTCCTCGTCGAGTCGTTTGATGAGCTCCAAGATGAGGCGGATGGCGTTCTCGGTGTCCTCGAGGCTTAGGAGGCCGACGTGGCTGTGGATATGCCTCGTGGGGACGCCGATGACGACGGAGGGGCAGCCGGCCCTGCTGATGTGGATCCTGCCTGCGTCGGTGCCCCCGCCCGCCATCTGGGTGAGCTGGAGGGGGATGCCGAGCTCCTCTGCCACGCCGCAGACGAACTCCTTAAGGGGCTGGTTGGGGATCATGCTCCTGTCGTAGGTGAGCAGCGTCGGGCCCCCTCCCATCTTCGTCAGCGCCTCGTGGGGCTTGATGCCCGGTATGTCGCCGCAGATGTCCACCTCGAGGACGAGGGCGACATCCGGGTCGACGACGTGGGCTATCGTCGTGGCGCCCCTGAGGCCCACCTCCTCCTGGACGGTGGCGGCGCCGTAGACGGTGTTGGGGTGGGCCGTCTTCCCCTCCTTGAGCCTGCGGATCGCCTCCATCGCGACGAATGCGCCTATCCTGTCGTCGAAGGCCTTCGCCATCGCCACCTTGCCGTCGCGGATGAGGCTGAAGGGGCTCCAGGGGACGGTGGGGTCTCCCACCTTGACACCCATCTCCCTGGCCTCCTCCTCGCTCGTGGCGCCTATGTCGATGAACATGTCCTTCTTCTTGACGACCTTGTTCCTCTCCTCCTGGGGGAGGATGTGGGGGGGCTTCGCGGCTATGATGCCGTGGACGTCCCCCTTCCCCGTCCTAACGACCACCCTCTGGCCGAGGAGCACCTGGTCCCACCAGCCCCCCAGCTGGTTGAAGGTGAGGAAGCCCTCCTTGCTGACGGAGGATATGATGAATCCCACCTCGTCCGTGTGGCCCGCCAGGAGCACCCGGGGCCTCTCAGAATCGCCCTTCGCGACGAAGGTGACCGTGCCCAGCTTGTCGACGACGACCTCGTCAGAGTAGGGCTCCATGTACTCCTTGCAGAGGGCGTTCACCTCCCTCTCGAAGCCCGAGGGCCCGAAGGCCTCCATCATCCTCTTCATTATGTCCAGAGACTTTGAGTCCAACATCTCGAATCAGCTAACAGGTGGCCCCGAGCTAATTTAGAGTTATCCCTGTATCATGGCCTGGAGGTCGGCTCGATCTCATATGACCTTGCGGGCCGTCGTGAGGTAGCCTGAGTGGCCCAGCATCAGGGTCTGGGGGCGGGTCCTGTTCTCCGCGACGGTGATCTTCCTCAGGATGAGCTCCACCGTCTCCACCTCGATGAACGGGTGCTCCCTGAGGGCTTGGACGGTCTTCATCACCTGCTCAATCGTGGGGCTGAAGGAGGCGAAGACTCCCCCGCCCGCCAGCGCCTCGCAGGCGTGGGGGACGACGAGCCAGGGAGTAGCCATGTCGAGGACTACGGCGTCCACGTCCGCCTCCCGGATCCCCTCCGTGACGTCGCCCTCCACCATCTCGACGTAGCCAGCGAGGCCAGCCCTCTCGATGTTGCCTGTGGCCACCCCCTGGAACCGGGGGTTGATCTCGTAGGTGTAGACCCTCCCGTCGGGCCGTACGGCGTTGGCCATGGCCATGGTGAGGGCGCCGCTCCCGGTCCCGGCCTCGACGACCCTGCTCCCGGAGCCCAGGTCGAGCTGCAGCAGGATGTAGCCTATGTCCTTGGGGTAGAGGACCTGGGTCCTCCTGTCGGTCTTGAGTATCCTGTCCCTGACGAGGGGCCTCAGGGCGCTGAAGGTGACGCCCAGGCTGCTCACCACCCGGGCGCCGTAGGGCTGACCGATGAGCTCTCCCAGCTCTATGAAGCCCTTGTGGGTGTGGAACTGCCTCCCGGCCTCGACCCGCACCATGTAGGTCCTCTTCTCGTCCAGGTAGAGGAGGACGTCGTCGCCCTCGCCAATCGCCTTCATATCAACCCCGTAGAGGGGCGAGCCGCCATAAAACCTTCTCCCCAGCCCCCGCCGACTCGAGGACATTTTATCTTGGGGGACGACTCTTCTACGGATTCAGCATGGTCGACCTGAAGGTCTTCAACGAGTACAGGGAGAGGATGAACGAGCGCATAGTGAACAGCGGCAACCTAGGCCTGAAACGCTTCTGGGCCCTGGACGGGAGGGCCTACGAACCCGGGGCTCTGGACGAGAAGACGAAGGAGCTCCTGGGGCTGGCCACCTCCATGGTGCTGAAGTGCGACGACTGCGTCGCCTACCACATGATCAGGTGCGTCCAACTCGGCGTCACTGACGAGGAGCTCCTGGAGGCCCTCAACGTCGCCCTCGTCGTAGGCGGCTCCATCACCATCCCCCACATCAGGAGGGCCGTGGAGACCCTCGACGAGTGCAGGGAGGCCGAGAAGACGGACCTGGGACTGAAGAAATTCCTCTGACTTCATCCCAATCATTTTTTATCCATAATCCCCTCAGGAAAGGCCGCTGTATATCACATCATGGGCCATAGGAACAACTGTCCTTCCTAGCCCAATTGAGTTCGTAATCTTCTTTTTCGATCTAGAAAGAAAAGGGTGGTGTTATTCTCCCAGCTCGATCTTGTACGACCACTCGACGTTGCCCTTCGACTTGCCCGCGTCGTCGTACTCTGTGTAGGTGACCGTGATCTCCTCGAAGTTCAGGGTGAGGGTGTCCGTCGGCACTCCAGTTGTGCTAACAGTGCTCTGGTAGCTGGTTACCATCACGTTCTCCAGCTCATACCTGTAGAATATCTGAAGATCCCCCTCGTATTTTCTTCCCGCCTCTATGGCGACCGTGGTGATGACCGTCCCCTTTGCGACAGCCTCCATGAGCTTGGGCGTCGCCTTGTCAACGCCTTTGACCAGTACCATGTCCTCGATGACGACGTCCCCTCGCCTCCTGACGGCGCCTGTAGCCTCACCTGGCTCGCCCATGGCGTAACTGAACGATTCAATCTCAATCCAGTCCTCGTGATCTTTCTCGTCGGCCTCCCCGGTCATGCCCGTGAACTCGGCGAATATCATCGTGCCATATCCAGGCTCATAGGGGAGCGGCGGCTCCTCCGAGGGCGTCGGAGCAGGCGTCTTGAAGGGCTGTACGGCGTACAAAGCTGCGAAAATCATGGTGACAACTATAGCCACACCTAGTTTTTTATCCACAATAACACCTGACTATTTTGGCTACACATTATTCTTAACCCTTTCTAAAAGATGAATCAGTAACATTATTATTTACTTTAAATAAATACTGGAGTCTGTCAACTCTAAATTATTGTGACAGTTGCGTCCGCATCGATATATGTGAATGTTAGATTGGCCCAGTCTCTCCCGCAAATACACGACGCAACCAACCAAAAACATTTTCTGTAAAAAAATTCTAACGATTAGACATGGGCCACGAGTTGCGTCTCGTCCCCATACTCACGAACAGGAGGTACACCTTCCTGTTTTTCTGGTCGATAGCCACAGCGGCCCGCCTGATTGTCTGGGTGGCTCTCCCTCTCGATTGGAACTCCGACTCATTCCACCACTGGCAGATAAGCTTCTGGACTCTGAAGGTGGGCCTACCGCGAGGTAGGATGTGGGACCTCAACGGCTGCGAGTACTACTGGGGAGTTGTCCCCCACCTCGTCCAGGCCTCCGTCCTCGGCTTCCTGTCCACCTCCTCCATCCTCCCTCTCAGGGCCCTGAACATGATGCTGGGAGGGGTGAACGCCTACCTAGTCTATCTCATCGGCAGGGACAACTTCTCCTGGAGGGTTGGTCTCTACGCAGGCCTCATGCTCGCCCTCTACCCGGTCGCTGCGGTCTTCGACGTCATAGCGATGCAGGAGACCATCGCCCTCATGCTCGCACTCGTCTCGGTCCAGACCTTCAGGACCCATCCCTGGGTCTCAGGCGTCTTCCTCGCCGTCGCCTGCCAGTCACGGATAGAGTTCTGGCTGGTCTCCATCATCTTCGTCTCATGCGTCGTCCTCGTCCACCGCTTCTCAGAGAAGGTACTCCCCTTCATCATCAGCTGGACCGTTGTGACCTTGGCCTTCTGCCTCCTCTTCAGGGTGTGGACCTCGAACCCGGTCTACCCCCTCTACTGGAGCCTCTACAACGTCTTCGGAGGCTGGACCCCCGAGGGATATGGGCTCCCGATTCAAGACCTGATGCTCAGGTACGTCTCAGCAAAGCTTACAGCGTGGGTGGGGAAGCCAACGGGGCTCGCTCTTATCGCAGCCGGGATCTTCTTCCTGTACGTACTCGCCCGCCAGCTGAGGGGCAGAATAAGGAGCCACGTACTCCTCTTCTTCTCCATCGTCCTGATCGTCTTCGCCCCCCTCTTCGTCACCTACTACCCTGGGCAGATCTCTAACCTCCTCCTCATGCTGCGTATGTCGATACCCATCTTCGCCCTGGGCTCCGTCCTCCTCGTCACGTTTCTGCTGAAGGCCCAGCTCCGCCTGCTCGGGGGGCGCTTGAAGGCGCTCCACCTGGAGAAGGTGACGGTTGCCCTGATAATCATCTCCTACGCCTACTTCATTCCGGCCTACGACACGTTCCAGGTGGACCCCGCGTCCGCCTTCGTGGCCGTCGACGTGGCGATGGCCTACTACAGAGGTGGGACCGTCGTCTGCGACTACCCGACGATGAACTACAGGCTCGTCTCCCACTGGGGTATCGATGCTTCTAGCGTCCTCGGCAACCACTACGCCCCCCACTACTATGGCATCACCGACCCCGTGGAGTTCGCCCGATGGTTCCACGCCAACAACGTGACCCTCTGGATAAACGCGGGCAATAGGGCCCTTCCGGTGCTCAGGATTGTGAGCAAGGGCCTCCCAGGCCTCCTCGTGAGGAGGGGAGAAGTGAATGGCGTCGAGATCTACGAGATCGACGAGGAGTCTCTGATGCGAATCATCTCGGAGGGTGAGGAGTCAACCGCAGGGCGCCTCGATGCCTCAGGGTGAGACCACGCCAGGCACCTTCGGGAAGGGCACGGCCTCCCAGATGTTCTCCAGGCCACAGACATACCTCGTGAGCCTCTCGATCCCTATGCCGAAGCCCGCGGAGGGCCCTATGCCCTCCCGGAGCATGTCCAGATACCAGCCGTAGGCCTCAGGGGATTCACCGTTGGCCCTGATCCTGGCCATGACCCTTTCGTACCTGTACTCCCTCTCCCCGCCCGAGATCGCCTCGCCGAAGCCCTCGGGGTAGATGAGGTCGAAGTCCCTCAGGACGCCCGGCCTCTCAGGGTCCTCGAGGTCGTAGAAACCCCTGGCGGTCATCGGGTAGTCGTAGATCCAGAGGGGCTCCCCGTGCATTCTGGAGAGCCTCTCCTCGGCCTCCCAGGGTATCTCCTGGCTTGGGTCCAGGTCGAAACCCTCGGACCTGAGTATCTCCACTGCCTCGCCGTGGCTCACCCTCTCGAAGGGCGTTGAGGGGGCCCTGAGCTCCCTTCCTAGCAAGGAGAGTTCCTTAGAACAGACCCTGCTGACTCTGTCTATCACCCGGCTGACCATGCGCTCCCCGACCCCCATCACTTCCTCGTAGGAGGCGCCCGCGACCTCCAGGTCGAGCTGCCTGAACTCGGAGAGGTGGCGGCCCGTGGAGAGGGATTCCGAGGGCTCTAGCCGGACGTTGGGGGAGAGGGCGAAGACCCTCCCCAGGCTGGAGACCGCCATCTGCTTGTAGAGGATCATGCTGCTCATGATCTTGAAGGGGTGGCCGTAGAAGTCGACTGTGGCCTGCCTGGCGCCCCTGATGCCCGGGTCGGTCACGGGCCCTATGATGGGGGCCAGTATCTCGAGGAAGCCCTCATTCCTCAGGAAGTCCCTCAGCGCCGATAACACCTCGTCCTGTACCCTCAGCACCGAGCGCATGCCCGGCTCCCTGATCCTCCTGTACCGCTCCCCGAGGAGCCTCTGGACCTCCTGCCTGTCCATACCGGTGACCTCCGATGAGATACATGAGGGCACAGGACAGGAATATAAAATTTATTCATAATGACATGCAAAAAATACGAAAAATTTTATATCCAAGGCTTCTATTCCGTATTTTTTACAGGTGAGCAGGATGTCGCTCGACGAGATGGACCTGGAGATAATCAGGCTACTCCAGTCGGACGCGAAGACCCCCGCGAAGGAGATGGCCGACAGGATCGGAAGCCCCGTAACCACCGTCTACTCCAGGATCAAAAGGCTCGAGGACCTGAGCGTCATCAGAGGCTACGCTCCCGTACTCGACGCCGGCAAGCTGGGAAGGCCCACCACGGCCTTCATCTTCGCCTCCATAACCTACAGGACCCCCGGCCTGCTGGAGCCCCTCAGCCAGAGGGAGATAGCCCAGGAGGTGGCCCGCTTCCCCGAGGTCCAGGAGGTCCACATCATCACGGGCGACTGGGACCTCCTCATCAAGGTGAAGGAGAGGGACGTCGCCTCAGTCGGGAGCTTCGTCGTCGACAAGCTCAGGACCGTCCGGGGCATCGAGAAGACCCTCACCTGCATGGTCTTCGAGGCCGTCAAGGAGACCCTTTCTCTACCTGTCTGAGGAGGCGATATAAACCACCGGGACCCAGGTGATCACCGTGGACAGGCTCGCGATCGTATACCACGAAGGCCTTTCGGCCTACGACCTCGGCAGGGGCCACCCCTTCAGGGGCAGCCGCTTCCCCAGGTTCATGAACCTCGTCCGAAAAGAGGGGTTAGCAGCCCACCCGGACGTCGATATCTCGGTGCCCGTTAAGGTGACAGACGAGGATCTCCTGCTCGCCCACTCCGAGGGCTACCTACAGGAGGTCGAACACAGAGCGGAGTTATTCATGCCTCTCACACCGGACACGCCACTGAGCCCGGCGATAGCGGGGGCTTGCCGCCTCATCGTCGGCGGTTCCCTGAGGGCGGCGGAGCTCGTTGCGAAGCGTGAAGTGCGCTTCGCGGAGGGGGTTGGAGGGGGTCAACATCATGCTGGTAGGGACTACGGCGGGGGGTTCTGCATCTTCAACGACGTCGCCGTATGCGCCCGGTCCCTGCTGGAGCGCCACGGCCTGGAGCGGGTGCTGATTCTCGACTCCGACGTCCATGCCGGCAACGGGACGATGGATGTCTTCTACGAGGAGCCCAGGGTCCTCTTCATCTCCGTCCACCAGGACCCGAGGACGCTCTACCCCGGCACGGGCTTCATAGAGCAGGTGGGCGAGGGCCCCGGGGATGGCTACACGGTCAACGTCCCTCTGCCGGTGGGCGCAGGAGACGAGTGCATGCGCACGGCCCTGGAGCGGGTCTTCAGGCCCCTCGCCCGGGAGTTCAGGCCCCAGGCGATCATCAGGAACGGGGGCTCAGACCCCCACTTCATGGACGGCCTCGGCGAACTAGACCTCAGCTTCCAGGGCCTCAGATCAATCGGAGAGTCCGTCGCCGGGGCCGCCGGGGAATGCGGATGCGGCGTCGTCGACCTCTGCTGCAGCGGCTACAATCCCTCGACCGTTGCGGAGGGGTGGCTCTCCATCCTCTCAGGCCTCACCGGCTTCGACTACAGGCCCGCGGACCCCCGCCCAGCCCCAGTAGAATCCGCCTGGGTGATCGAGGAGACGGAGTCGGTCGTCGAGGCCGTGGTGTCGAGGCTGGGCGAGTACTGGTCCCTCTGAGGGTTCCGGGGAGCCACCGCGGCGGCGCAAGATTAAGATACCTGATCCTCCCATTCGGCACTGAGCCGCCTTGTCGAGATACAAGCAGCTGGGCGTCGACGTGAGGAAGGAAGGCGTGGAGGCCTTCAAGGGCGCCCTGGATGACCTCCACCCCGGGGCCTTCTGCGTCATCTCCCCCGACCCCTCCCACCCGGGGATGGGCCTGGTCTCCCACACCGACTCCGCAGGCAGCAAGCCCATCGTCAGCTACCTCGCCTGGAGGGAGACCGGCGACCCCTCCTGGTTCACGGGCCTCGCTCAGGACGCCCTGGCCATGAACCTCAACGACCTCCTCTGCGTCGCCGCCGAGCCCGTCGTCTTCATAGACTACGTCGCTTTCAACACCGTCCTCATCGACCGTGTGGAGATGCTCCGGGCACTCTCCGAGGGCTTCGCCGGCTGCTTCAGGACGCTTGAGGAGAACGGCATGAAGATACTCTTCGGTGGCGGGGAGACAGCCGACCTCCCGGACCAGATGAGGACCCTCGACGTCTGCGGCGCCCTCTTCGGGAGGGTCGAGCTGTCCAAGGCCGTCACCGGTGAGAGGGTCGCACCGGGGGACGCCATCATAGGCCTCAGGAGCGGGGGCCCCCTCAGGTACGAGGACTACGAGAATAGCGGCATCATGTGCAACGGCCTTACCCTTGCTAGGAACAGCCTGCTGAAGAAGGACTACCTAGATGAGTACCCGGAGCTCGCCCACCCGGGCAGGGGGAGGTTCGCGGGCCGCTTCGGCTTCGACGAGGAGCCAGACGGGCTGGGCATGACCGTGGCCGAGGCCCTCACCTCCCCCACTCGGATCTACGCCCCCATAGCCAGGACCGTCCTTGAGGCTGTGGGCGACGGGGTGCACGGCATGGTTCACAACACGGGCGGCGGCCAGACCAAGTGCATAAGGCTCGGTCGGGGCATCCGCTACGTCAAGGACCAGCTACCGGACCCCGACCCCGTGTTCCATCTCATCCAGAGGGAGGCCGGCGTCGACTGGAGGGAGATGTACGAGGACTTCAACATGGGCGTGGGCTTCGAGATCATCGTCGACCCCAAATCCGCGGACGAGGTCATCGGTGTCGCCCAGGGCTTCGGGATCGGCTTTCAAGTCGTGGGGCGCTGCGAGCGTTCACCTGAAGGTAACTGCATGACACTGGAATCCCCACACGGTAGGTTCAACTACCGTTGAGGATGATTTTACCGCACTTCTTCGGAAACTGGCAGAAAGAGAGTAGATTTATTTAACCCCCCCATGTTGTGTTACGGATAAATCATGAAGGTCCTCCTCCTTTACGGAAGCAGGCCCAGCGCCAACGGCAACGAGATCGCTGAGGCCGCCGAGAGGCTCGGCCACGAGGTCACCAGGGGCAGCATAATGGATGTGTCCTCCCAGGTATCCCCGTCGGGATCCCAGTTCTGGCTCGACGGCGAGGAGATAACGGACACTGATGTCTGCTTCCTGAGGAGCTTCGGCCCGGGCTCCTGCGAGCAGCTGACTAGGCGCATAAGCATGGTCGAGCACCTGGAGCTCTCCGGCGTCAGGGTCGTGAACCCGGGCTACCCCTTCCGGCGCGCCCGGGACAAGTACTCGACGCAGTACGTCCTCGCCAAGGCGGGGCTCCCGGTGCCGACGACCTTCACCACGGAGAGCATGGAGAGGGCCTTCCGCCGCTCCGTCGAGATGAAGGAGACGGTCTACAAGCCCATCCTCGGCTCCATGGGGAAGGGCTCCCTCAAGTTCGACGACCCCGACATCGCCTTCAACGCCTGGAAGATGCTGAGCCGCCTCGGGCAGCCCCTCATAGTCCAGGAGTACATCCGCAATCCGGGGAGGGACATCAGGATCTTCGTCGTCGGAGACGAGGTGATTGGCACCGTCTACAAGTACGGGGTGCCGGGCCAGTGGAAGACGAACGTCGCCCAGGGGGGGAGGATGGTTGACGAGGAGGTGCCCGAGGACATCGTGGAGCTCGGCATGAGGGCGACCAAGGTTATGGGCCTGGACTACGCCGGCGTCGACATCATGGAGTCGGAGCGGGGCCCCGTGATACTGGAGGTCAACGGGGCGCCTGGTTGGCAGGCGCTCAAGGTGGCGTCCGGGGTGAACGTGGCCGAGAAGATCGTCAGGTACGCCACGGAGTAGATGGCGATGGCGGAGAGCCCCTCCCGGACTCCTATAAGGATCGTTGTAGAGGGCGTGGGGGAGGCTAGGGGGGAGCTCGTGAAGATTCTTGCGCCTCTAACTGTCGGCGCCCTCCTGAAGAGGATGCCCCTGAGAGGGAGGGTCCACCCGACCCAGGGGGGCCACTCCTTCATAGTGGGCATAAGGAGGGGGACTGAGAAATCCGTCAGCAGCGTAGAGGCCGGCACCGTAGCCTACTGGCCCATGGGGGACGCCGTAGTACTATACAGCAGGGACGCCAGGCCCTACAGCCTCGTCAACAAGGTGGGCCAGATTCTTGAGGGCCTCGAACTCCTCGAAAGCCTGAGGAGCGGATCCAGGGTGAGGATAGAGAGAATCTGAGGCCTCTAAACCAAATAAAAAATAGTGGTTTTTCGGAGTCAGGTTGAGGATGGGACGTAAGCCGAGTACATGTCTCTCGTCGGTGTCCTCTCCAGCCAGTCCCTCGTGTCCGGGTGAATATCCTCCCACTTGGAGACGTGTTCCTTCACCCTGTTGGCCAGCTCGATGGTCTCGGCGTACCCCTTCTCCTTTATGAACTCCCTTATCTGCCTCTTGGTCTTCCTCTTGGCGGGCCAGTCTTCAGCGTTGGCCACCCTGAACAGGAATCGGGCGTAGTTAGCCGCCGCCCTCCGCAGGTCCTCCAGGTGGATCTTGTCGACGGTGTCGTTGCGTGTGTGGCCGTGGCCCCTCCCCGTCCGGGTGCGCCTCGCCTCGGGGTCGCCGCCTCCGCCACCTGGGACTCCCTCCAGGAAGTAGGGCCAGAGGTCGCCGTAAGGGCTGATTCCCTGGTCAGTGGGCAGCTCGGTCTTCATCTCCTTCTCCATCGTTTTCAGGAAGGGGACGAGCTCGGGGTGACCGTCGAAGATGACGCCTTTCCTGCCGGGGCCCCCGGCGGAGTCGAGGTTGAGCATGAACCTCATGTCCCCCATCTCATCCCTGTGCATGAGGACGTAGTTGTAGGAGCCATAGAGCCCTATCTCCTCTGCGCCGAAGCAGACGAACCTGATCCTCCGCTTCAGTTTGTCCTTCACCATGTTGAGAACGCGGGCCATCTCCATCACCGTCACCGCCCCCGACGCCGGGTCCAGCGCCCCCTGGGAGATGTCGTGGCCGTCGTAGTGGGAGCCCGTGAGGACGTGGGCCTTGTCGCCCGGTGTGCCCCCGACGTCGCAGACGACGTTGTAGGTCTCCACCATTATGTTCTTGTCGGTGGTCTTTATCCTGACTTTGACCTCGCCCTCATCAAGCCTCCTGGCTAGGAATGTGCCGACTTCGTAGGAGACTCCGATGGCGGGGATGATGGGTGCCACGGTGCCCGTCGGGGGGCCGGCCGCCTCGTAGTGGTTCATGAATATCCAGCCTTTCGCCCCGGCGAGAACGCTGCGCATGAACTTCTCGCTCCTGTGGAGGCTGCGGGTCATGCCGAGGGGCGTCCTGCTCGTCACCATGACGATGTTGCCCTCGATCTCGTCCTTTCGCGCCTCGTAGACATCCACGGGTCCGTCGCCCAGGAACACGAGCTTTCCCTCGACCTCGTCGGGGATGGTCTGGGGGAGGGAGATGCACTCCAGATCCCTGCTGAAGGGGGCTTTCATCTCCAGCTCCGCCGGGCCCCTCCTCCAGCTAGGAAATTTGAAGGACTCGTAGCGGGCGTTCTCGATGCCGTAACCCTTCAGCCTCTCAACCATCCACTCAACCGACGGGAGGTCCCCTGCGCTCCCAGGCCACCTGCTGCCGTAAATATCACAGAGGACCTTTAGGTTGTCCATGGGTTCGGAGGCCGTGTAGATCTCCGACACGATCTTCTTGTCCACGTCTAGATGTGGATTTCCCAAATAGTCACCACATAACCAACGCGCACATCGGATAAGGATTTTTTTGGTACATATTAAGTTGAAAGTTCTATTCTTATCCGAAGATGGCCACATCTACGTAAAATATGCCAGGTTGGCTCCGAGTCTGGCGTGAATTAGGCTGCAAAGCTACACGAGCTTGTAGACCTTGAGGTTGTGGCTTCTGGAGGCGAGGTCGACGACCCGGTCCTTCTTAAGCTGCTCAAGGAGCTTCTTCGCCGTGCTGATCTTGATGTTGAACTGGATTGCGAGCCCCGGCGGTGTGATGGCCTTCATCTTCCCCAGCTGCTCCATCAGCTCCTGGCTGCTCATGTCGGGTATGTCTAGGGAGCCGATGGTCTTCTCGACCCTGCCCCCCTTCTTCTCAGCCTCCTTCTTGGTCTCCTGCTGCCTCTCCATCTTCCTAAGGCTCTTCTTCTGGGGCATCTCGACACCATCCATATCGTCAGGGGGCTGACTGATAAATCTGACGCCTCCGAGGCGTTGACAGAACTGCGATCATCAATTGCGATGCCCCCATCGAGATTTGCCTTCCCTCCGTCAACTTCGCGCGGGCTTGGTGCAACGAATTCGCGCAGGTATAGATGATCAGATGGCATTCATTCAACATACCAGTTCACCATCACCGACAATTGAATGCAACTCAGCAATCTTGGAATACGTTCCTCACGATATTTTTCCTCATTTCGCAATCCATCCCCGATCATGCTCCCTGTCTCCCTTAGGCCCTCCACAAAACGGTCCTTCTCTCGACACGTCTATTGAATCACCGGGAGACCCGTGTGAACGTTTAATGGCCGGGCCGTTGTGAGCATTATCTCATCCACTGCGTGGAGGTAGAGTCATGAAGATCACCTTGACCGCGGAGTGCGAGGGCAGCACCAGGAGCGTCGAGCTGACCTGGGACAACTTCACGCCAGTCTATCCCGACTGGCTAGATGACCTACTCCTGGATCTATCCTCCTCGGCCTCCGTCTGGAAGGAGTTCTGGCTGACCTGGAAGCGGCAGTAATGCGACTTGATTGAGATCAACGCCAGTTCTCTGCTATACAATGAGAAGGGCCGCATCTGCGTGGAAGCCCTGATCGAAAATATTAACACGTTTGAGTCACAGATAGCGCTCCGGTGTCTGTAGATGCGCGCCGAGAAGAGCCTGCCACCGGTGGAAGGCAAGGTCTTTCGAAGTGAGGACGTCCACCTGGATGGCCACCGCTGGCTGAGGTGCAGGTTCTACGACTGCACCATAATCGTCGAGCGGGGAGACTTCGAGGTGCTTCTATGCGAGTTCCACAGGTGCAAGCTGCAGGCAAGGGGGGACCGTGCGCGAGCGATTCTGAACCTGGCAAAGCAGTTCTACCCAGATTTTCCACTTCTACAAGAATGAGCTCATCAAGGTGTTTTCGCGGCGAAAAACTATTGGTAAATATACCCATCCTGAAAAGGGCATGTAATAAATAAACAATGAAGTTTTTCCCGCCGGATGTTGATGAACCTAGGCAATTAAGCCATATAAATTCGCGCGCTAGACAGAATCCGCAGTTCGTTTCTTCATTGAGTCACGCCTCTCAATTAATCATGATGCGTACGGATATGACTTAAAGCTCGTTGTGGAAGACATTTGTATCATAAATCGAGGCAAGTCCCCTGACTCTTGACGGTGAGCTCTGTGTTCGCTTTCTCACAGATCTCTCGTCCTAAAGATCTATCTCGAAGATCTCCCTGACCTTTCTAATGAACTCGAGGTTCTCCGGGGCAACCACATCCATGGCCTGAATGAACTTGAATAGCGAGTAGCTGTCGATTCCTGCTTCATAGATCAACTCCTCATTCGACGCCATCCACTCCCCCAAGGCCCTATCGCGCCTCCTCATGATCCCCAGATACTCCTCAGCGAGCCCCTTCAGCTGATCCATGTCGAACTCGGGCCTCTTGGCCTTAACCAGCCTTCCCATCTCCTGCAGCCACTTCTCGTACTTCTCGAGGCTCTCCTCGGGGTCTCTCCTCAACAAAGTCCTGGACGTTCTGCCGTAATACGCTACGTTGTGACGCCCCTCACGGATCTTGGCTACGACTTTTATGTACCCGATTTCCTCGAGTTTTTTTAGGTGGAAATAGAGGCTATGCTGGCTCATCTTTATGCCGTCTCTATCTAGGAGTGCTCTCTGGATCTCCTTGGTGTTGAGGGCGTGGCGCAGCCTTCCAGACTCCCCTTCGTCGGGGATTCCCGCCCTCAGTATCTTCATGATGGCCGGGCGAACCGGGTGGGACTCGATTATATCTGAGGGCACATCCATGAGCTGAATCCGCTTCAGGTCCCTCCAGTACTCGAAGAGCACTTGCCGCTCCTCTCTTTCTTCAGACAATTGTCTCGATCTCTATTTTTCCGAAACCCTTATTAGGTTAACCATTAAATAGTTTCTTTAACGGTCTACCATTAAAAACAAAATTTAATGGTTACCTGTCGCTCCGCAATGAAGCGGGGACAATTTCGCGCAGAAATGATGGATGTTTATGATGGTCCTGATCGTCTACGACTCCCACACGGGAAACACGGAAAAGATGGCGCAAGCCGTCTCGGAGGGAGTCGAGTCTGAGGGCGTAGAGGTCGCCGTCAAGAGGGTCGAGGAGGCCACAGTCGGCGAGCTTAGAGACGTTCATGCTCTGATCCTTGGCTCCCCTGTCTACTACGGGCTGCCATCCGCCAAGATGAAGGTGTACATCGACGACACCGCGGAGATCCATAGTGAGCTCGTGGGCAAGGTTGGCGGCGCCTTTGCGAGTGCTGGAGGACTGCACACGGGTGCCGAGACCACATTGGTTGCTCTGAACCAGGCTCTGATGATCCACGGGATGATCGTGCAGGGGGAGGAGGGCTGGAACCACTACGGTGCTGCATCGATGGGGGCCCCTGATGACCGGGACAAGGAGACCTGCAGGAAGCTCGGATCAAGAGTGGCGAGGCTGGTGAAGAGACTCCATGGCTGACGAACGCGTGAGTGAGATGAGCCCCTGACGGTGTAGGACAATGATCAAGATAGGGAACGTGCTCGTTGAAGAGTCGGCGGACGAGGAGTCGTTCATGAAGCTCATCGAGGAGCTGGACCTGAAGCCACCGGTGATCATAAAGCCGAACTGGGGCTTCTCCGTCTGCTTCACGGAGGCGACGATCCTGGACTGGGTCCTCACTGCCGTAGACGGGGACGCCCTAGTGGTGGAGAGCTACGGGTGGGCGAGGACCAGGGAGGCACTGGAGACCGGCGGCTGGGGGTCCTTCGAACCCGAGGACCTCAGGGAGAGCGACCGCTGGTTCATGGAGTACTCCGGCATAGGGAAAGTCCTCGAGAAGCAGGGCGTGGAGTTCCTGAACGTCACCGAGGAGAACTGGGGCCATCGAACAGCAGATCCAGAGCTGATCAGGAGCCTGGTAAACGAGAGGCATGATCCCCTGGAGCGGGAGGACTTTCTGGGCCTCGTCCCTGAGAGGCTCTACGAGATGAGGGGATCGGACCTGCTCAGCCTGGCCAAGGTTAGATTGTTAGAAGCCCCCATGTATGTCTCCCTCGCAGTGAAAAATTTTTTCGGGATGATACCCGGGCCTAGCCGTGGAAAGTACCACGGGGAGAAGCACAGCAGGCTCAGCAGGAGCATCGTTGACATCTACAATGTATACGACTCCCTGTTCAACGTCAAAGGGGTGGTAGAAGCCGTTTTGACCGCTTCACTGCGGGACCCCGAGACATTGAAATGGGAGAACCGCGAGGATCCTGGCTATGCCTCAGCCTCTGATGATCTCATAGAGCTGGATGCCCTCGTGACTGCCCTCCTGGGGAGAGACCCCAACACTGTGGATTATCTCAGGCTGGCCGCGGATGAGTTCGGAGGGTGGAACGAGGAGACGGTCAGCTATGCCCTCGAGAGCGAGATGAAGATAATATGAGTACTCACACACGTCGTGGTTATTTGAGCAGTGATCGGGGAGAAGTGGAGAGAGGCCAGGTGGACGAGGGGACCCTGGGCTGTCCAAAGAGGTTGGCATAATGAGACTCGGCGTAGTTCTACCCCAGCCCGAGCTCGGCCCTGACCCAGTCACGCTTGGAGATTTCGTTCAGGCTGCTGAAGCCCTGGGGTATGATCACGTCGTACTGTATGAAATCGTCCTCAAAACCCATGATATTGTGTTAAAGGACAAAAAAAAGCCCAGCTCTCCGAATGACTGGCACGATCCTTTCATCTTGATGAGCTATCTGGCCGGCATAACCAACAAATTGAGGTTCACTACTGGAGTCACCATCTTGCCTTCGAGGCCCACCGTCTTGGTCGCCAAACAAGCTGCCGGGGTTGACCGATTATCTGGTGGACGGCTACGCCTGGGAGTTTCAGTAGGTTGGAACAGAGGCGAGTTTCAAGCCATGGGGGCTGAGTTTGGTAATCGAGGTAAGCGCATGGAGGAACAGATCGCCATCATGCGAGAGCTCTGGAAACCAGAACTGGTGACCTTCAAAGGCCGATATCACGATCTGGAGAATGTCAATCTGGGCATTCTGCCTGTGCAGCAACCCATACCCGTCTGGATCGGCGGCTATGCGGACACTGTTCTGCGACGTATCGCTCGAATTGGTGACGGCTGGTGTGCAAACATCGTCCCCCCGGATAGAGCCGAACCTCTGATTGAGAGGTTACGTGACTACGTTGAGGAGGCAGGGCGCAGACCGGAGGACGTCGGAATAAGTCTCTGCGCCACACTGAACGACCCACAGGAATGGCGAATGGGCAAAGCGGAACCTGTGGATTGGGGGCGATTTGCCCAACAATGTCACGACTTGGGTGTGACAGATATGGAGATATCGACAACGAGTTTTGGTAATCTCAAAACGGTTGAAGAGCACATTGATGCGATTCGCCAATTCAAGGAAGAGGTTGGATATTAGAAGGATTGAGATGTTGAAAAGAGGAGGAGCCTTGACTGCATGAAGTATAGGAGGTTCGGGAAACTCGACTGGGAGGCCTCGGTCTTGGGCTTCGGCGCCATGAGGCTTCCCTGCCTGGATGGCGACTCGAGCAAGATCGACGAGCCCCTTTCCATGGAGATGATCAGGTACGCCATCGATCACGGCGTCAACTACGTGGACACGGGGTACAGCTACCACCGCGGGAGCAGCGAGAGGCTCCTCGGGAAGGTCCTCAAGGACGGCTATCGGGAGAAGGTGAAACTGGCAGACAAGATGCCCGTCTGGCTCGTGAAGGAGGAGGGGGACTTCGACAGGTACTTCGAAGAGCAGCTGGACAGGCTTCAGACCGACCACGTCGACCTCTACCTCCTCCACGCCCTGACCGGGAAAAGCTGGTCGAACATGAAGAAGCTTGGAGTGACCGAGTGGGCGGAGGGGGCCATAGCCGAGGGCAGAATAGACCACATCGGTTTCAGCTTCCACGACGAATTCGCAGCCTTCAAGGAGATCGT
>Ga0209427_10002131_pt1 | contig 23199 bp, 20 predicted proteins | sample DeeMarSWOR136_30_FD_187465 | JGI IMG/M metagenome (GOLD analysis project Ga0209427, IMG submission 187465) | Marine sediment microbial communities from White Oak River estuary, North Carolina - WOR-1-36_30 (SPAdes) (version 2) | ecosystem: Environmental > Aquatic > Marine > Intertidal zone >...
TCTGTTAACTGAGATTTTTTCATAGCTTTTCTGTGAAAATATACCCCTTCTACATTTGGAGTTGCTTTTATTGCTTTCTCAAACATATCAAAATCTATATTTCCAGCATTTATTTGATATGAAGGAATCATATGTCCAAATGCAATTTTCTTTTCAAGAGCAACATCTGTGAATCGTGGTGCATAGTGTCCTCCTCCAATTCCTATAAGTACTGGAATCTTATCAGTTATATCTTCTTCATAATGACAAAATGAAAGTAGTGATAGTACAGACTTTGCAACAATATTTGCTGGTTCTTTTTTAAACCATTCTTCTTTATTGCTACCCACTTCCACAAAAAGGGTTGGTGTATCTAAATATGGACCATGATGTGTAACTTCAAAACAAATTTTATGATAAAGATTTGCTTGCTTTGCATTCTTTTTTAGAATTCTAAGAAGGTGTGTCATAAGCCTTGGTGATGATTTTATTAAAGTTTTTGATTTACCTCCAAACTGCGCATCTCCATAATTACCAATCGGATGTGTAGTTAGTGTCGGAGCCCCTGATTTACTTGTATGCCTTGATAAAAATATTACCTGTTTAGGTTTAATTTTTAATTTTTCTTCAATTTCCTTATCAAGATTTTCATGTGTTATTTTTCTATCATTTATTGTAACAATTACAGTATCATTAATATCTATATTACGATAAACTGGATTATCATAAAATATATCAATTTTTTCCCATTCTGTTTGTTCTAAAATATGTTCTCTAATGTTTATGCTTGCTGGGTCAAGTGAAGATGATACAAGTAAAACAGTAATAGTTTTCACCTTGTTAGGTGAAACATTTAAAATATTTTTAAATTTACCTCTTTTTTATCTCCATTTCTTTTTTAAAAATTTCTTTTAATTTTTCCATTCTTACAACAAGATGAATTCTATCCTCAACATCACAGATTTTTACTATGTATTTTATTTCTTCGACTTCCTGTTTTGTTGATAATAATCCTATGACAATCATATTACACAATATTTTTTATATTAATAAGTATATAATGATTATTGTACAAATGTTATCATAGAAACTATGTAATTTTAATTTATTTTATAAAAATAATTTTTTTTATAATAAGATTATAATTTGAATATACAAAAATATATATAAAAAAATTATCTTTTGTATATTTAAAAAGTTATATTTAATCTGGTCTCATATATTTTATAACAGCAACAACAAAACCAAGTACGATCGGGACAATTACAATATAATATAAGATATTTAACTTTCTAAAAAATTCTGTTATATCATATCCATAATAATATAACAAAACAATTAAAACTAATACAACTGGAACTAAAAGTGCGATTATTAGCGGCAGAGATTCTCTATTCAATTCCCATCCCTTCTAATATATGCAAATAGATACTTTTAGATATACTTATAGATATATATCAAATTTAATATTTATCCTTTTCTATTGAAGAATATTTTTCTGTACCTGAGAATATTTCCTCAATTTGACAATTGGAAAAGGCTATATCCATACCATTTGGTCTGTACTTTCCATCTATAGTATCCCAATATATTTCTATACTTTTTTTATCAATTGCTAGTACAATTCCTTTATACTCTTTATTCCTCCCATTTTTAGTCTTATAAACTCTTTTAACCCTATCTCCCAATTCGAATATGTCATACAAAGAAGGATAGTTCTTATTTTTCTTTTGTAATCTTCCTTTGTTCATAGAATTCACCATTACCATCTATTTACAAGTTAGTTTTTGGAAACTATTATATATAAAGTTGCCTTGTAAGAATGTCAAAAAGGAAATATTACAAAAATATAAGTTAGGATAAATCTTACAACTTAAATTATGATTATAAAAAAATTTTTGCTTTATTTTACCATTTTTGTACTAATACTAAATATCGTAACCAATTTTCAAATATGCAAGTTGGCTGATGCAGAAATATTATATGTTGGAGGAGGTGGTGAAGGTAACTACAGTATTATTCAGAATGCAATAAAATATTCTTCAGCTGGAGATATAATTTATGTTTACAATGGGACATATTATGAAGATATTGAGGTTAATAAACCAATAAGTATAATTGGTGAAGATAAGGAAAGTACAATAATAAAAGGAAAAAATTCGTTGAATTTAGTAAAAATTAAAGCGCAATGGATAAATATCACAGGCTTTACAATACGAAATGGAATAACTTCAGGAATATTGATTGAAAATACGAGTAATTGTTCAATTTTTAACAATAATATTGTTTATAATGGTATTGGAATCAATGTTATTTCATCAAGAAGTATAAATTTTTTTAACAATACAATTTCAAATAATTCTGTTTTTGGTATAAATATAAGAAGTATACAAATCGATAATCATATGTCAACAGATAATACAATTTTCCATAACAATTTTATAAATAATTTCAAAAATGTTTATGATGAGGGAATTAACACAAACTGGTCTAATATATCTGAGGGTAATTACTATGATGATTATAATGGATTAGATAAAAACAATGACGGAATAGGGGACGAACCCTATCTAATATTAGGTGGTGATAATAGGGATGATTATCCACTTATGATGCCATATATTGGAAAAATAAGATTGAAAGAATTTTATGTAGATGATGTGTCTCTTTACAAAATGCTTATTATTGGTATGATAGTAGCAATTATATTTCTCCTTCCTATTGCTTATGCCTGGTATAGAAAAACAAGACATTTAAAATAAAACAAATTTTTATGTTGTTTTAATAGTCCCCAGAACAGGTTCATAAATAAGGCCTTTATCCATAAGTGAATTAATTACCTCTTCTATTGAATCTTTATCAAGTCCTGCTTTCTTGCATTTATCAGTAATTTTATCCCATGGTGCTCCATTTTCACCTTCAATTTTTTTTATTGTTTCAAGTACAGTGTTTTCAATTTCAGCAAAATTATCTTCTTCCTCTTTTTTTTCTTCTGTTTTAATTTCTTTTTTTTCTATTATTTCTTTTTCAACTTCTATATTATTTAATTTCTCTTCTTCAGGTTCTTCTAATTTTTTATCTATTTTCAAATCAGGTAAAGTCTCTTTGCTAGGTCTTAGATATTGAAGTGATTCTTTTATAAGAGCTACATATTTCTTCAAATCAATGTTCTCATAATTTTTAAGCGCTTCAACTATTCCTTCAGAAAGTTCCCTGCTGAAACCAAGCTTTGTAAGCTCATTAACATTTGACTCATCCATCTTCATTGCTTCTAAAACAGCCTCTATTCTATCCTTTGTATTTTTACATGTCTCATAAATCCATTTGTCCCTAATATCAGCGTTGACCTCTAAAATTCTTTCAGGTCTAATAGATACATATAACATTCCCTCTTCAGGACTATATGTCCGTGCTTTTCCAATTACAGCAACAAATGTAGGTACATCAATTTTTGAAAGAGCATCAGTTACTTCTTTTTGGTACTGTCCAGAATATAATGTAAAAACTCCAGTAGGATCAGAAATGTGAGCTCTAACTAGTTCTCCCTCTTGAGATATATTTTCAACATCTGTAAGAACGCCTATTACAAACAATCTATTAACCTTTGCACCAAGTGGGGTAATAACAAAAGAAGGCGTCATTTCCCCTTCGCTCTTTATTTCAACAGTTGAATCGTTGAACTCTCCGGCAAAAACCCTCCAAGCAGTTTGTCGTTTCAAAGTAATTCCTCCAGTTCCCTAGAAAGTTTTTCTGCTTCATCTTTTATATCGTAATCAACAAGTTTCGCATTTTTCGCAATCAAGCTTGTACCAAACTCGTCACCTAGTGCATTTCCCTGCAAACTAATTCTATGTGCAAATAATTTCTTATTGATATCCTCAATTATATCATCTTCTTCCATTTTTTTATATTCTTCAAAGGTTTTTCCAAGTATTTTTTCTGCTAACTCTTTATTTAAAGTACTAGTTACAGAACCGGTTCCATCATCTACTACTAGTTTAATTCTAAAATCTTTCTCACCTTTCACCTTTCCATGTATGCTGCATTCATCATTAATCATTGCTCGATTACATTCAGGGCATCTAAAAATAACACCAGAACCTGGTCTAATTTCAATAACTGTTCCTTCAACCTCAACGTCAAGTGCTCCTCGCTTTTCTACAATCATGAAAATAGGCATTTTGTTTATCTGTAAATCTTTCTTAGGAATTTTACTTTTGTCTAATTTTTTAACTGTTGCATTTTGATCAAATGTTAATTGTGGAATGCCCTTCCATGATTTTACATACCCACCTGTTATTTGCAGAACATCTTCTTCTTTAAATTTGAAATCATGCCAAGAGGTAAATTGGGCTTTACCAGTTTCATCTGCAAGGGTTCCTGAAAACACTTTCTTCTTCTCTCCGTCAACCTCAGCCTCTCGCTCATTTATCTCTAAAATTCTTGCAGTAACATCTACTGCTCCAATACCAGATCTTAAATCTTTTATTTTCAAAGTTCTTGGTTCAAATGCACTTTCAGGAAGCCTTTCTTTATCAGTCTTTTTTACGTTTACTCTATCACCAAGATTTAATTGTACAATTCCTTGCCATTCCCTAGTATATGCATTTGAGATTTCTATAACATCTTCTTTTTCAAAATCAATCTCACTATTCCAGGCTGTAAAAGAAATGGTTCCACTTTCATCTCCCAAAATACCATAAAAAATCTTGCGGGTATCACCTTTAACAGTTATATCTTTTGGATTAACTGCAATAACCCTGCAAAGGAGGTTTACACTGCGCTCATTGGGTTGAAGGTCTGAAATAAGTTTACGTTCAGTTGATTGCCCGGATGAAGTAAATACTGCTTGTCCACCATATTTTTTAATCAATGTCTGTTTTGCTTGCTCGATTGGAACCCCATATTCCACGAATTTATTGAGCTCTTTTTCAATATCCTCTCTTGCTACCTCTATTTCTGAGTCATCTTTCAGAGCATTTAAGATATCCTCTATATGAGAATCAAGATCATCCTTAACCACAAGCATAGCCTCCTAAAAATGGAAGGACTTTTTGATATATCAATGTATCCTTATTTTTATAGTTTAGTATAGTCCAGAAATTTTACCTTTCTTATCTATATCAATGCTTTCAGATGTGGGTTTTTTTGGAAGACCAGGCATTGTAGTAATCTTACCTGTCATAGGAACTAGAAATCCTGCACCTATTGAAAATTTAATCTCTCTTACAGTAATTATGCATCCATCTGCTCTGCCTAGCAACTCAGGGTTGTCTGATAGTGAATATTGTGTTTTAGCAATACAAATTAGTAGTTTATCCAAACCTAGTTTTTCACAAAGTTTTATATCTTGTTCGGCAGCAACAGTATATACAACTGCTCCTGCACCATACATCTTCTTTGCAATAGTCTCAATTTTTTCTTTAACAGGTTTATTTGGATCATATAAAAAACGGAATTTTGGTTGGATGTTGTGTATAAGATTTACTAGTTTTCCAGCAAGTTCGATTCCTCCCTCACCACCTTCACTCCATATGTCAGCTACCGCAACTGGGATTTTTTTAGAATTACAATACCTTTCAATAATGTCAATTTCTTCATCTGTATCATCTAAGAAATGATTTATTGCAACTGTTACAGGGACTTTATAAAATGATAGATTTTCTAGGTGTTTTTCAAGATTTTTTAGGCCCTTTTTAATATTACCATGTCCGTTTCTTTTTAATGCTTTCACACTTACAACCAGTACAACTGCATCTGGTTTAAGTCCACCTGTTCTACATACAATGTTGAAGAATTTTTCAGCGCCTAATTCAGAGCCAAAACCTGCCTCTGTTACTACATAATCTGCAAGCTTCAATGCAATTTTTGTAGAAATGAGGCTGTTTGTTCCATGAGCTATATTTGCAAAGGGTCCTCCATGAATAAAAGCAGGAACACCCTCTATTGTTTGTACAAGATTAGGCTGTAATGCATCTTTTAATAATACTGCCATTGCTCCAACAGCTTTTAAATCGTTTGCTCTAATTGGTTTGTTATCATATGTATATGCAACTATTATCCGTCCGAGTCTCTGCTTTAAATCCTCAAGGTCTTTTGCTAAACAAAGAATAGCCATAATTTCAGATGCTGGAGTTATTGCAAACTCCTCCTCATGAGGCACTCCATCTTTTGGCCCACCTAAGCCAACAACAACTTTTCGAAGAGCACGATCACTTATATCTAGAACCCTAGGCCATACGATATATCTAGGGTCAATATGAAATGCATCTCCATGATGAATATGATTATCGAGGAGACTTGCAAGTAGATTATGAGCACTTGTAATAGCATGCATATCACCAGTGAAATGAAGATTTATATCTTCCATTGGTAAAACTTGAGAATAACCTCCACCTGTAGCACCTCCTTTTAAGCCCATGATCGGTCCGAGAGATGGCTCTCTTATGCATAGAATAGTTTGTTTGTTTAGTTTTGCCAAAGCTTGTGCAAGTCCAATAGTAATTGTGGTCTTACCTTCTCCTTCAGGAGTTGGGTTAATAGTAGTAACAAGAATAAGTTTTCCATCCTTTTTACCCTTAATTCTTTTTAAAATATTTAGAGAAATCTTTGCCTTATAGGCACCCCATGGAATTACTTCATCATCATTGATTCCAGCTTTTTCTGCAATACAATATATATCCTCAAGTTTTGCTGATTTAGCAATTTCTATATCTGATTTCATAATAAGATACCAAGAGCAAATATCAAGTACTTATATATTTGTAAATTATATCTTACTATTAACAATTTTCAAAATATCACTAGTTTTTTTATCAGCAGAATTTTGTAGTTTATTTAGTTCTAAAGAAATCTGCTTTACAAATTTTTCATCTTTAATTGAGGCAAGATTAATTTTCACATTCAAAATTGCTGATATAACACCAGCCTGAGCCATAATAGCTGATACCGCTGAATCCGTTATTGAATTTTGGTTACCTTTATAAGCAACAATTTTTGCAATATCTAAGATTTTTTCACAAATTCTTGCTGTTTCAAGTGGTACCTTTGCTGCAGTTTTGTAACCATCTTGAATTGCTTTACTTCTTTTCTCTTTCTGTTGTTCTGTTTCTTTTGGCATTTTAAATGCCTTCATTACATCATTGAAAGCATTTGTATCCTCATCTATGAGTCGTGTTAGATCTTTTCTTATTCTTTCACTTTTTTTTAAAGCGTCTTTTATTTCATCTTGAACATCAATGTATTTTTCTTTCCCAACTGTTAGATTACATACCATTGACGAAAGTGCTGCTCCCAGACTTCCTGCAAGGGCAGCTACACTTCCTCCGCCAGGAGTAGGAGATAAAGAGGCAAGTTCTGAAAGAAAGATATTTATTTTCATAGAAGCAAGAGGTCCGATTTCTTCAACCATATATTCAATAACCTTTTCCTCAGGTTTAAATGGATAAAGTTCAGAAAGTCCTAATTTGTCTATTGCTATTGAAACAAGTTCTTCTTCATCAGTAACATTTTTACCTTCTTTTTTAGAATAAAATTTTCCTGCTAAAATAAGGGATTCCTTAGGTACTAATCCTATGATTTCACTACCTGTAACATTTGCCCCTAATTTTTTTGCTTCTTTCTGTACTGCTTCATAAACATCATGTAGGTTTACTTCACGATAATTAAGTAGATTCATAGAAACCTGAGCGATATTTTCATCATACATCATTCCTCCAGCTTGGACGCCTTTAAATTTTCCTGGAATTCTTACTGGTTTTCCTTCAGAATCAAGTATGTTGTTTCCATCTTTATCCTTTTTAATAATACCACTTGTTCTAATCTTTCCAGAGATTTTTGATGCAATAGATTTATCGTTTGTATCTAAATTTATATTGTAAGCAAGAAGTATATCTCTGCAACCTGTAGCAGTTGCTCCACTTTTTGGAATAAATTCTGCTTTTCCATAATCAGGTTTAAAATTTGGATCTTTAAATTTCTCCTCTAGTGCTTCATACTCGCCTTTTCTAATATCTGGAAGTCTCACCCTTTCAGGTTTAGTAGCAGACTTTGCATAAAGAAACACTGGAATTCTAACTTCATTTGCTAAACGTTTTCCAAATTTCTTTGAAATGCTTATACAATCACTATCTGTAACCTCTTTGATTGGAATAAAGGGACATACGTCAAGGGCACCCATTCTCGCATGTTCACCTTTGTGCTTTGTCATATCAATTAAGGCAATACCAACCTTTGCTGCATTGATTGCTGCTTCAAGTATTGGTTCTGGTTCTCCAACAAATGTATAAACAGTTCTATTGAAATCCTCCCCTGGATCAACATTTAACAGTTTAATTCCATCAACTGATTCTATGGCAGCAGAAATTGCATTAATTATAGATTTATCTTTACCCTCACTGAAATTAGGAACGCATTCTACAATCTTTTCCATATACTCACACCGAAACCCTTAATCTTAGTTTTTCTTTTAACTGTTTGGGATTAACAATATGGAAACAGTAGATGTTCTAATAAAAAATGCAAATGAAATTGTTACATTAAAAGGTAAAAATCAACCTAGAATAAAAAAACAAATGGAGAATTTAGGAATTATAAATAAAGGTTCTATTGCAATTAAAAATGGAAAAATCCTTGAAATAGGTAAAAATCTAAAATATAAATCTGAAAATATTATAGATGCAAAAGGAAAGATAGTTGCACCTGGCTTTGTTGACCCTCATACGCATCTTGTTTTTGCAGGTTCAAGAGAGTTTGAACTAGATATGAAACTAAAAGGATTAACTTATATGGACATATTAAAAAAAGGAGGGGGTATATTTTATACTGTAAGTAAGACTAGAAAAGCTACATTTACAGATTTATTAAAACAAAGTAAAAACCGACTTGATAAAATGCTTATCTATGGTACTACAACATGTGAAGGAAAAAGTGGATATGGACTGGAGACAGATACTGAATTAAAAATTTTGAAAGTTCAAAAAAATCTGCATGAAATACATCCTATGGATATTATTTCAACCTTTCTAGGTGCACATGCTGTTCTAAAACAATATCAGACTAAAGAATATGTTGATTTAGTAATAAATGAGATGATTCCAAAAGTAAAAAATTTTGCCTCTTATTGTGATGTATTTTGTGAAAAAGGTGTTTTTTCTGTTGCTCAATCAAAAAAAATCCTTGAAGCGGGAAAATCACACGGTTTAATTCCTAAGATTCATGCTGATGAGATTGTTGATACTGGTGGTGCAGCACTTGCAGCAGATATTGGTGCAATAAGTGCAGATCATCTTCTTATGTCAAATGATAATGGTTTAAAACAAATGGCAAAAAAAGGAGTTATTGGTGTTATGCTTCCTGGTACACCATTTTCTCTTATGATGAAAAATTATGCTAAAGCAAGAAAGATGATAGATTTGGGGATTCCAATAGCTTTGGCAACCGATCTTAATCCAAATTGTTGGACTGAAAATATGCAGTTAATAATTCAACTTGCCTGTCTTAATATGAGGATGACACCGGCAGAAGCACTTACCGCAGCTACTTTTAATTCTGCATGTGCCGTTGGTTTAAATGATAAGATAGGCAGTCTTGAAAAAGGAAAACAAGCAGATATAATTATTCTTGATTGTCCAAATCACAAGTTTATACCTTATCATTTTGGAATTAATCTTGTTGAAAGTGTGATTAAAAAAGGTAGATTAGTTGTAGAAAAATCAACGAAATTAACATATAGTTAATAACTTATCTCCTGAATGGATGGGTAAATCAAACAATCAAGGTAGCTTAAGAAAAGATCTTGGGCTTCTTGAAATCTTTTGTATTGCATCTGGTGCAATGATAAGCTCTGGTTTATTTGTACTACCGGGGTTAGCATTTGCAAAGACAGGTCCTGCTGTTCTTATATCCTATGGCATTGCAAGTCTTCTGGTTATTCCTGCAATGCTTTCAAAAGCAGAACTTGCTACTGCTATGCCAAAGGCTGGTGGGACCTATTTTTTTATAGATAGAAGTATGGGACCTATGATGGGTACAATAGGAGGGTTTGCTGCTTGGTTTTCTCTTGCTTTTAAAAGTGCATTTGCTCTAGTTGGGATAGGTGTTTTTGCAGTTTTATTAAACCCTGGTTTTACAGAATTGCAGATGAAGCTTGTTGCTGTTTTCTTTTGTATAATTTTTACTATAGTAAACATTGTTGGGGTAAAACAAACAGGAAAAACACAGATAGCTTTAGTTTTAGGTCTACTATCTCTCCTTTTTCTTTATTTTATTTTAGGTTCCTTTTTTATTCAACCAGTTCATTTCAAAGATTTTGCACCTTTTGGCTTTGGTTCTATATTTTCTACCGCAGGTCTTATTTTTGTTTCATTTGGTGGTTTGACAAAAGTGTGTAGCATTGCTGAAGAATGCAAGAAACCTGGCCGTAATATCCCACTTGGTATTTTTCTTGCTTGGGGAGTTATATCACTTTTATATCTACTTGTTATTTTTGTAACAATTGGTGTTACCGATCCCTCTAAATTAAAGATGTCTCTTACCCCAATATCACTTGGTGCTGATTCTATTCCATTAATTGGTGGTATTGGTGGAGCAGTTATGGCTGTTGCTGCGATTTTAGCTTTTATTACTACTGCAAATGCAGGTTTACTTGCAGCGTCACGTGATCCTATGGCTATGGGAAAAGATCAACTCCTGCCAAAATCTTTTTCACATGTATCAAAACGAGGTACTCCAATATTTTCGATATTATTTACCTCAGGATTTATGATTTTTGTGATTTTGTTTTTAGACATTGAAAATCTTGTAAAAACCGCATCGCTTTTGAAAATATTGTTATTTTTATTTGTAATTTTTTCACTTATCATTATGAGGGAAAGCAAGATAAGAAATTATAATCCAAAGTTTAAATCACCTTTTTATCCATATGTTCAAATTATAGGGGTTTTTGGCCTGTTGTTTCTCATATTTGAGATGGGATTAATTCCAATGATCTTTGTTGGAATTTTCATTGTTTTTGGTTTTTTCTGGTATTGGTTTTATGCTCGTGATAAAATATGGAGAGAATATTCATTGTTACATATTATTGAAAGAGTCACTGGGGAAAAATCTACAGGTTATCTTGTTGATGAGGAGCTAAGGGAAATTATTATTGAAAGGGATCAATTAGAAGAGGAACGTTTTGAAGATTTAATCAAGAATTGTGAAGTTCTTGATATCTATAAATATTTACCACCTGACAAACTTTCAATGCTTCTTGCTGAAAAACTTTCTGAAAGGTTAAATCTCAGTGAAAAAAAGTTGTTCAGACTGTTAATTAAAAGAGAGAAGGACTCAAATATAGTAATTCACCCTGGAATTGCAATTATCTCTCATATGATAAAAGGTAGAGACAAATTTGATATAATTATTGTAAGAAGCAAAAAGGGAATAATTCTTGCTGATAATGTAGCTCCGGTACATGCATTTTTTATAATAATTGCATCTCCTGATAAAAAGAGTTTCTATCTGCACACAATGATGTGGATTATTCAAATTGCAGAAGAAGCTGATTTTGAAAAAGATTGGATAAAGGCAAAAGATGATGAAGAACTTAGAGACATTTTTTTAAATGCTTTTAGAAAACGCCGATATTAATAATTATTTATTAAAATTATCTGTCAATATCTGAGCAGTAATCACGTATATCTCAGTTCTGAACTTACTATATTTTGGATATTTTTTAATAAATGATTTTACAATCTCATCAACAGTTGGTTTCTTCTTTTTAATTATATATTTTTTTAGTTTTATTGTTAGGTCTCTTTCTATTTTCTCCTCCTTATGTGTTTCTAAAATTTGACAGGTAGTATGATATATTTCATTTCTATATTTTTCATATTCAGGGTATTGGTTTATAAAATCTGCAACAATTTTTTTAACATTTTTTTCTTTTTTTTCTGTTATAAAATCATCAAGTCTTATTGTAAGTTTTTTATCAAAATTTATTTTTGAGTAATGCTCATGAATCTCATAAGTTACTATTACTATTTCAATTATTGAAATAATTAAAAGTACAAAAGTTAAAACTATTACAAATATTTCATTTAATAAAATAGCATGTATGATAAGTATAATTTCAATTGCAAGTATAAGAAATGGTGGAATAAAAGAAACTCTCTCAGTTCTTGGAGATTCTTTGTATTCTCTTATGAAATTTCTGAGCCTCCCACATCTAGGCATTTGATATCGGAATACTGCTATGCAATTTAACTATTATGATTTTTTATCTTATTTAACTATATACATTCTAATTTTCCATACTGTTTTTTTTTGTTATACTTTCGAGCCCTCTTACTATAATGTCATATGAAAAAAAAAGTTATATTGAACAATTTTAGGGTTAAATACTGTAATAATATTCTCCTTCTTCTCTTTGTTTTCTATCAATAAATGAATCAGGCTTGTTTACACGTGGCCTATGTGTTTCTTCATCTCTTCTAAAGGTTATATCTACATCTTTAAGAAAACGATTCATACCTTCATGCAAACTAAAAGGTCCACGACTTTTACCACTTTTACCAGGATTGCCTTCAAATACAATTAATGCATCACTTATCATATCAATGAAATAAACATCGTGGTCAACTACCATTGCTGATTTCCCCTCCTTCTCAATTACCCTTCTTACAGTTCTTGATGTAATCATTCTTTGTTCGCTATCAAGATATGCTGAGGGTTCATCTATTAGATAAATATCAGCTTCTTGAACAAGGCAATTTGCAGTAGCAACTCTTTGTAATTCTCCGCCAGATAGCGTGTCTATTGGTTTATCAAGAAGATATTTAAGGTTAAACGAGTCAAATATTTCTGCTTTCAAAAATGAGGAAGTAAATAATTGTTGTGCACTGGACTCCAAAAAATCTCTAACACTTCCTTTATAATCAGGAGTTATATATTGTGGCTTATAACTGACCTTTATTTCATACTCAACCTTTCCAGTTGTTGGTTTTATTGCACCTGCAAGTATTTTTACAAATGTTGTTTTTCCAATAGCATTTGGACCAACAACACCAATAATTTCACCTTGTCTAATTACACCTTTCTCGATTTCAAGCGAAAATCCTTCAAATTCCTTTGATAAATCTTCATATGAAATAAGTATCTTCATATGTTGTCTATGTTTTGGTGGATGTTCAAAAAATTCAATCTTTTCTCCAAATCTAATGTTTTCCTCTTTAAGATAACCTGATAGATACGTGTTTATTGCATGACGGACACCACGAGCATTTGTAATTACACCATACGCTCCTTCATCTCCATATACAAGATGCACATTATCGCATAAAAAATCAAGAACAGCCAGGTCATGCTCAATAACAATTACTTTTTTCTTTTCTGATAGTTCTTTTATAATTCTTGCAACCTTAAGTCTTTGATGAATGTCGAGATATGAGGAAGGTTCATCAAAAAAATAAAGATCAACATCTTTTAAAAGTGTAGCAGCAACTGCAACAAGTTGTAATTCACCACCAGAAATTTCTCTTTTTTCAATATATTTATTTAGAATGTTTTTCAATCCCAATTTTTCAACAATAATATCAAATTTTCCTGAGTTATCAGCTTTTTTTAGTACAGCCCCAATTTTTCCCTTCATAATTTTGGGCAATCTATCTACATATTGGGGTTTCACAATGCTTGTTATTTCATTGTTTGCAAGACTTTTAAAGTGCTCATGCAACTCTGTTCCTGAATAGTAATATAAGATATCTTCCCAAGTAACCTCCTCATCATAATCACCAAAGTTAGGCATTATTTGGCCAGATAGAATTCGTATAGCTGTTGTTTTACCTATTCCATTTGGTCCAAGAATGCCAATACAAATTCCACTTTTTGGAACTGGGAGTCTAAATAATCTAAATCCATTTTTACCGAACTGATGAACAAGATCAGTTTGAAGTTCTTCAGCAAGACCTATTATTTTTATTGCATCATAAGGGCACTTATGTATGCATATTCCACATCCAACGCAAAGTTGCTCGGAAATTATTGGTTTTCTGTCTTCGCCCATAATTATTGTTTCGTCACCAGCTCTAACTCTAGGACAAAACTTTATACATTCTCTTGAGCAGTTTTTAGATTTACATCTATCTTTTATAAGTACAGCAATCCGCATGGGCTAAAAAGGGAGAAGATAATATTAATTAAAAGGTTTTTTATTCTAATAAGATTGTGTTTATTTGAAATATTTAAAAAAATTTTACTTTGTTGATGTTTAACTATTTTATGATAACAACAGAAAGGACATATGTCCTGTCCTAACACATATGACAATCATCTTTAAAACCCGTTTATTTAAATATAAAAAGTATGAGAGAAAAAGAAAAGTATAAGATATATAAATAGATATACTATAAAAAAAGTGGATGAGGATACTATGGATAAAAATGAAAATATTCATATTAAGCTTGAAATAAGTAGAGATCCAATGACTGGTCATCTTAATATAATGACAAGATTTGATCCAAATGCTCCAAATTTTGTAAAAGACGAAAATGGCTTTAGTTGGTCGCCTACTAGAGAGGAAAGAGAATTTCTTAATGAGGCATTTGATTTGGTACTTAAGAAAAAATAGACTCAATTCTTAATTTAATTTCAAATATAAACTTAAAACTCTTTTTTTTTTTAAATTATTGAGTAGATATTTTCAATGTTTAATATGTATAAAAGTTCATCTATTCTTTTATTGTTGAGTTTTATATTTAATTTATTTAACATTGTATGTGTTTTATAAAAAATTTGTTCTTCCTCTATAACACCATTAAGTATTTTTTCAATAGCACTTTGATAGATATATTTACAAAGTAAAATTCCATCTTCAAAGGTTAATTTCTTTCTCATATATTGCTCCCCCAATAATATAATGATAAAATTATTTATAAATTTTTGTAATTTTATATTTTATTTTAATTTAAAATCACAAAATTGTTGCATAGAACATTTTTTACATCTATATGAATCATTATGATTTCTAGATATTTTTCCAGTTTTCATTATTTGTCTCATGTCTTTTACAACTGACTCAAGTTCAAATCTAATTTTTGGATCAAATTGTATTTTAAATTTTGATTTATCAGAGTAAGCGATTATTCCATATGGACAAAATCTTTCATAATTTTCTTCTAATAGATGGCAATAGGCAGCGAGTTGTAATATATGGTTTTTTTGTGGTTCTCTACAGATACTAGTTTTTAACTCAATTGGAATATAAAAGTTATTATTTTTTATGATGTAATCTGGTTTACCTGTAATTCTGTAGCGCTTGGAAAAAAAAGGTTTTGCTGGTTTAGAAAGGTCTTGGTAGGTTATATTTCCATCGGGTATGTTATGTTTATTTTTTAATTTTTTAATTTTTCTTTTAATAATTATTGATGAAAAAATCAATATAAATGAGATAAAAATAAGTAAAAATCCAATTATAATTTGAACCTCTATAAAATCACCTCAGATATAACAAAAAAAAGACCAAAAAATAGAATTAAATATCCTGCTACTGCAAAAGCTTTTGATTTTTTACTACTTTTTTGAGAAAATTCAATAATTTTACCTAATTCTTCATGTTTATTTATGCCAATATCTATCATTGGAGATATTGGTTTATAACCACATCTTTGTAGAAACCAAGAAATTGAGCAAAAACAGAATTGCCCTATTTCTGATGCTTTTATAATATCTGAATTTTTGAAAGATTTGTTTTTTGAATGTGTCATAATAAAAATACTATACAGTTACACTTTTTATTCTTTGATTAGGGTTTGTTGAAAGTAAAATCTTGTTTAGAAAGACATTATAAGAACTATCTATTTTCGGTAATTGATTGTAATGACAGAAATTTTTAAACAATTAATCAGAGAGTTATCAGAAGAATATGATAATGATAGTGAAGATACCTATATTAGTATATATGCGAATAAGAAAACGTATAGGAAATTCATAGATAAGAGAATAAGAGCTTGCAGATCTATATTAAAAGGTGATACACTAAAGAATTTTAACAAAACAATAGAAGATATTGAGAATGTTTTAAAGAATTTTTCTTCAGCTAGTATCGTAATTTTTGCGTCTCATAAAAACAATTTTATGAAATCCACAAAGCTTACTTTAGAATTGCAAAACGCACTTATCGTAGATTCCTCACCATATATTCGCCCACTAGCCAGAATACAAGATGAATGGGAATCATTTACTTTGCTACTTATTAATTCAAATTATGCAAAAATATTTTCTATTTCTACTGGTAAAGTGGATGATACAAAAAAATTATCGGCCGACATAATTAACAAACATAAAAAAGGGGGATGGTCCCAGGCAAGATTCAATAGAATAAGAAAAGGAGCAATAAATGCATTTTTATCAGAAGTTATTGAAGCACTCCAAAAAAAAGCTGATAAATCAATAATAATTGCGGGACCAGGTAATACAAAAATTAGATTTATAGAAATGATACCTAAGGAATTAAAAGATAGACTTGTTGATGTAATTGATATTAGTATTAACGATGAAAAAAGACTTTTAAAAGAATCTTTTAATTTAATAATCAAAAAAGAGCAAGAGAAAAGTATTGAGGCTGTTTCACATTTAAAACAGGAGATATTAAAGAATGGTTTAGCAGTCTATGGTATAAATGAAACATTGAATGCTGTTAGAAACGGAAAGGTTGATTTACTTATTATTGAAAAGGGTTATAAATCTCGCGGATGGATATGTGAGAACTGTCAAGTTGTTAAAGAAGGAAAAAACAAAAAATGCCCGTACTGTAATAATAAAACTTCAGAAGTAGATGTTATAGAAGAAATTCTTGAATTTGCAGAAAGAACAAATGCAAGTATTGAATTTACAGATAGTGAAGAAATCGCAGATCTTGGTCATGTAGGAGCAATTTTAAGATTTTTATAATATTAAACCTTCTCACAATCTTTTTAAAAGGAAATTAGATGAGACTCCTAAGTGATTTTCAATGAGTCATATATTAGGAATTCGAAGAGAAGATAAAAATAAATGGGAAAGACGTGTTCCAATTGTTCCTGAACATGTAAGAGAATTAAAAGAAAAATATGGTATTGAAACAATAATACAACCATCAAAAATAAGGGTTTTTTCAGATAAACAGTACAAAATTAAAAGAGCACAGGTAAATGAGAATTTATCTTCAAATGTTATTTTTGCAATAAAAGAAATACCTTTAGAATTTTTTAAATCAGGTGTAACTTATTTGTTTTTTTCTCATACAACCAAAGGTCAGAAAAAGAATATGCCTATGCTTAAAAAAATGATAGAACAAAAATGTAATTTAATTGATTATGAGAAGATTACCGATAAAAAAGGACGTCGTTTGATTTTTTTTGGAAGATATGCAGGACTTGCAGGTATGATAGATGTCCTTTGGGCATTTGGTAAAAGAATGATATGGAAAAATATTGAAAATCCATTTAATGGGATTAAACAAACTATTGGTTATAAGAACCTTGATGATGCTAAGAATCATATAAGACAAATTGGGATAAAAATAAAAGAAGAAGGTTTACCCGATTCTATAACTCCTCTTATTGTTGGACTTGCTGGATATGGAAATGTTTCAAAGGGAGCCCAGGAGATTTTAGATATATTGCCTGTAAAGGAAATCTTTCCAAAAGAAATTAATACAATACAAAAAAAACCATCAAATAAATTAATCTATAAGGTTGTTTTTAAGGAGGAAGATATGGTTGAGCCAATATCAAAAGAAAAAAAATTCAATTTGCAAGATTATTACAATAATCCACATTTGTATAAATCTGTTTTTTATAACTATCTAGATAAGCTTACTATTCTTATGAATTGCATTTATTGGAACAAACAGTATCCTCGGCTTGTTACTAAAAATTATATCAGAAATAAATACAATAAACATTTTAAATTACAATTAATTGGAGACATAAGTGTTGACATTAATGGAGCAATTGAATTTACAGAAAAGGTAACAACACCAGATAATCCTGTATTTGTATATAATCCCATCAGTGGGGAAATCATTGATGGTTTTTCTGGTAATGGTATTGTTGTAATGGCTGTTGATAATCTACCTTGTGAACTTCCGAAGGAGTCATCAATTGCGTTCAGTAATTCTCTTATTGAATTTGTTCCATCAATTGTAAAGGCAGATTTCTCTTATGATTTTAACAAATTGAAATTACCTTCTGAAATTAAAAAAGCTATTGTTTTATATCATGGTAAGCTTACACCAGATTATTCTTATATCAACAAATATTTATAGGGTATTTCTCTTCGTTGCTTAAGCCAAATAATTGGAGGCATTTACTAATGACGTTTAATGTACTAGTTCTTGGGGCTGGAATGGTCTCAAAACCATTAGTTAGATATCTTTTAGACCATCCTGATTTTTCAATTACAATGGCAAGTAGAACAGTAAGTAAAGCTGAAAAAATTATAGATGGTCACAATTTTGGAACTGCTGTTGAGTTTAATGTTAATGATGATAAATTATTAGAAAAATTAGTTACAAATTCAGATTTAACAGTTAGTCTTTTACCTTATATTTATCACGTAAAGGTGGCAAAACTCTGCATTAATCATAATAAGCATTTGATCACAACCTCTTATGTAAGCGATGACATGAAGTCTCTTGATAAAAAAGCAAAAGAGGCAGGTATCATCCTCTTAAATGAGTGCGGTCTTGATCCTGGAATTGATCACATGTCTGCAATGAGAATCATTCATGAGGTTGAAAGTAATTCTGGAAAGATTATCAGTTTTAGATCTACAACAGGTGCACTTCCATCTTTTGAAGCAAATAACAATCCCTTTGGCTATAAATTCTCTTGGTCACCACGCGGTGTTCTTCTTGCTTCCCGGAATTCTGCAAGATGGCTTGAGAATGGTAAAGAGATTTTTGTTCCTGGTGAAGAACTTTTTGAAAATTATACTTTGCAAGATATCCCAGGCGTTGGTACTTTTGAAAATTATCCAAATAGGGATTCAATACCATACAAGGACATATATGGTTTAAATGATGCAGAGACTGTTTATCGCGGAACATTTAGAATGACTGGTTGGTGTGAGACATTAAAAAAAATTGTATCGCTTGGTTGGTTGAATGATAAGCCTATAAATGGATTTAAGGGTAAAACCTATTCAGATCTAACAAGATTTTTTGTTGGTGCAAAGGAAGAAGAAAATCTAATAGAAAAAACTGCAAGATATCTTAATCTTAGTACATATTCAACAGTTATTAAAAGACTAGAATGGCTTGGTTTTTTTAGTGATGAACAACTTCCAGAAGATAAAGATAATCCACTTGATTATCTCAATGTTTTATCTTTAAGAAAAATGCATCTTGATAAAAAAGAAAGGGATATGATAATTATGCATCATGAGTTTATTGCAGATTATCCCTCAAAAAAAGAATATATTACTTCAACTCTAGTAAGTTATGGAACCCCTTTTGGAGAGTCTGCTATATCAAGAACGGTTGCACTTCCTGCAGCAATTGCTGTTAAAATGATTCTAAATAAACAGATAGAGCTATCTGGAGTCCATATACCTGTAATTCCAGATATTTACAATCCCATATTAGATAATTTAAGGGAGATGGGTATAAAATTTAAAGAGAAAATTGAACCTCAATAATTTGTAAGCTTTTTAAATCTAAATTTATGATAAGTATTTGTTCGGTTTTTTCCGAACAGAACTAGTATTAGACAGCAATTGCGGGTTTGTGTGAAACTAAGTTTGTAAATCTTCTTTGGGTAAAATAGGTTTATTTTTACTTAAAGATATTTTTTTAAAGAAGCACCGGTTTTATTTTATGGTTTAAGGAAATGAATCGAAATGAAAATGATATATGGTTTAATTTAATGTTTTTAGTTTCTATTTTAATATTGTGTTTTGGGGTATTGGGACTGTTTTTTATCTCTTTTAATATTCCTCGCACAAGTCTTTCAAGTTTTTCTTCGTTACCATTATTTTTTGAGGTAGTTCTGTATTTTACATTCATCGTCATTAGTATTCTAATGATTGTAGGAATGTACCGTAGGAGAAAATGGGTGTTGAATCTTGTTTGTATTCTCTTGTTTGGATGGATTATTATTCATTTTGTAAACTTTTTTATTCACAACGCTGTTATAATCGCTATTACTATTAATATTTTAATTTCTGTTTTAATAAGTGCATTTATTATTTGGATATTGACAAGACCATCGATGAAAGAATATTTTTCAACGTGATATTTATTTTATTTAGCGATATAAGCATGTATATTCTTTTTATTGGGAGAAATATATAGTATAAACAGTCTAGTCGAACTTCCGTTCGGTTTTTCCCGAACATTTTACGATTATTTATAAATTATAAAAGATATTTTAGAAAAATAGTGAACTTATGAAATACAGAAACTTGCGACTTGGCAGAATATTATACGCATATGTAATAATAATTGTGAGTTTTGTATATGCAGTCAATATTCAACCTGTTGTAATAGCAGTCTAATAATATACACGCATGATCTTGAAAATTTAAATAATATAAAATGTGTGGAACTGGTGTAAACGGTATTAATTGAGAGAGGGGCCGCATCCCATTCCATTTACTCCCTCTTCCATATATAACCTCCACACCCCTCTCTCTTTTTTTAATTTTTTTTACGATATAATTTTATATTCTTGAAATAATCGAGCGATTTATTAAATTTAGATAGCGATAACTCAAAAATATAAATAGGTAAAAATCTCTAATAATTAAGTAAGAGGATATGAATTTCTTATCTCCTTACTTCACTTATTTTTTCTGCAAGTTGGATCTATTTTTGATTAATGTATCATTTAAATATCCACAATAGGATTAAATTTATTGACCTATTTGTAACATATTTGTAATATTTTGAAATAAATGTTCGTATAGATTTTAAATAATTTTGCTTTCATGCATAATACTAAATTTAATTGAGTGAAATAATATGCAAAAAAAGTTATGTAGGAATGGTTTGGTAGTTGCTATTATCATATTGTTTTTTGGTGTTTGTATTCAACCAGCAATTGCAGATATTCGTACTGAAACTAATAATTCTGAACTTGAAGAAATAACGATTCAATTTTACGAAACTGATAGGACTTTTAATCATACTGTGATGCTAACGAAGGGCCAAATAATTGAATTAGAGAATCTCATTGATGATTTTAAGAGTCAACTGGATTCTGTTGATAATGAATTTGAAACAAAGAACATTTACAAAAATGCTGTTTTAAATTTTGATAAGATGGGCTTACTTCCTGATTATATGAGTCTTGATTATGCACAACAAATTGTTATAGATTCAGAAGGAAATCCATGTATTATAAAAATTTTTGAAAAAATATATAATAAAAAAAAGGTTAATTTTGATGAAAATGAAAACCTTTTTTGTTTAATTTCAGGGGTAACTAATAATACAGTTTTTTATAGTCCTTCTTTTCTTTTATTTGTCTTACATGCATTATTATCCTTCGCAAGATTTACAATATTAGTTAATTGGTTAGATAATATAAATAATGACCTTTTGTACTGGTGTTTATCAAATTTTGGAAATTTTAGCCTGAATTTGGTAATTTTTAGGATGTTTTTATGGCTTGGCATAGCAGGAATTTTGAATTTATATCCATTGAAAATTGGATCTTTTCTTCATTATGGTGGAGTAGAGGGTGGTTATAGAGCTCCTCAGGAAGTTCCTGCAGAAGGATGGATTAATACAGATGGTTTATTTGGGAAAAAGAATTGGTCAGGAAATTTTTATGGGAATGTAATCGGATTTACAGGTATCAAAATCACAAAAAATATTTTTGATCATTATTATCTAGGAACCGCAGTAAAAATAAGAGTGGAAAATAGTTCATTAATATAATATTTTATTTCATTGGTTTTTTTATAGTTACCCACTGCTGTAAGGGCTGCTAGGATTGGTTAGATAGATTTGAATTTCTAACCTGAATTTAGTGGTGAAATGAAATAAAAAAATAATCGAGATACCGATAGATTTAGAAAAACTAAAAGATATTATATTAAAACTTCAAGTAGAAAACAAGTTTTTTAAAGAAAAAATTGCAAAAGACAATTTGATATACACCTACTGGGCAAAGGTATATACTACCGAATATATTTGATATCAGTATCAGGGTTCTCCTTAAAAATTTGATAACATAATATAAAGATTACCGATATCATTTTATAATTAAGATAGATACCGCTCTAACGGGGAAAAACAGAATCTGAGTTGATTTATTTATGTCAATTAAGCCTTCAAACGTTCATGAGGTATTATCAAAGTACATAATAGTTGATGGTCTAGATCTTGTTTTAGATTTGAAAAAAAGTAAAGGATGCAGAATACACGATTCAAGATTTAATAGATACTTTCTTGATTGTTTTTCTTTTTTTGCTACCTCTCCTCTAGGTTGTAACCATCCTAAACTTATAACACCAGATTTCATTAAAAAAATTGGTGAAGTTGCTGTAAACAAACCAACAAATTCAGATGTTTATACAATAGAGATGGCAGAGTTTGTAGAAAGTTTTTCTAAATACGCAGTTCCCAAATGTTTTAAACATCTTTTTTTTGTTAGTGGTGGAGCACTTGCTGTAGAAAATGCATTAAAAACTGCTTTTGACTGGAAAATTAGAAAAAATTTTGATAAAGGAATAAATGAAGAGAAAGGTAGACAAATAATACATTTTAAAGAAGCATTTCATGGGAGAACAGGTTATACTCTTTCAATGACTAACACATTTAACCTCAATAAGATAAAATATTTTACAAAATTCAACTGGCCCAGAATAACAAACCCAAAAATTACATTTCCTTTAAATAAAGAAAATCTTGAAAAAGTAAAAGAGCTTGAAAAACAAGCTGTATCTGAAATTGAACAAGCTGTTTCAAAAAACAAAAATGATATTGCTGCTCTTATCATTGAACCAATTCAGGCAGAGGGTGGAGACAATCATTTTAGAAAAGAGTTTTTCCATGAACTTAGAAGATTATGCGACGTTCATGAAATGATGTTTATTTTGGATGAGATACAAACTGGTGTTGGACTTACTGGTAAAATGTGGGCATATCAACATTATAAATTCGAACCTGACATTCTTGCTTTTGGAAAGAAAACACAGGTTTGTGGAATAATGGTTAATGACTTAGTAGATCAAGTAAAAGATAATGTTTTT
>Ga0209427_10002132_pt1 | contig 23199 bp, 21 predicted proteins | sample DeeMarSWOR136_30_FD_187465 | JGI IMG/M metagenome (GOLD analysis project Ga0209427, IMG submission 187465) | Marine sediment microbial communities from White Oak River estuary, North Carolina - WOR-1-36_30 (SPAdes) (version 2) | ecosystem: Environmental > Aquatic > Marine > Intertidal zone >...
CAACAAAACGGCCCGAATGCCCGGCAAACGATGAGCTTGCCGGCGCTATAGAAGTCTTTGAAAATGTTCCTTACGAGGGTGACACATCGGGAGCTACGGGAGACTCCGCATGTAGTTGTGCACAGGGTTACGATTTTTATGATGTCTGGCATTTATTCGTACCGCCTGTAACAACCGAATATTCAATCAGTCTATGCAACAGCCTGTTCGATACAACCCTTTCAGTCTTCGATGATCAACTGGTTGAGATCGGCTGTAATGATGACAGCTGCGGGACACAATCCAAGCTAAACTTAATGCTGACAGGTGGTCAATCCTATTATATAAGAATCGCCGGATTTGACGGAGATACCGGCGGTTATCTGTTAAATATCACTCGATATCTGCAAGAGCCGCTGAACGACAAATGCGACGATGCGACCGAGCTTTTCCTGGACACTCCATATTACGGAACAACAACCGGAGCAAAAGGGACAACCACAAGCAGTTGCTCAGAGAACGACAGGCTGGACGTGTGGCATTATTTTGTTCCATTACAAACCGGATACCACACGGTCAGTCTTTGCGGCAGCAGTTTCAATACGACTGTAGCTGTATATGACAATTGTAACGGCGTCGAGCTGGCCTGTAATGACAATATGTGTGACACGCAATCCGAAGCGGTTGTTTATCTTACGACCGGCCAAACCTATCTGATTCGTATTGCAGGAGCAAGCCAGAAAACAGGCGATTATGTCATTTTTATCTCCGAACGCTTTATTCAACCGCCGAACGATGATTGCAATAATGCTATCGAAGTTTTTGAAGGCGTTACCTATGATGGAGACAATATAGGAGCCTTGGGAGATACAGGCTGCAGTTGCGGTTATTATTTTGACTTTTACGATGTATGGCACAGTTTCACCCCCGCCCAAACCAAGGACTATTTGATTAGTCTCTGCGGAAGTGATTTCGATACAACGTTGTCTGTGTATGATGGCTGCATGGGTATGGAACTTGCCTGTAACGACGATAGCTGCGAGGAACAATCTGAATTAGTGCTTTCATTGACAGCGGAACAGACCTGCCTGATCCGCATCGCAGGCTATGATGGTGACATGGGAAATTACTCTTTAACCATCACAGAAAGCTCGCCCCCGCCGATCAACGACGATTGCCCAAACTCGATCCCTTTACAACTGGATGTGCCTTATACCGGCTCAACCGTAAGTGCCGACGGTAATTCTGTAAGTACATGCAGTGATGATGATACTATGGATGTATGGTTCAGTTACACGCCACTGGAAAGCGGGATATATGAAATCGACCTGTGTGAAAGTCAATTCGATACAACCCTGTCTGTTTATGATACCTGCGGCGGAACGGAACTGGCCTGTAACGATGATTTTTGCCAGTTGCAGTCTCAGCTCAGTATCTATCTTGAATCAGACATAACATATCTAATCCGAGTCGCCGGCTATCGAGGCGCCATCGGGCCCTATACCATTGTCGTCAGTACTGACTGTATATTTGTACCTGAGCCAACGAATCCTTATCCGGATAATTTATCTTTCGACATTGAACGAGACCCTGTCCTGACCTGGAACAACGGAGCCGCCATTCTGCAGAATAGCTCTCAGGATTCTCTTATAATCAAAGGAATTTACGGGACGGATGACCGTCTGGATGAATACCAGGTTTTGGACTCTCAGTTGAAAGCAATCGGAGATTCCACGGCAGCACTAATCTCAATTGATGATCTGACAGACAACAACGATGGTACTTATTCAATACCCTCTACAACACTGGCAGAGACTTATCTGGCTAAATATGGCCGGCCGCTCTGTCCTGATGAGCCCTTTATAGATCAGCCTTCCGCTGCCGTATGTACAGGCTTCCTTGTCGCTCCGGATATGATTGCCACAACGGGTCACTGTATCAGTGATCAAAGCGTTTGTTCGGACAGGGTGTTTGTATTTGGCTTTGCCATGATTAATGCATCAACTCCGGTGCTTACCTTTGATGCATCGGACATCTATTTCTGTAATGAAGTGATTGCAAGACTGCAAACAGCGGATTCGGATTGGGCGCTGATTCGCCTGGATAGAGAAGTCTTAAACCATGCGCCACTGGTCACGCGTCGTTCTGGAAAAATACCCGACAATCAGGATCTGGCCATAATCGGACACACCCTGGGTCTTCCACGCAAATACGCAGATAATGCATGGGTACAGGAGAACCTTTCACAGGGGAGTTTCCAGGCGAATCTGGATACATTCATCGGCAACTCGGGCTCTCCGGTAATCAATATAGATAACTACGAAGTGGAAGGTCTGCTTTTTGCCGGGAATCCTGACTTTGTTGCTGATGGCGATTGTGACCGCTCGGCACAGTGCCCTGATACGGGTTGTCCGGGTTGGGAAAGGGCCACTCGCACCACCGAATTCAGTGATTTGATCCCGGTTTTCGATGTATACCTGGGAACAAGCCCGGATAATATGCAGCTCATTTGTTCCGACAGTGCAAAACCCTGGTGCCAGGCGAGTGTGCTGGACTGTGGGAAAAACTACTTCTGGCAGGTCATCGCAAAATCCAACTGCACTCAACAGGCAAGTCCTGTGTGGGTCTTCTCGACGGAACTTGCCGGGGATTATGATCACGACTGTGATGTGGACCTGTCGGATTATGCCGCGTTAGCAGCAGCATGGATGAGCCGGGGCTGCGATGTGACCAACAACTTCTGTAATGGTGAAGATATTGACAAGCTCGGATCCGTCAACATCGATGACCTTGCAATCCTTTTAAGCCATTGGTTGGAGAAGATCAATCCGTAAAAAATGGCTTGACCGGAAAATCTATGGCGATTGATAAGCTGGAAAGAAAATCATCGGACGACATAAAACTGATGAGAGCCATCGCCCGGGGCAATAAATCCGAACTGGGCAAATTATATCTGCGGCATAAAGACAGGACAGTAGCTCTGGCATACCGAATACTGGGACAATGGAACCGTGCTGAAGATATAAGCCAGGAAGCGTTTCTCAAGGTGTATATGGCCGCGGGTAAATATAAACCTGAGGCGGAATTTACTACCTGGCTATACAAAATCGTCATCAACCTTTGTATAGACGAAAAAAGACGTATAAAGCGATCGGACAACCTGGCTCAGACCTATGAGTATATACAGGCCGGTACAAGGAAATCGTTGAGTGACAACGAAAGAGCGGAGATTATCGGGACTGTCCACAAGGCCATCAGGAAGCTTAATCGCCGCCAGCGAACAGCCGTGATCCTTCACAAGCTCGAAGGACTCAGCCATGCGGAAATCTCGGACAGGATGGGATGGTCACAATCCTCAATAGAATCCCTCCTGGTCAGGGCTTACCGCAAACTGCGAAAGGAACTGATCAGCATCTTCGAATTGTAATCCTCCACGGGCCCGATATTTTTTTTGAAAATTGCAATATTCGGACTCGATTTAGGCAAGATCAAAGTTTGTGGTGACAAAATTGGATCACGAATTTGTCGAAGAATTCTAACATCTTGTGACTCATGAGAAGGGTGGCTTGTGGCACAAACGGCTTATGTGTTCTACTACCGTACACCACTGAGGAGCCTATCACGTATGCTCCAATTATCACTTGTTGCCACCATCACCGTGTGCAGTTTTCGTGGAGATGGTACAAGGAGTCAATCTTCAGGCAGGGCTTTTCTGTGTCAGGATTTACCAAAAACAAGGAGGAAACGATCCCGAGCTAGTCGCGGGCCACGAAACCATAAAGAAAAACCTGCTTCTGCCATCTCCTGCTCCACTGTCTTCGGTAGGATTTCCCGGCGATGGCTTGCCTCCCTCCGGGATTGTAGCTTTCTGGCACTGCGATCTAAGACATAAACACGTCCTGTTGGCATTAGCTTTTCATGGAGTTTAGAAAGTAGTGTCTTACCGTGGAAAAGAAGGTGATAGCTGTCCATAAAAAAAGCAACATCGATTGGCTCATCTCCCAGATTTGGATCACCGTTTTTCGTAAGTACCGAGGGTAGGGAAACACCATGAGGAAGCCATGGTCTTTCTTCTTTTTGCGTCGCCCATTCCTCCAGAACAATATCTAATCCTCTGCCGTTGGAGTGTTCAAGAATCGGACCTATAAGGCTGCGAGCTTCCCCGAGGGCCACAAAAACCGGGTTCTGATAACGGCCATTTGGTGGAAGGAACAAGTTGACATAACCATCAACCGCAAGAGGTTTAAACTGATCAGGATCATTGCCGGGAGCCTTCAACTTATCAGGACGCCGGAAGATTAGGATAAAGGGAGCCTTTTCGTACCAGAACTGCTCAGCACACTTGAAAAAAACAAAGCCCTCTTCTCTTGCCTCTCTAACCACCGTTGTCTCGGCGATCCAGTGGTGCTTCTTCTCACGTATATGCCGTGGGACCCAGTCTTGCAGAGTACCGCGTCGTTGGTCAACGACCACCAGATAACCACTGGGTTTCAACGAGCGCCAGATTCCCCGCAACATCTCTCGTGGTTTTGCAAAATGATGGTAGACACGATTCATATAAGCTAAGTCAATAGAATCCGGAGGCAAGCAAGGATCGTCGCTGCGGCCAAGCACTGCTATAACCTGGTCAAGACTCTTCTCTTCGGCCGCATTCATTAATGATTTGACCTTGTCCTCGGCAATTTCCTCGGCATATACCTTTCCTGTTTTACCTACAATCTCAGCAAACACCCAGGTATCTTTGCCGTTCCCTGCCCCAATATCTGCGATAGCTGAACCTTCTCCCAAACCAAGGCTGGAGACTATAGCACGGATGGATGCAGTACGGTCTTTTGGTTTTGTGGGTCGCAACTCATAAGACTCTTCGGATATGCTCTTTGCGTTATTCTCAGTTGAGTCTTGAGAGGTTACCGGGCTAACCGCTGTGTTCTCATCAGTACAGACCGAAGCAAAAGAGTGTGGCGTTACCTGCAACATCGCGAACGAAACAACAATCGCCAGGCAATGGTTAAGGACTTTTCGAAATATCATGTCATTTCTCCAAAAGCAACAGTAAATCTTTTTAAGCAGGCTTATATACAATATCGTTCAGACAACAGGGTACCGGAATGTTAGTAATGTCTTTAATTCTAGAAATGAGTTCCACAAGTCGCGAGAAAAGAGTCGGCTCACCTGAACCAGAAAACGTTATATAGCCAGTTTTATAGTCAAGCTTATCTTTTAGTTGTTCAATAACGGAATCAATAGGCACCCATTTTTTTCCTTGCATTGTTTTGTTGGTTGTTCTTCCATGTTGACAGTATATACAATCATAAGTACATGTCTTGAATGGTATTAAATCAATTCCCAACGAAAGCACTAATCTTCTGAATGGAACTGGATCAAATATGTGTTCTCGTTTAGTGCTTTCAATAGTTTTAGTACTCCTGATATAGGTTCAATTTCAGTTCTTTTAACCAAACATATAAGTTCGGTGAAAACGATGGAGTAGAATCTCAGCAGAAAAGCAAGTATGCGTTCATCCCCTCTTTTGTTTCAAAAATCCCACATCTCATTTATTTGCTCTTCCTTTAAGAAGTCAAGTTATTGTAATTTATCTCTTATTTTAAGTTAGGTTTGAGGCATTTCCGTTGTTATATCCAGTGCAATATCCAACGGATGGTATCTATTCATCGTACCAGCCTTTCCAATTAATCTTATTTTTACTTGAGTAACTCCTTTTCTATCAGTGTATATTTTCGCTTTTGTTGTATAACGGTATAATACAAGCATACCATCTAATTCATCCTGAATGAGTTTTAGGAGTTGTTCCCATCTAATTCCAAAATATTTATTTTTTAATCCTTTAAAAGTAAATGTTCTATCCTTAAATTCATTTATTAAGTAGATTGCTAAATTTACCCCTTCACTTTCTTGATTGACTATATTTTTCCTTCTTTTTATTACGTCAATTAAAAACATTGTACTTTGCTCTTTAATCCATTGAATTACCTTGTAGCTTTTTATTGAAATTTTACTCCCATATAACCTTTCATCTGCCCTTCATCCTTCTTAATAATACAGGTTAGACCTGTAACTGAATATATCCCGGTTATTTTATTCATGTCTTCAAGCATTTTAGTAAAAGTACACTTAAGAGTTTGCTCATTTCTCGTTAGAGCTTTGGAGCTCTTACAGGTTTTATCATCACCGTTTTCGATTAATGTGACGAAAGCCACATCCAAAACCACGTTTGTAAAAGCAGCGTCTAAAACGTTGACCGAACCCGTAGTAACAACGCGGACAACGTCGCCACTGAAAACCATATCCGGAATTTAATGTTATTTTATCTCTACTCTGGGGGCCAACTTCGGGGGCATTAATGCGACGGCCTGCGGGCAAAAGACTGCTCCGCGCCCAATAGGGGCGAAGCATGGAATCACGGAGATGGATGACTTGGTCACTTAGAATCAGAGTTTTCGCTACGTATTGATTAGCGGGCATTTTTTCGGTACGGAAACCAAGGATATCAATTCTGCTGCCGACAGAAAGAGATCTTACAATGTCCTCAATATCCTCGGTTGGTCCTAAATGTATATTGAGTTTCTGATTACGAGTATCCTTTATAATCAAGTGGGTTCCAAGTTCCGCCATTCCTGTGGTATTTTTGCAAGGATGTGTTTCGATTTTTTTCACGACCCCTGAAAGGCGAACTATGGGGGGCTTGATTCGCTGCCGACCCACTCCTTCATAATCTCCCATACCTTTTTGGGCATACGCCGTGATGGATATGAGATCTATTGCAAGCGCAAAAACGATCAAGACGATACTGTGAAACTGAAGGAGATTAAACCTGTTTCTTTTTGTTGTTGACATAGTGATTTCCCTTTCAAAGTATCCGGTTATTTATATTTCAGAATTTAAGGTGTTCCTATTCTATTTGTGCCCTTCCCAAATTGAATCTCTTACCAATCATTAACTACGAAAAACCTGTATCTGTCGTCGATCATTTATTCGCCAGATTTGCCAACGTACTGTTCCAAGGCAGCTGTCAGTGTCATAACAGCCAGTTTTGCACAGTGTTTATGTTCATCAGGCAGGCCTTCAAAATACCTGTCAACATCATCCTGTGTTATCAGCAACGCCTCTTCGATGGACTTTCCTTTCGCCGTTCTTGTGACAAAGCTCGCGCAGGAAATCGTGGCCCCGCAGCCATCGGTCATAAACTTAATATCACTTATCCTTCCTTTGTCAATGGATAAAGACATCTCAATGGTATCTCCGCAAACACCTGTTATGCTAACACAGCAATCCGGATCTTCTATCTTTCCAATATTTTTCGGATTTAAAAACTCACTCTTGAATTTCTCCGAATACCCTTCCAACAGAGATTCCTGAATATCCCTTGCGAGCTTATCAAACGTTTGTCCCATTTGTTTCTCAGCCATTCCTTCTTTTTCTCCCGACATCTTTACCATCGTTGAAACATTTCATGCTCTTTGATCCTTTCTTCTTTTGTTATGTCGCTTTCTAAGATTCACAAGGTCTTTTATCACAAGGTGTTTCTCGGCCACAGCAAGGCCCTTCCTGCCCACAGGCCAAAGAAGTACTCCTGTCATGACCAGTTGTATAGAATCCTGAACCTTTTATAATCACTCCAAAACCACTGCTGATTAAGCGCCGGACTTTGCCACCACACTTTGGACACTTCGCAACAGGCTTGTCCTTCATCCTCTGAAATTTCTCAAACAGGTAGCCGCATACGTCACATCTATACTCATATGTGGGCATTGTGGTCATCTCCTAAATTTACTTGTGTACCTGCCGAACATACAAAGCATTTATCTGGAAAAGCTCTTTGGAATTGTTTCATGGCATTCGTACCTGTACAATGTGCGATGCCTATTTTCTGCACGTCGTAATCGCGTAAAACGCTTATTGTTCGTTCTATTCTTCCTTTGCTTGCATTCCAGAGATGCATTCCACCTAACACAGCATAGATTCGTCTTTGGCCACTCAGTTTCACAACGTAATGCATGGTATTAACAATACCTGAGTGTGCGCAGCCAAGCAGGATAACAAGGCCCTTTTGTGAATCTAAGAACATCGCCTGGTCATCAGGCAACTCATCCACATCCCGGCTATACTTATCAGCGAAGAATGAGCTATCAATACCCTCAAATTCTGTAATTCTCGGGATTTGACCGGTAACATAAAGTCCAGTGGAGACTTCTGTCGGTCTTTCCGTCAAAACAACCTCTTTTTTGTCCGCCTTTGTACGAACAATATCCTTCACCAAATCCGACATACCAATATCCCGAATGTTTGTACCTCGTCGGGTAAATTTTGTCTTTAGTGCTGCGGGATGTAAATAAATAGCCGTCTTCGGGACGATATCAAGTACATACTCAAGCCCGCCGGTGTGGTCATAATGACCATGACTAATTATGATTCCATCTGTAAGTGTCAGATCAACACGAAGAAGCGCTGCATTTCTTACGATAATATTAGTTTGGCCTGTATCAAAAAGAAACCGTTTGTTTCCATATTTGATCCAGAATGACAAACCATGCTCAAATGCAAGGTTTTGAGAGGCGTTATTATCTACTAATGTTGTAATAGAAATCGTATTGCCGCAGTCACCGCATTCAGCCGAGCCAATTACTCCTGCATCGTCGGCATTAGGAATTTCACCGGAGTTGCGGAGACTTGGAAGGTGCTTGATTACATTTTCCATATATTTCATAAAGACCACTTAATTCTCAATGATCGCAAACATTTTCTCCACACTCAATCCTGCCTTCAAGATAGGCTGATACTACATCTTCAGCACTCTCAGCAGGTGCACCCACCACTACCTCAATTTGATGTTGAGCAAATAACTGTTGTGCACGCTGGCCCATTCCACCGGCAATTACCAGATTTACGTGCAATCCTGAAAGCCATCTCGGCAAGATCCCCGGCTCGTGAGCTGGCGGGGCTACTAACTCCCGGCTTTCGATGTTTTTAGTATCACTGTCAGCATCGATGATCGCGAACTGCTCGCAATGGCCGAAGTGTTGTGACAATTTTCCATTTGTTAAAGGAATAGCTACTCTCATTTTATTCTGCTCCTTATTATTAGTTTTAATTTGTTTTTCGGGCCTCAATATAATTTCAAATGCATGGCAGAGAGCTTTGGATGCGGGATTTTGGCTGCTGTAGTTGATAAACGGCCTGCCCAAATCAGCGGCGGTGACCATGTTGGGGTCTATTGGTATAGTTCCTAAGAACGGTATGTTGAATTCTTTAGCCATTTTCCTGCCGCCGCTACCTTTGAATATATCTGTTTGGTTGTTACAATGCGGACATACAAAACCGCTCATGTTCTCAATAATCCCCAAAACGGTCAGGTTTAGCTGCTTGCAAAATGTTATACACTTTTTAACATCGACAATCGCAAGCTGCTGAGGTGTTGTAACAACAATGGCTCCATCCGCTTTGCCCAATAGCTGAATTATTGATAAGGGTTCGTCGCCGGTGCCCGGCGGGCAGTCAATGATTAAATAATCCAAATCACCCCACAAAACATCTGAAATAAACTGTTTTATAATACTGTGCTTCATTGGGCCCCGCCAAATCAAAGCAGCATTCTCCTCTTGTATTAAAAATCCTATACTTACCACTTTAAGTGTGTCGTTATACAGGATCGGCTCAATCGTATGTCCCCTGCCTTGGAGCCTTCTTCCTCCGAGATTGAGCAGCTTTGGGATACTTGGTCCATGAATATCAATATCCAGCAGACCGACTTTTTTGCCGAACATCGAAAGCCAAACAGCCATGTTGACCGCTACACTGCTCTTGCCCACGCCGCCTTTTCCGGAAAGTACCAGTATCTGATGTTTGATACGTTTTAAATTTTGAGCAATTTGTTCCTGCTCTGCCTGCAATTGTTTTCGCTGCAGTTCGTTAGAAGGCATATGTAACGTTCCTCCATAGTGCTTTTATATCTTCCGTCACGGCACCACCGGTATATTCTACTACCGGGCATTTCATAATCTGTGCCTTTGTAAACACATTGTCATAACGTATTTTTCCTATCGCTTTGATATTTCTTTCGCGAACATCTGTCTCAATTTGACCGGCTATATCAGCATTTAAGTCAAACTTATTGATCGCAACCAAAATAGGTATCCCAAAGCCGGCAGCCAAATCCGCTATCCGGTATAAATCATGTTTGCCTGAAAGTGTGGGCTCTGTAATTATGAGCACTAAATCCGCCCCGGTTATTGATGCTATTACGGGACACCCAATACCCGGTGATCCATCGACAATAATCAAATCTTTTTTTCGCTCTTCAGCAATTCTTTTGGCTTCTTTGCGAATAAGACTGACCATTTTTCCGCTGTTTTCTTCTGCGATTCCAAGCCTTGCATGAACCATTGGCCCAAATCGTGTATCTGAGATAAACCATTGACCGTTAACGGCGTCTTCGAACTCAATTGCATCATTCGGGCAGAATTGGAAACACACACCACAGCCTTCACAGGCGATCGGATCAATAATATAAGTTTTTTCACATACGTCGTTGGCCGGGCCATTGAAAGTAACAGCATCAAAATTACAAACCTCTTCACATTTTCCACATCCCACACATTTGTCTGTAATAATTGAGGCCTTTTTGCCACCGCTAAAATCAGAAGTTTGCCTTATACTCGGCTGCAAAACCAAATGAAGATCCGCCGCATCAACATCACAGTCAGCCAGCACAGCACTTTGTGCAAGGGCGGCAAACGAGGCGACTATGCTTGTCTTACCCGTTCCACCTTTACCGCTAATTACAACCATTTCCTTCAACTTTACTATTCCTTGATATCTAATGCTTCTTTTTTCCTTTTATAACGTAAAGACTCGCTAAATCAGGATTTTTACTTTCAAGTATCTCCTTGCCCCTGATTCCTAAGAAATATTCTGTTTGAATGGAAAAGTACTGCGCGATTGTCCTCTCAATTTCTCTCAAGTCTGTATGCTTAATCTTTTTCACATAAGAAGCTGGGTTATTGGTTTTTTCTTTGAAAAACTCGGATTGTGGATTAAGCAACATAGCAAGAAGTTTGCCGCCCGGCTTAAGGACGCGAACAGACCTTTTAATGGCTTCTTTATATTTTTCAATAAACTGTAAAGAGGCAACGTAGATAACCGCGTTAAAAGAACACTTTCTAAAGGCCATATTTTCTGCTGATACGACCACAGTTCTGGTACTATCCGGTGCCTGGGCTAAAGCTTCTTTGGAAATATCCATACCGGTAATATTAAAACCGTGTTCAGCTAAACCTGTCTCTATAATTGCAGGGCCGCAACCGACGCTTAAAATGTCTTTAGCCCCTTTTAATTCCTGCAAAATGTAGTCCAGCTCGACCTTTAAAACGTTCTTCCAAAATTCCGTTTTACAGGATTGTAAATACTTGTCCATATCAACCAATCCCAATTGCCTAATCTCCTGTTTCACTGGAGATTTCTTAATTTAGCTGAAAAACCTTTCACGCCACCACAGAAAGTGTCCCCAGAGGTTATCAAGTTCGTATTTATCATTCTCCGGAACACCAGACCAGGATTTGATTTCTTCTAATAACATCTCGCAGGGCTTATCTTCCGTCAAAAGCTCATACGCACATTTAACTATCAGAAATTTCTTATGTGCATCGTTATCGTTCGGATTATGGTCCGGATGATATCTATGGGACGCCCGCCTATATGCCTTTTTTAATATTTCCCTGTTGGCATCTTCCCGGACATCTAAGATTTTGCATGCCGCCCGGCGAGCTTGGAGGTCACGAGTTATCCTTTCTCCAAACTCATAATCGTCCTTCTTCATCAACCTTTACCCTTGTACTTTTTATATATCTATATAATTCTGAAAACCACCTTTTACTTTCACACAATACATCCACAATCATCCGCCCGGACGAATACAGCTCGGCAATGCGCCTGTCGTCGGGCAACTTCAGAGTAATATCTATGTTTTTGGTTGTGCAATATTTCTCTACCTCATCATTTCCGATGCCATAACGGTTAATAACAACAGCAAAGGGCAGATTCATTTCTCTGACCAACCCGACCGCCAGTTTCAAATCATTTAAACCGAACGGTGTCGGTTCGGTTACCAGCAAAACAAAATCCGCCCCCTTTACAGCCTCAACCACCGGACAGGACGTTCCCGGCGGCACATCAATTATCGCCAGATAATTCTCTTCGATATGTCTTTTCACTTCCTTTATCAGCGACACTGTTCGCACGTTCCCGATACGCAATTTGCCCTGCACAAAACTGATGTTGCCAGACCTTCCGGATTCAATCTCCCCGATGCTTAGTTGCTTTGGTCTAATTGCGCCAGCCGGGCATATACGTATACAGCCGCCGCAAGAATGACAAAGTTGCTCAAAGGTCAGTACGTTATTGTCCTTAAGGTGCATAATCGCACTATACTGACAAATTTCACCGCATTTACCGCAACCTGTACACTGCTTCAAATCGACTTCCGGCACTTCAATTGTCACGGGCCCTGTTTTCGTTATATCCGGTCTTAGAAAAATATGGCCGTTTGGTTCTTCTACATCACAGTCGAGATACTGAGTCTTGTGGCCTAACCTTGAGGCTGTTCGAGCAAGATTAACCGCGATGGTTGTCTTGCCGGTGCCGCCTTTGCCGCTTGCAACAGCAACTCTCATATCAGGCATAATCCTCTGTAACTGTAGATTTATCCCAGTCAAACTTGTCTCTTGCAAACCATCCTTTTTGGGGGAGTGAATCGAAGCAAACAGGTTCCGGATTGCACCATTGATTTCCAGATTGAACTTGCCATTTTGTATATCGATTCATCGGCATGGCGGTTTTGTCTATTCTGTAACCATCCGGATGGAAACCAACGGTGACTTGTTCGGAACTGAGCGTCTGTTCCATTATTTATCGTTCCTTCTTTCTAAACTCCAGCACCAAAATGTGGCTGAACATTCGGACCGCCGGCTTCCTTCAATTTACCGCTTTTGAAAAGCTCAAGAGCTTCAGCTAATGTCCCCGTCACCCCGGTATACAGCTTGATACCGGCAGCACGCAACGTCCGTTCGGCATTTGGACCACAATTGCCTGTTAATACAGCTTCAGCACCTGCGTCAATCACAACCTTGGCTGAATTAATACCCGCACCGCCCGCAGCGTCCACATTTTCATTCTTTATCGCATTAAATTCCATCGTTTCAGTATCAATTACAACAAAGCGAGCCGCTCTTCCAAATCGGGGGTCAACCTTTGCTTCTAATGTTTCCCCAAGTGACGTAATTGCAATTTTCATAATTTTTTCCTTCTCAAACCGTAAGCAGAGCGAGAGCGCAGCCGTACCTCACTCTGTAAAGCGGTATCAACAGTTTACTCCTTGCTTTCTTTTTCGAGTTGGTCTATTCTTTTGTTGATCTGGCTGAGACTGTCTTGCATGAAAGTTGCCTGCTGTTTCAAACCTGTCAACTCCTGTTCGACACTTGCTATTGGTGCCGCAGTTCCCCAGAAACCAAAGCCCGTTCTTGCCCAACCCGGAAGACCTGTTGCATAGTACCAATTTCTCCAGCCTCGGCCGCCGCCTCGACCCCAGAAGCCTCTGCCACGACCTCCATAGCCTCGGCCGGCTACCGGATTCATATAACCCGGCGCTGAATAGCCGGCACAAAAACCGACCGCCCTGCCTGTCATCGGTCCAAAACCCATAGGGCCTGTTCTGTCTCCACCTGGCATAACTATCACATCCTTTCTGATTGAAAAATTATTCTCTTGTCATTCGTGTCCCGCATTTGGGGCATACTTTTTGATTACATGGCTGACCAGCTACATGAGGTACCTTGTGGCCGCAAGCCGGACAGATACAATTACCACCCGGACCACCAGCCTTGGGACCACCCATTCTGCCTCTACCTCTACTTCTGCCACCGGGCGGTCCTGTACCATTACCTCTTGGCATGATTTAGCTCCTTTCTCGTATTAATTGCCTTGTTTTGGGAATTCTGTTCCTGCGTAAAACTAATGTCCCTACGGAACAATTGAGACGTCCGGCTATGACAGGACATTTAATTTTTAGAACAAAAAACATGTTTTTATCAACATCGCTTAGAGTTTCAAAGTTTCCCTGCCCCTTTGCAATAATTAGATCGGCATCTCTAAAACGTTTTTGAAATTCACTGGAACAGGATTGAAGAATTGTCCCCGGCGTATCATCACCGTTATCAATAACTTTGACCAATTTATTTAAACCGGTTTCCTCAGCATCATCGATGGTTGCGTCATTAATAACAGGGGCACCTTTTACTACAAATGTTATTTTGGATGGACCTATCCGCTCTAAAAGAGGCCTGTCGAACACAATTTCACCAGCGTTATCTGCCAAATACAAAATATCTTCTGCTCTGTCCGTTGCATCCTGAAAGGCCTTTAAGTCTGTCATATCAAATGGCTCTGCCATACCCTTTTCGATTATCTTCTCAGCTTCCGTCAATCCCAGTGAACACTTTGCACCAAGGTCAATGATATTCCCCACAATGGCCAGGCGAACCGCTGTCTCAAAGGGTTTTACAGATGATGAAACTAAATCTTGAAATTTTGGGAAGAGCTTTAAAGCAAATTCATTGAAACGCTGCTTTAGCAGTTTATATGGATCATCCGTTTCCGCCAGTTGCCTGATAACACGGTGTATTTTTTGTGCCATTGCAGGAGGACTCGCACTCAAATCCATTTTGCTGGCCAGGCACAGTACCTCCCGTAAAATCTGCTCATGTATTTTTTTATCATCATTTATTAATCTAATCGCATCAAGTGCCTGACGGATAATACATGGTATGCAATCAAAATAAGTTCTCATTATTACTGCTACCTTTTCCTTCTGACAGACCTGTCTTCTAAAGTTTCCAGCTACCTTGCCTGTGTCTGTGTCCACTTCCACGACCAAAACGTTTTCTTACTCCGGGCCAACATCCGGGCTGTAAAAACTGAGAATCTGTCAACCGATTATTGAGGTACGCCTCCAAAACCTCATCTACAGAACCGCTTACAAATGGTATAACCTTGATATTTGAAGCTGTCAGCGTTGCAGCCAAAGGGCGGGAGATCGCCCCGCAAATAATGACCTCAATCCCTGAGCTGATTAATTGACTAAAACGCTGGGGAATAGCCTGTTGTTCCAATTGAATCACCCTACGGTTTATTTCCCGCTTACCCTTTAGGTCAACCACGAGAAGATCATGGGCAAAGTCAAATACTGACGACACAACACCATTCCATACTGGTATAGCTATCTTCATTTTGTACCTCTAATTTAACAATAGCAATAAATATGCCAAAAGGAGTCCTCAAATAGAGGTGGGTCATAAGCCTTTGCATAGATGCACTTTATAAGTGCTTTTATATGCAAATGAAGATGTGAGGAAAGATTATAAGGGGAGCATTATGCGACTTGTGCACCTCTTTAGGGGTCGCAATATGCTACCGCTTGGTTTAAATACCTAAAGCCTTAATTTTTCTAAAGAGAGTGCTTTTGTGAATGCCTAACTCTTTGGCAGCAGCAGTACGGTTGTCTTTATTTCTTGTTAGAGCCTGAGTAATAAATATCTTTTCCATCTCCTTTAAGGTTACAGCCTTTCCAATATCAGAGGATTCAACTTGTTTTTTTGTTTGGAAGAAAATAGGCAGATGTTTTGTTTCTATGATTTCATCCTGACATAAGACAAAACAGTGCTCTATGATATTTTCAAGCTCACGTATATTGCCTGGATAGTCATATCCTAAAAGTATCGCCAACACTTCATCCGTCGCACCGCCTATATTCTTATTATGTAATCGGTTAAATCGACTGATAAAATGATCCACTAATATAGGGATATCTTCTATTCTCTGCCTCAATGGAGGCAGCGGCAATTTGACAACATTAATCCTGTAATAAAGATCATCACGAAATACACCGTCCTTAACCAGTTTTTCCAAACTCTTATTCGTTGCGGCAACAATACGTACATCAGCTTTGACGGAAGAAACAGCTCCCAATGGCTCATAGGTCCGCTCCTGCAAAAAACGTAGAAGTCTCACCTGCACGGCAGCAGAAATGTCACCAATTTCATCAAGAAAAATCGTGCCACCTTCGGCCAAAGCAAATCTGCCTGGCTTATCCTTCCTTGCATCGGTAAATGCCCCAGCTTTATATCCGAACAATTCCGATTCAAGCAGTGTGTCCGGAAGGGCCCCACAGTTTATTGCTACAAAGGGATTGTCCTTACGTGGGCTGATATGATGGATAGCTCGTGCAAAAAGCTCTTTGCCGGTACCACTCTCCCCAACAATTAAAACGGTGCTGTTGCTTTCAGCAATATTAGGCATAATACTGAACAAATTTTGTATCTGGTGATTTTGGCTTATAATGTCTTCGAAAGTATAGCTGTGATGCAACTCTTTACGAAGCTCCTCAATAAGGCTCATATCCCGGAAAGTTTCAACTCCACCTATAACTTTCCCAGCTTCATCTTTCAAAAGGGCCGTAGTTATAGAGATTGCTTTTCTATTTCCATCAGCATCAATAATATGAACGAACTTATTGATTATGGGCTTGCCTGTTTCTATGGTGCTGCGGAGTGCACAATCGGTCTCACATAAATCCGCCCTTAGAATGTCTTTACACTGTTGACCTATAGCTTCTTGGCGTGAAATACCGGTGATTTCTTCAGCAGCTCTATTGAAGGAGGTAATGTTCCAATCTAAATCAACAGTAAAAACCCCTTCGGTTATTGAATCCAGAATCACATCTCGTTCTTTACTATGAGCATTTCTACACATAGCATTTTTGTACCAAATAGAGATAAATTCTGCAACAATTAATACATGGCCTATTTTTGTATAGTATGGCTATGATATTGATTAGACAAAATTTGTAGGCCAATTAAAAATATGCCTCGAAATTCCTCAAGAAGCTTCATCTCCATAGGAATTTGCCGCCAAAGCCATCTGTAGTGACAAAATGGAATCACGAATTTGTCGAAGAATTCTGACATCTTGCGACTCAGGAGAAGGGTGTCTTGTGGTATAGTTTCTTACTTACATGCTTCTGTCAAGACGCAGGGAGATTGATTGTAATATTAATAAAACAATCAAAAACTCTCCTACAGCTTCAAGTAATACATTTAGGTTTATATTTTGGAGCGGCACTTTTGCGGTTGTGTTTTCTGGTACATTGGGTATGCTATAAATAGTGAAAAGTGTTAATTATGACAAGAAAGAATTTTTAAAATAAGTGTTTCGTGCGTCCCTTTACTGTTGAGAAACTAAAAATCATGCTGCAGGATTTATAAACAGGAATAAAGCCTACGCTGCCAAGCTAAAAAATACAAAGGGAGGAACCAATGAAACTCAAAGCTTTGACGCTTCCAATTTTATTATCACTGTTTTCAATTGCGCACCCGGCCAAGACTGAGCCGGGCGCACCTTACGGTTTGTTGTGTGAATTACTCAGGGATTCCGGCCAAGCTCTCATAACGGATTCAAATCCTGAATTTAGCTGGATTGTTAGTGACAAAAGACGCGAAGCTCGTCAGACGGCCTTTCACATTTTAGTTGCTTCCAGTTACGATAATCTGCAAAAAGATCTAGGCGATATGTGGGATTCAGGAAAAACCTTTTCCGACTGCTCGATTAACATAGAATACAGAGGCAAAACCCTCGAGTCATATACAAATTACTGGTGGAAGGTAAAAACCTGGGACATTTTCGGCAAACCCGGCCCCTTCAGCAAACCTCAGACATTTATAACAGGAAGTTTTGAGCAGTTAAAACGTAAATGGCCGGCGGAAAGCAAGTGGATACAAATGGAAAACGGCAGATGGTTCCTTGAGAACCGTCAGAAGGCATCCTTCAAGGAAATACCGCCGGAAAGAATCATCCAGAACTCAGAATCAGATTACTTTGTAGATTTCGGCAAAGCTGCATTTGCCACATTGCGTGTGACTCTCAAAAGCCAAATTGCAGGAAACAAGGTAATTGTCTTTCTTGGGGAAAGAAAGACAGGAAACAACCGCGTTCACAAGAAACCCGGCAAAACAAATATCGGATTCAAAAAGATTGAAATTACACTCAAAAAGGGCAAGCACTCCTACACAATAGAATTGCCGCGGCACATTTCACATTATCCCAATAGCCAGGTTTTGCCTGAACACATCCTTGAGGTTGTTCCATATCGTTATGCGGAAATAGTGGGAAGTCCTTCGAAAATCGAGCCTGGTGATATCCGTCAAATCGCCCTGTTTTATTATTTCGATGATGATGCTTCTTCCTTTACCTGCTCAAACAGTAATTTGAACAAAGTCTGGGAATTGTGCAAATATACTCTTAAGGCCACACCATTCCTTTCACTCTATGCGGATGGAAATCGCGAACGCATGCCGTACGAAGCGGACGCCTATATACAACAGCTTGGACATTATTCGGTCGACCGGGAATTTTCAATCGGACGCTACACAAATCATTTCCTCATTTTCAATCCGGCATGGCCGACCGAATGGCACATGCACACCGTATTTATGGCCTGGGCCGATTACATGCACACGGGAAACACGGAATCTATAGAGACGTTTTACAATGAGATAAAAAAGAAAACGCTAACAGCCTTGGCGAGGGAGGACGGATTGATAAGCACAAGAACGGGATTGGTAACGAAAGAGTTTCTGAAAAGCCTTCACTATACGGGCAACCAATTTGCAGATATTGTTGACTGGCCCCCCGGAACTCCTCCCGGCGAAACAAACCTTCCAACTTATCACGGCCCTTCAGTCAAAGGTGAACGGGATGGCTATGTATTCAGGCCTATAAACACCGTTGTAAACGCATTTCACTACCATTCTCTGGTCTTAATGGCGGAGATGGCAAAAGCAATCGGAAAATCGGAAGATGCAAAATTTTTCGCCGACCGGGCAGCAAAGGTAAAAAAGAGCTTTAACAGACTGCTGTTTGATAAAAAAAGAGGCGTTTACGTGGATGGTGTTGAAACCGAGCATTCAACCCTGCATGCAAACATGTTTCCATTGGCCTTTGGTCTTGTTCCCCAAGAACGGATTCCAACCGTGGTTAGGTACATGAAAAGCAAAGGCATGGTCTGCAGTGTATATGGCGCCCAATACTTCTTGGAAGCGCTTTACAGCGCCGGTGAAAGCCGGTATGCCCTTGATTTAATGACATCGGAATCAGTACGAAGCTGGATGAACATGATCAGGGTCGGCTCAACAATGACTACGGAAGCCTGGGATGAACTGTACAAACCCAACCTGACATGGAACCATGCCTGGGGATCGGCGCCCGCCAACATCATTCCCAGAAAGCTTTTTGGTATCGAACCAATCGAACCCGGTTTCAGAAAAGTGCGGATAAAACCTCAGCCCGGCTCTCTTACATCAGCAGAAATGAAGATGCCGTGTATTCGGGGAACAATTTATTGCAAATGGGAAAAGAAATCGAAACATTATCGATTTGAAGTAACTATTCCGGCGAATACCAAAGCTGTAATCTGGCTACCTTCAGATTCCTATGAAAATCTGAAAGAAAGCGGCGTAAAGATTACAAAACACAAAGATATCAAGGTGATTGGAGAAAAGGAAGGGTTTGTCCTTTGTGAAACCGGGTCAGGACACTACATCTTTTCAGCGGAATCCAAGACTTAACTCGACAACAAATTCTTAGTAGAACATGTTGTGTCAATTATTCGTTAGTTAAAGCGGCCAATATCAGAGCCTAAAGATGTCGGTTGTAGCACATGGGGATGTCACCTAAGAGGCATTGTATTACTACAGGGATTCTATGTAATATAAATTAGTACGGATTTTTTGGCCGGCGTCTCATCTGAGCGGCAAGATAACGAACCCCAGCGAATGCGCCTCATCGCCGGCGATCGTGTACTCCGGATGGGTTCTCGCGCCCCAGGAATTATCGCCACCCACTCCATGGAGCTTGTAGTCGACGAAGACCCTGTTCATATCCCGTCTTGGAAGGTCATAATCGTGGTTGGCCTTTTCCAGATCCGCCATCTCATAAGGCCAGACTGAGAAGCTCAACAGATCGTCACCGGTAATTTTCACACCTCGCCCACGAGAATCGACTACACTGAACCAACGTGTATCGGTCCGGTTGCCCGTATCCTGTGCCCTGATATATGGAAAGACCATATCTTCGGCAGTGCTCTGATAAAGCGCAATCTCACCCCCGGTCTTGCGATCCCAGTAAGTCTCCTGAGGTCCGCGACCGTACCAGGTTACGCCGTCCATATTCTTAGGCACGGCAAATTTCATGCCGACCCTTGGCATCAGTGGCATCTTCTTATCCGGAAGCGGCTGGTAGTCGGCCCTGACCCGAATCCGTCCGTCGGGACAGATATTATAGACGACGCTGTAATCGGCATCGTTGACCGGCAGCTTCATTTTGGCCGTGACCACAATGCCGGCGTCGCTCTTGCTTGCATTGATTGATACGAGCCTGCGTCCCGCTGCGGCATTTCGCCACTGGCCGAGCCGACCGATGTAGTTGTTGCGATATTGATTATCGTTTGGGACCTTCCAGAAGTTTGGCACAAGTGGCTCGATAATGACTTCCCGCCTATCGTACTTGAGAGAAGTTAGGGCCCCATTGTCACGCGATATTTCCGCCGAAAATCCTCTGCCCTCGACCTCGTAGCTCGCCGTTCCCGTCACAAGCTTCAAGGCATTGCCACCGGAAGGTTTCGACTTCGATTCTTCGCCCGCCTCGTTGACAGCCATCTGGTCCCAGGCGATGATATGGCCCTTCTTCGCCCAGAACTCGTCAGCAGCCAGCTTGCAGTAAACGGTGAGCAGCAGCTCCGCGCCGTTTTGGGTCTTGAATGGAATACTGATTTGCTTCTTCTGCTGCGGTGCGACGTCGATCTGTCCCAGCGAGCCGGTCTCAACCACCCTGCCATCACTTCTAATCGCCCAAATGAATTCGAACTGATTCAGGTTTGTGAAGAAGAACCTGTTATATATAGTGACCTTGCCCGCAGTCATGTCAACGGGCGAGACTTTTACATTCTGATAAACCTTCTTGACCTCCCACAAATGCGGATTTGGCCTGCGGTCCGGCTGAACGAGCCCGTTGCAGCAGAAATTGCCGTCGTTCGGTTTATCCTGATAGTCTCCCCCGTATGCGAAAAACTTCTTTATGCCGCGAGGATTATTGCCCAGAGTCTCTCCGGTAACTTTTGTAAGATCCATATCGAGCACAAGTGAATTTTTGTCGGGTCGGTCCGGGTCGGCGACCTCGACCGGACTCAACGCCCGGCTGTAGATCTTTGCGCTGCGTATGGGCAAATCGGAAACCCGCTGAATGACTTCGGAGTTTCTCCCGATATTCACCGGATACGAACCCGGGTGAACCGCCCCGCTTATCTCCAGCCGTCCCACTTCTTTGCCGTTAACGTACAGAACCGACGCCTTGCCGTCGAAGACCGCCGTAAGCCTGTTCCAGCCGTCAGTCAGGCCGGCGTCGGCATATCGAACGTAAAGTCCCTCCCACCGTCCCGGAAAGACCGTGAAGTTTAGATCGCGGCCGCCGTACCGTAAAAGATACTGGTGGTCACCCTTCGAGATGATCGGACAATACTGGTTGGAGGTGCGCGCGCCCTTGACCTCAGCCTCCAGCGTAAACTTATCCGTCAGATTCAAAGCCTCACACTCATCTACCGCAACCGCGCCGTGCAGACCTTCACTGTCGATTTTGCCGAGCACCGTCCCGCCAACCTTACCGCCCGATCGGTCCCGCACACGATCATACCTGATATTCGGCACGTCCTTGAGAAGTCCCTGATCCACCCAATCCCAGATCGACCCCCCCTGCAGCACAGGATACTTTTCAATAGCATCCCAATAATCCTGCAGGTTACCAACGCTGTTGCCCATGGCGTGCGCGTATTCGCACAGAATCAAGGGCCTGGTCACGCCGGACCTTTTGGCGTAACTGGCCATACTCTCGATCGAGGAATACATGGGGCAGATGATATCGGTGTTGTTACCGCGACCGGCCTGTTCGAAGTGTACGGGCCGCGATGGATCAAAGCTGCGAATCCAGCTCGATGTTATCACGTAATTGCTTCCGTTGCCGCCCTCGTTACCCAGCGACCAGATGATTATGCACGGGTGATTCTTGTCGCGATGTACCATTTGCACGGTCCGCTCCAGGTGCGCCTTCTCCCATCTCGGATCGCCCGCCAGTTCCCTGGCGGCATGAGCTTCGATATTCGCCTCGTCGATCACATACAATCCGTATTTATCACATAATTCGTACCATCTCGAACAATCCGGATAATGGCTCGTCCTGACCGTATTGATGTTGAATTGCTTCATCAGCATAATGTCCCGCACCATCGATTTTTCGGTCACATAGTGGCCGGTAACGGGATCGTGCTCGTGTCGATTGACTCCCTTGATTAGAATCGCCTTGCCGTTGAACAACAGTTGCCCGTTCAATATCTCGACCTTTCGAAAACCAATATCGCAGCCGGTTACCTCGACCACCCTGGCATCCCTGCGTCTACCTTGCTTGAGGGTCAGCACAAGGCGATACAGATTAGGCTGCTCCGCAGACCACTTCGCCGCATCTATAACCGTCATCTTCGGCGAAACGATTTTGTTATTGGCCCCCGCCTTCGCGGCGATATCGTTCAGGGTGAGTCTGGCCGCCTGCTCGCCACCGGCGTCAAGGAGTTCCACCTCGACCGAGCAGTCGATTAGGCTGTCGGTAAAATTGCGAATGTTCATTTCCACCTGGAGGACACCGTCCCGATATCCTTTGACAAGGTCGACCTTCGCCCAAAAGTCCCAAATGTGCAACTGGTCCGCCGACCACAGAAAGACATCCCGGAATATTCCGCTTAGCCTCCAGAAATCCTGATCCTCCAGATAGCTTCCGTCACAATAACGATACACCTCCGCCGCCAGCACGTTCTCGCCTTCAGTGACATAGTCGGTGATATTGAAAATCGCCGGTGTCCTGCTGCCCTGACTATACCCCACTTTCCGCCCGTTGATCCAGAGATAGAAAGCCGAATCCACTCCATTGAATTGAATAAACAGCTCCCTGCCCTTCCAGTCGTCGGGCACTGTAAATGTCCTGCGATACGAGCCGACGGGATTGCGCTCCTTATAGTTTGTGTAGCCTGCTGGCGGCTCGCCCATCACCCGGGGCGGG
>Ga0209427_10002133_pt1 | contig 23196 bp, 19 predicted proteins | sample DeeMarSWOR136_30_FD_187465 | JGI IMG/M metagenome (GOLD analysis project Ga0209427, IMG submission 187465) | Marine sediment microbial communities from White Oak River estuary, North Carolina - WOR-1-36_30 (SPAdes) (version 2) | ecosystem: Environmental > Aquatic > Marine > Intertidal zone >...
ATTAACGCATCCCGAAACGGTTCACACGCGAGCTCCTGAACTGTTGCGTCACTCCTTCGCCCGAACTTACCATGACCTATACCAACGACACCCACCTTCATTTCTCTACCGTCCTAGATGTACTGTCCACCATCAACCTTGATGATTCCACCAGTAATATGCCTTGCTTTCTCGCTACACAGAAACGAGACAACATTTGAAATATCCTCCGGAGTTGCAAGTCTTCCGAGAACCGTCTCATCGATAGCATTTTTCAAAAACTCAGGGGGAATAGATTTCGTCATCTCTGTCATCACCATCCCTGGCGCGACAGCATTCACATTCACGTTAAACTTCCCTAGCTCCTTTGCTAAAGCTTTCGTCAGTGCGATCTCACCGCCCTTTGCTGCAGAATAGTTTGTCTGACCGAATTTTCCTCGTAGTCCATTTATAGAGGTAATATTCACAATCTTTCCATACCTCTGATCCTTAAAATAACGTGCTGCGATCTTATTATAGATATAATATCCTTTCAAATTCACTGCAATAACCTGATCCCAATCGGCTTCATTCATCTTCCATATTACCCCGTCACGGGTGATCCCTGCATTGCATACAAGGATGTCTACACGGCCAAAGGCATCAATAACCTGAGAAAACATTTTCTCAGCATCTGCAGAGCTTGTCACATCAGCTTTAACAACTACTGCCTTCCTCCCGAGCTCTTCGATCCGTTTTTTAACAGCCTTTGCTTCTGTATCATGCTTCCTATAGTTAATAGCCACATTCGCTCCATCCTCTGCTAATTTAATGGCAATCGATGCACCTATCCCGACACTACCACCTGTTACTAAAGCATTTTTATCATCGAGCTCCAGAATATCAACCTCCAATACCTTTTATAGCCAGTAAATAACATATGATATTTTAAAATATGGGGTCTAAACCTACTTTTTAGTACCAGGATTTATAACTTTAGTATTTGTTAAGATACTCTACAACCCAGAGACGTCAATACCTTTTTCTCCCAATATGAAGATGAAAATCAATGACTATACCTGTACACACAAAGATAGCTTTCTGTTACTTACTTTTTGGCTTCGGCAATACCTCTTCAATAAGCTTGGCATCGAAGGGATGCCCATCAGCTAGCAATCGTCGATATTTCACAAAGTCGATGACATCGCTACCAGTTAATTTTCTGTTGTTGAACGCATGAAAACCAAGGAACGCTTCCGTTGCCATGTTAGCAGCAAGCCAATGGCGGTTTGCTAGTTTTGTCTGATCCCAAAAGAATTTCTTTTTCAATCGTATCCCATCAATGGACTTCATTAGACAACCAGGCATGAGATTAGTGTATGTCCAGATGATATCACTCACGGTTTTATCTAAAAGCTCAAAATCTGTTGGTACAGACTTCATAGCCTCTTTTGCTTTTTTAAACTCCTCTCCCTTTAGAAATTCACCGTAAACAATCTCCCCATTCTCTACATATTTATCTGTGATGACGGTTGGGTTTCTCATAAATGTCCCACCCTTTTTCAATACCGGTAGCACCTTACTTACGAGACTAACCCGATTCATCTTATAGGCGCTCCATAACTCACAAGAAATGCAGTTCCACATGGCATCCTCAATCCCTAGATACCATGGGAGAAAATCAGTGGAACCCCCATCTGGTGCAGAGCCATGGCGTGGGCCTGCCTGCCCAAATACTGCGAGATCTGAGGAAACAGTGATATCGCAAGCCATCCCGATCTCTTGTCCACCAGCAACACGCATGCCATTTACTCGGCAGATAGTAGGTTTTTTACAATTGAGAATCGCGTCTACCATGCCATTAAACAAGTCCATGTATTCCCCGTATTCAGTGGGTCTCCCGCTGTAATATTCAGCGTATTCTTTCGTGTTTCCTCCAGTGCAAAAGGCTTTGTCTCCAACTCCTGTGAATATTGCTGCTACTACGCTGCGATCCATAGATGCTCGATTGAAGCCGGCGATGACGCCTTTCACCATATCTGTTGTGTAGGAGTTGTATTGGTTTGGATTATTCAAAATAATCCAGGCTGTGTTCAGTCCTTTAATTTTGTTTCCTTCTTGGTCAATTACAAGTCGTAACTCATATGTTGTACACGGTGGTTGTGTACCAAAATGTTCATCGCCCCATAGATTATGATCTTTTATCTTATTGTCTTGTGGTAACCAATCTAAAGCCATTGTATTCCTCCATTAATCTTACCCAAAATTTTTTTGAGAGTAGAACGATATCTCCTTATTTATAGTTTGGTGAATTGTAATAGAAGATATCCTTTGCGATGTTCTTTTATAATCACACCTCTAACACATAAAATTATTATACTGTAGTTTTATATCGTTGAACCAGAGAGAGAGGCATGAAAGCTGCGGTTTTATATGGAAAAGAAGAGCTGAACATAGAAACTGATTTTGAAAACCCTGTTATGAAAAACTCAGATGTTCTTATACAGTCAAAATATGGGGGACTATGTAGTACAGACCGTAGTCTATATCGTGGTTTCGTACCATTTCAACCACCACTAATCATAGGACACGAAATATCTGGTATAGTTAAAGAAGTAGGTAAATCCGCAAAAGGCTTAGATGTTGGAGATCACGTGATTATACCACCAGTATACCCCGGGTGCGAGGATGAATCCTGTTCCTCATGCAAAGAAGGATTAACAAACAGATGTAAAAAATCAGTTTTCATAGGGCATGGTGTACATGGTGGTGATGCAGAATTCATAGCTATCCCATCTAGATACACCTTCAAAATCAACCAATCCGTACCATTAGACGAAGCATGTATCATACCAGATGCGGTGTCAACACCGTTCCACGCGTTAAAAAGCAGATCCATCCCCCCTCATATATTACGAAACACAGCAAATCCTAAACAGTTATTCGACCAAAAGAGTCATTGGCTTCATGGAAAAAATATCGTGGTTTTTGGTGTTGGTGGCGTTGGTGGACCTACTGTGAATCTTGCTGCTCGATATTTTAAAGCGAAAAATGTTGTTGCTGTTGACATTTTCGATAATAAGCTTGAGCTTGCCAAAAAACTTGGTGCAACGCATACAATAAATTCTAAAGCTTTCTATGAGGATAAAAACCTCGCAATAAAAGAACTAGCAGGTAAAGAAAAAGCAAAGGCAATTTCAGAACTCGCTAAACATATCTCTTCATATCTAACTGAAGATAAATTTCAAGTGGATTGTGTAGTTGATTGCTCGGGTGTCCCGGAGACATTCCCTTTGGCAGTCGAAACAACTAGTAAGAATCGAATCATAGTCCAAGTCGGATGGCCACCAAAACCAGTGAGTGAGTTTTTAAATCAAAAAATCATGGATAAGTATTTGACCATCAATGGAACATGGGCGTGTCCTATGAACGAAATGAAAGAAATCGTAACAGCAGTTGAAAACAAACAAGTGGATTTAAACCTGCTCGTAACCAACAAAGACTATACTCTTGACAGATTAGAGAATGCGATACAAGATCTTGAAGTAGGGAAAATACTCGGGAGAGCAGCCATAGCCATTAAATAAGAAGCGAAGGGGGAGAATCTATGGAATACAAGTACATAGTTGTAGACGAAAAAGATATGATCGGGAGAATCACCTTTAATAGACCACCAGTAAATATTCTTAATATTGAGATGATGGAAGAAATAAATAAAGCATTAAAAGAATTCCAGAAAAAAAAGTTAAAGGTTTTACTCATCAATGCAATTGGTAGAGCATTCTCTGCAGGTGTAGACGTATCAGACCATACCAAAGATAAAGTAAACGAGATGATACAGGTTTTCCACGAAATCTTCACCAACCTTAGCAAGATTCATGCACCAACCGTTGCACTCGTTAATGGAGCAGCGCTGGGGGGAGGATGTGAAGTTGCAATGTTCTGTGATATCGTGATTGCCTCAGAAAAATCCAAATTTGGGCAACCGGAAATCAAAGTTGGGGTGCTTCCTCCAGTGGCAGCTGCTATTTTCCCGAAACTTATTTGGAGTAAAAAGGCGTTGGAGTTAATTGTAACTGGGGAAATCATCGGTGCAAATGAGGCGAAAGATCTTGGTCTTGTAAATCATATTCTTCCAGTGGATACTTTTGAAGTTGAAGCAGAAAAATTCGTTACGGAGAAGCTTGCGAGTAATAGTGCTGTTGTCATGCAGTTGACAAAAAGAGCGTTTTTAGAGGGTGCTACTCAAAACTATGCAGATTCGATTAAAAAGATTGAGGATATTTATCTCAAGGAGCTTATGAAAACCAGTGATGCATATGAAGGGCTTGCTGCGTTTCTTGAAAAACGACAGCCCATTTGGAAAAATGAATAAATTTTTTATTTGCCTGTAAAAACTGGTCTTCGTTTCATGACAACTGATTTTAATCCTTCTAATGCATCTTGAGTTGAAAATATTTCTTGGAGATGGCTGTGCTCTACTTCTAATCCGTCGGTTAAATCCAGGTGACTGCCCTCGTCTATTATTTTGTTAGCGAGTTGTATAGCAAGCGGGGCTTTATAGGAGATAGTTTTTGCTATTTTTTGTCCGAGTTCATTAAGATCTCCTTTACCAGTTAATACATTTTGTATATTAGTATCAGTGAAGAACTCCTTGATTTTTTTGTAGTAATATGATAACTCAATTGTTGGTTTCGTTGATTTTGTTCGTATTTTTTTACTCTCGACAAGTTCACAAATCTTGTTATCGAGTTTCTCAGGGGGTACAACGTATTCGACTAATCCTATCGATGCTGCGTTTTTTGCATCAAGAATTTTGCCTGTAAAGATCAGGTATTTCGCGAGTTCTTTACCGATATAGTGTGTGGTCCTCTGAGTCCCTCCAAGACCCGGGTAGATTCCTATCCCTGTCTCGGGGAAACCTATGCTACCTTTTTCTGTGGCAATGATTGTATCTGCAGCGAGTGCTATCTCAGCGCCGCCTCCTAACGCGAGGCCATCAAGTTTTACTATCACTAATTTTTTAGAGGTATCGATTTTGTTGAGGACTTCGTGGCCGTATCGTGTAAATAGACAGATTTCGTCTATCTTGTTCTTCTCTATCTTCTTAATAAAATATTGGATATCTGCACCTGCGACAAACGCTTTCCCCGCACCTTCAAGAACAATTGCTTTGACATGCGAATCCTTTTCTGCTGCAGTGAATTGTTTATCAAGCTGTGAAATCACTTCTTCATTTATTGCGTTCATAACCTCTGGTCGATTGATACGTATTCTTGCGATATTGTTTTTGATTTCATGGTCAACATAGGTAAATGTCCATTCTTTATTTTGCTCGTATTTTTGTTTCAGAATCAGTGGCATCTTCAGCAGGGGATATTTTTTTACAATCTCTGTGACAATTTCATAGGAGCGTTTAATTCCGTATTTATTCATCATTTCAAATGGGCCTAGACTCCATCGTAGGCCGACTTTGGCACCTCTGTCGATATCCTCAATACTTGACACCTTTTCTTCTAAAAGTGAACAAGCTACTATGAAAACTGTTCCGAGAAGACGTTCTTCTATTACTTCTATTTTTAAGGGGTCAATTTCTCCTTTTAGATCCCAATTTTTTTGTTTTTCAAATTGTTGTTTTAAACACTGGCTGGGGAGGTAGAATTCCCCAAGTTTATTTCCTAATCCTACGGTAGAATGATATGCTATGGGGATGCCTGTTATATTCATGAGCTCAAACGGCCCTATACTGATCTTAAAAACCTTTTTTGCTATATCATCTATCGTCGGAATATTAGCGATACCTTCCTCAAGAAGCCGGGTGGATTCATTGAGCCATGGTACAAAAAACCGGTTTACTGTGAACCCTGGTGCATCATCTACATGAATCGCTATCTTACTGATTAAAATGGAAAAAGTAGAAACAAGGGAAATCGTTTGTTGACTCGTCTTCTTTCCAGGTATGATTTCTAATAAGCGATTTTTTACAGGGTGGTAAAAGAAATGAAGCCCGATGAAACGATCAGCTCGATTTGATGAAGCAGCTAGCTCTGTAATGGAATACGATGATGTGTTCGAAGCAAAAACTGTTTTTTCTTTGCATACGGTGCTGAGGCGTTGAAAAAGATCTTTTTTTACGTTCATATCTTCGAATATTGCTTCTATGATGAGATCCGTATCTTCCACTTCATTAATGTTCGTCGTCCCTCGTATCCGGTTTAATATCTTTTCTGTTTGTTCGTTTGTAAATAATCCTCGTTTCACACCATCTGATAATGTGTTTTTAATGGTGTCTATCCCTTTCTGGACGAACGTATCTTTGATATCGACCATTATAACAGGTATGCCTTCTTGAGCGATTTTTTGTGCGATACCGCTTCCCATGGCTCCTGCGCCAATAACACCTACTTTTTGTATATTCATTTATTACTCCACCTTTATGTTAAAATAGTATTTTTGAATTACTCGACTGTTACTTTGAGCACTACTGCTGCAGCAGTGTCGCCAGCTGCGCATCCATCAAATAAACCATATCCTCCGCCTCTTATTACTAGTTCTTCGATGAGTTCTATGATGAGGCGGGCACCCGTGGGTCCTTGTGCATGACCGTAGATGAGAGAGCTCCCGTAGTTGTTCATGTCTTTCCAGTCTATGTCCATTTCTTGGCAGAAGTAGATGTCGTTGACAGCAAAGGGGTTATGTGTTTTAATAGTAGTGATATCCGCTATTGATATTCCTGCTTGTTGAAGCGCAGTTTTCGCAGCGGGGATGATAGCTTTCGCCATGTACCCTTTCTTTGCTCTCCCTTCGCCGTAGGATACGACTTGGATTTCGATGTTTTTCTTTTTACTATATTTCTTTGCGTTTTCTTTATTAGACACGATAATACCGCAGTTGGCATCTGCTGGATGAGTCTGAGTCCCGTATGTTACAGTACCGTTAGGAAGAACAGGCTTGAGTGTTTGCAGGCCTTCTAGTGTAGTTGGATAGATGCCTTCATCTTCCTCCACGGTAGCCATGACTTTCCGACCTGATCGGTCTTTGACGTCAATAGGAGTAATCATATATTTCCGCTGAAACTCGTTTTTATTTTTCATAGCATCTTGATATTGTTGATAACGTAGGAACGTCATTTTGTCTTGCTCCTCTCTGGGAATACCTGCCTCTTTTGCTACGTTTTCAGCGGTCTCTATCATCGCGTTCTTAGCAAATGGATCATTACCGAAGTTATCCCATACCCAGCTTTCTTTGTCCACGGTACCACCAGGAGCCTGTGGGTTTGGGTAGACAAGAAGCGGACCATTGGAACACCGATCTGCATACATCACTAATATGTTTTGTCGAACCCTTGGTTCTACACTTAACGCAGCAAATTCAACACACTTTGCGCCAGTCGCACAGGCCTGACCAATCATCGGACCAGTGATATGCTCAGCACCGATCATCCCTGCGAGCCAGGGTGTCCCATAGAAGGCAGAAAGCTGCGGAATAGTTATACCAAGGATCAGCTCATCAAAATCCTTAGGAGACATATGATTCTCCTGTAAAAATCTCTTTCCGATGTCAGCTGCAAATGTAATTGCATGAAGGTTTTGGAAGCTCCGTTGCCACGCACAAAACGGGGTACTCCAATACCCACCATAGGGGATATACACGTTCTTGAACGCCATTATTGTCCCCCTTTTTCCTCTGCTCTAAATGAACTCATGGAAAGTAGTTCGTCCATACTAAAATCTCCATCTGTCCTGTATGAAATTAATTATATAAATCACTATCTCCAAGGGCGTCAGCGGAAGGAAATGGGACCATTTTACAACAAACTTCTTATACATTGCTTATTATACCTGATTTCCCATATAACCCTATTGCGGAGGAGGAATACAGAGATGGATTTTAGTTGGACTGAAGAGCAAGACCTCTGGAGACGAACAGTACGTGATTTTGCTCAGAAGCAGATAAAACCCCGAGTGCGAGAGATTGATACCTCTAAAAAGATCCCCGAAGAAATCATTAAAGGGATGGCACAGCTCGGGTTGCTTGCTCCCACAACAGCAAAAGAATACGGTGGTGCCGAGGTTAACTGGACCATGGCGTCTATTGCCGCGGAGGAGCTTGGGCGAGCAGATATCAGCCTTGCGATTCCGGTTCTTTATCTTGTTGAATCAGCATGGGGATTTATCTTCAGCCAATATGGTACCAAGGAGGCAAAAAAAGAATACTTACCGAAGATCACCTCCGGGAAAGCATTCTGTGGAATCGCGGTTACTGAGCCAACCGGTGGCTCAGACATAGTAGGCGCTGCTAAAACACAGGCGGTGAAAAGCGGAAATCACTGGATACTCAATGGGGAGAAGATGTTTATCAGCGGTATCACAGAATCCTCAAAATGGGGTGGTGTTCATCTCACTTTAGCCCGTACTGATCCGTCGGCGGATTATAAAGGATTTTCTTTCTTCGCAGTCCCATTAAAAGACAACCCTTCTATTGAAACGACATTACTTGAAGACATGGGACGGATGGGAATTTCAACTGGGGGGTTTGTGATGAAGGATGTGAAGCTTCCCGCGTACCATCTCATCGGGGAGCTGAATAGAGGGTTCTACTATGCTATGGAGGGGTTCTCTGCTGCACGTGTGCTCATTGGTGCTACGTGTGTTGGCGCAGCAGAGGCAGCGTTGGAACTTGGGAGAGAACATATCAAGAATCGTACCGCATTTGGACAACCACTGGGAAGCTTTGAAGGAGTACAGTTTCCCTTAGCAGAACATTATTGCAATATCGAGGGTGTGAAACTGCTCACGTATAAAGCTGCCTGGATCATGGACAAAATGTACAAAGAGAAAAAATTTAATCACCATGATGTTGCTCTCGCCGCTGCCATCAGCAAACTTCGTGCACCGATCCACGCCTTTGAGGTGATGAACGAGGTCGCAGATTGGCTTGGTGCCACGGGGTATACAAAGGAGTACCCTATAGAGATGGGTATCCGTGGTGTGAGATCATATTCTATTGGCGCTGAGGGAACTATGAATATCATGCGGATCATTATCGCACGGGAACTTCTCGGGAAGGAGTTTCTCCCATACAAATCATAAAATGAAGATTTGTTAGGAGTTGTCGTCAAAAAAATAAGTCATAAATTTCTTTTGATTCTGTGCTTTTATATTTCTATAATCCTAATCTTTTTGCTATAACTATTCGTTGTATCTCTGATGTTCCTTCGCCGATTTGACAGAGTTTCACATCTCTATAAAATCTTTCCAACGGTCGATCCTTCATATATCCATGTCCACCATGGATCTGAAGGGCCTTCACCGTTGCCCTCATCGCGATCTCCGATGCAAACAGTTTTGCCATTGCTGCTTCTTTGCTAAATGGTAGGTTGTTCTGCTCGAGGAAGGCAGCATGATAGACTAGCAAGCGTGCAGCATCAACCTCAGTCGCCATATCGGCAATCATCCACTGGATCGCCTGGAATTTCCCAATAGATTGACCAAACTGTACTCTTTGTTTCGCATACTCGATGCTTTCTTCGAGGGCGCCACGTGCGATACCCACAGCCATTGCACCAACTGCAGTACGACCACGATCAAGGATATTCATGACTCCATAAAATCCCTTATCTCTCTCTCCAAGTATATTCTCATGAGGAACCCGACAATCTTCAAATATCAGCTCAGCAGTTCTACTCCCGCGAAGCCCGAGCTTATCCTCCAACTGACCAACCTTAAAACCAGGGGTATCCTTTTCAACGATAAATGCGCTAATACCTTTTACTCCCTTGGTTTTATCGGTTTTTGCCATGACAATAGTAATGCCAGCAATGTCACCACTGGTAATGAACTGCTTCGTGCCATTGATCACCCATTCATCGCCATCAGAGACTGCAGTAGTTTGAATTGATGCGACATCGGAACCGGCATTTGGTTCGGTAATCGCCAAGGCTGCAATCGCTTCACCAGTAGTAAAATTAGGAAGATATTTCCTGCGCTGCTCTTCTGAGCCGTAATCATAAAGATAACCAATACCTAGTGTATTATGTGCTTCAACGGTAAGACCGGTAGAGCCACAATAACGAGAGATTTCTTCAAGAGCAATCATATAACTCACTCTGTCGATCCCGGCACCACCATACTCTTGAGGAACAGTCATCCCCATGAGACCTATTTTCCCCATTTTTTTATAAAGATCCCAGGAAAAAAACTCTTCTTTATCAATCTTTGAAGCTAAAGGTTTTAATTCTTTTTCAGCAAATTCTCTGACTGTTTTTTTGAATAATTTTTGCTGTTCGATAAGCTCGAAATCCATAATAATCCTCATACCCTGATAAGTCATTAGTCTTTAAATTTACGCCTTAGTGATATCGAAGATTTTTAGTAATGAAAATTGATAACGATACTGGGTGGTTTTTAAGAACATCCCTTTAAATACACAATCGGGTGTGACGAGGAATGGTTGTTATGGATTATAAACAGGATGTTCAGAAGGGTGCTGGGCAGTTGATTGGGTGGCATGACCCCGATGAAAACCGTGAGTGGATTGCTCTTAACAAATCTCGAGGTCTGATTGATAAACGTATGTCTGCGCAGGAAGCAGTGGCGAAGTTTATTACTAATGGATCGTTGCTTGCGATGGGTGGCTTTGGGCATGTGCGGGTCTCCATGGCAATTGTCTATGAAATCATTCGACAACACAAAAAACATTTGACGTTGTTCGGGAAGACTGCGGTGCATGATCTTGATGTACTTGTTGGATCTGAGTGTGTTGATAAAGTCGAGGTTGCATATGCATTTGGTCATGAGCTGCGGGGATTATCTCCCGCGTCACGGCGGGCAGTGGAGACAGGGAAATGTTCGGTGACCGGAGAGATTAGTAACGCTGGTTTTCAATGGCGTTTTCTTGCGGCGATGATGGGGTTACCGTTTATTCCAACACGAGTGATGCTGGGGACCGATACATTTACCAGAAGTTCAGCACAAATCATGGTTGATCCATTTAGTAGTAAACAAGTCTGTTTACTTCCTGCCTGTTATCCTGATGTCGCGGTGATTCATGTGCCACGATGCGATATCTATGGGAATGCACAGATCGATGGGATTACGGTTGAGGATTTCGAGCTTTCCCGTGCAGCACGTCATCTGATAGTTACTACGGAAGAGATAGTTGATAATAAGAAAATACGGCAGGAGCCTTGGAAGACGGTGATCCCGTTTTATCTGGTCAGCGCTTTGGTTGAAATGCCGTTTGGAGCGCATCCCTGTCAGATGCCGTATCAATATTTCTTCGATGAGGATCACATTGGGGAATGGCTTTCTGAGTCCACGACTGACGAAGGTGTGCAGCGGTATCTCGAAAAATATGTATATAGTGCGGGTGATTTTTCCGAGTATTTACAGCGTGTTGGTGGAAGAAAAAGGATGCAGAAGCTTGCACGGATTGAGCGATTTGAGGAGCCAATGACAGCTCCTTGGTTGAAAGGCAAGAATGAGAAAAAATCTGAAAAAGGGTCATATTCATCCACCGAACTGCTTGCGTGTGTCGCCTCGCGGATGCTTGTGGATAACAAATCCGTATTTGTGGGGACAGGTCTGCCTATGATTGCGGCGATGCTTGCACAGCGGACGCATGCACCAAACCTGCTGTTATTTTTTGAGGCAGGTGGGATTGGCCCAGAGATGCCAATGCTTCCAATATCTGTTGGTGATTCACGAACGTTCTATTCAGCTGTTGCTGCTTCTAGCATGCATGATTCCATGGCGATGGCGCAGGCTGGGTACATTGATTATGGATTCTTGGGTGGTGCCCAGATTGATAAATATGGAAATTTGAACACGACTGTGATCGGACCCTATGAGAAACCTACGGTGCGCCTTCCTGGGAGCGGTGGGGCAAATGATGTTGGGACGCTGTGCCATCAGACGATTATTCTGATGCGGCAGGATAGACATCGGTTCCTTGAGAAAATTGATTTTCTAACGACCCCTGGATATCTAAAAGGCTTTGATTCTCGGGAGAAGGCAGGTTTACCCAAAGACAGTGGACCATATCGGGTTATCTCACAGCTAGGAGTGTATGGCTTTGAACCAGAGTCAAAGCAAATGACATTGCTTTCGCTACGCCCTGGGGTGACTGTCGAGCAAGTGAGGAAAAACTCCGGCTTTGAAATCATGATCCCTGACCATGTTTCCACAACAATACCTCCATCAAAGAAGGAACTTTCCATACTGAAGAAAATCGATCCTGCTGGTATGGTAATCGGGAAATAACATCGTTTTTTATAGATTTTTTTTAAATGTCGAAAGGTTGATAATCTTATTATATGAGAACAGATTTATAATCATAGAGAGAGACTAGGAACACTGTGCGAAGATGTCGTTTGATAAAACAGGAACTGATGCTTGGAATAATTCTTTTCCTTCTTATTTCCAGTCTTATTCCGTCATTTGGGCAAAACGCAACCGAACAACCTTATCAAATCATTTCTGTGGGAGATATCCTTTATGTTGGGGGCAACGGGGAGGGGAATTATTCGAAGATTCAAGATGCTATTAATGATGCAAGTTCAGGAGATACCGTCTATGTGTATGAGGACTCTTCCCCTTATTTCGAACATGTTGTGGTAAATAAATCAATTAAACTGATTGGTGAGCATAAAAATAATACTGAAATCAACGGCTCCTTACTTGACACCTCGTTAGATACGATGTCTGTTGTAAGTAATGATGTCACTATCCGTGGTTTTCATATTACTGATAATCAAGGATTTTATTATCAGGCTGCGGTGAAGATCAAAGGGAATAATACTTTTTTTTCAGATTGTATCATCAGTAAAAATGAATGGATTGGCATTTACTTGCAAGATACATCCTTTTGCCAAATAGAAGATTGTGAATTGTACGAAAATCTTATTGCTGTTCACCTCATAAATTCAAGGAATAATACTCTGCGGAATTGTAGGTGTCATGATAATGCAGATGCAATTTCGCTTTTTTACGCATCTCATAATAATCAGCTCATTGATTGTATTTGTTCTGGAAATCATTTTGTTAACATTCACATCCAACAGTCCATGGGAAATCAAATCATGGGATGTGTCTGTCAAAATGGGTACGAGGGGATTAGCCTTGCGTATGCTCCCGCTACAAAAATGCGGGATAATTTACTGATGGATAATTACGCGAATTTTGGTATTGGTTCATCATCTGTGTTAGATTTTTATTGTGATATCGACACCTCAAATACCATCAACGGAAAACCGATTTATTACCTCATCGAACAAAACAATATTGTCATTGATGAAACAACAGAAATAGGGTTCCTTGGATTAGTCGCCTGTCAAAACATCTCTGTGAAAAACCATTATTTTTCCAATAATTTCGAAGGCATCCTCCTTGCAGGTATCACTGACTCAGCTATTGAGAACTGCAGTTTTTATAATAATGATGGTCATGGAATGTATCTTATTTCTTGCCGAAATAACACGGTGAAATCCTGTATGTTTTACAACAGTTTTTGGGATGGCATTTTTCTTTTTGATTCATCAAACAACTCGATATACAACTGCTCCTATCAAGAATCTCTTGCAGGTGTGAATCTTGATTATAGCAAACATACTATCCTGCAGGGATTGGCTATTGACAACTGCTACGTTGGTGTTTCGTTTGATTCATCTGCGAATAATATCCTCAGAGACAATGAGATGTTACAGTGCGGTTTACAAATAACGGGGGGTACTCCTGCTGAATATCGAAATGACGTTGATTTAAGCAACATTGTCAATGGGAAACCCATCTATTATTTCATTAACCAAACCAATAGAACGATTCCTTCGAACGCTGGACAAATCATCCTTATCAACTGCACCGACTGTGTCGTTTCCGAATGTAATCTGAGTGAGGCAAGTATTGGTCTTGAACTGGCTTATAGTGCAAGAAACATCATTAAAGACAATATCCTCACTAACAACAGGATTGTTGGGATTGATTTCGATGGTTCTGAAAACGACTACAACATCATCCGTAGTAACCTCCTCCAAGGGAATAACTATGGGGTTGACGTCGATTCATCGACTATGAATATTTTCCAAGATAATATATTCATAGAAAATGGTATGGGTTTATCCTTTGATACCTGCGGGGAAAATTCAATGATCGGAAACATCATCCAAGGCGGTTCCTATGGTATTTCTCTTGTCTCTTCAAAGTATAATATTTTTACGGAAAATATCATCCGTAATGTAAGTATTTTCGGCATCTATTTTCTGTCCTCTAATCACAATATTCTTGATTTTAATGTCATGATACACTGCAGCATCATGGTGTATGGGTATGATGATAATGAGTTCAGAAATGACGTTGACGTAACCAACACGGTCAACGGAAAACCCGTATACTATCTTTGCAGTCGAAAGTGGATGACAATACCAGATGACGCTGGAGAAGTTATCCTGGTGGATTCGGAGCACTGCATTATTAAGGATCTTTACCTTAATAAAGGAAGTGTCGGGGTCTTACTTGCGTACTCATCAAACAATATTATTAAAGGAAACGTTGTAAAAAACCAAAGCATGATTGCGATCGATCTTGGTTCAGCAGATAATAATAACAATATTATTCAGGGGAATCTCATCAAGGAAAATAGGTACGGCATCGACCTTGAATATTCCAACGACAACATCATCAGGAAAAATACGGTTCTTTCGAATGGTTGTGGTATCTTTCTGGCTGATACACTTAATACGTTAATTTGGAGAAATTCCATTTCAAAAAATAATTACGGGGTTAGTGCGACAAGGTCAAACGAAAGTAGAATTTTTTTAAACAACATCTATAAAAATTACGCCTATGGGCTCTCTGCGGAGGCATGTAATATTACTGCACGGTGGAACTGGTGGGGTGCTGTTACAGGCCCAGGTGCAGATGGAAACGGGGACCGTTTACATGCCACTCAAAAAGGGCTAATTGTCTATACACCTTGGCTACGATTTCCTGTTCTTTTCACAAGCACACTTTACTTTCTATTCAAGGATGAATATAAAAGAGATTTTATTGATGTTTTATTCAAAACATTGTGGCATACATCCAATGAACCACAACAAACATATGCTGTTTCTTTTGATTTGTTTGGTTTGAAAACCATGTATGAGAAAAAAGAACCTGTTCCACCTAAAACCAACATATATTGATATTTTATTCTTTGATTTCCTTTTATTTTTTTTTAATTAAAAGACAAGCTTTTTTAATTGTAAAACTATACCCTTTCAGGGGCCTAGGACCTTAAGAGGTTGAGAGTCCTGAGGGGAATCTTATAATGTCACAGAAAGTATGTATTATTGGCGGAGCAACCACACCATTTGATTATGGTGCGACTGGTTTTGAAAGCATCGAAGGTGGAGCAGCAGAATGTGTAAAAGAGACACAGCAAGACGTCCCGGAGTTTTCGCTCCGTGACCTTGATTTGATGATCTATTCTCATTTTTCGGTTCATTTCGGCCATCAGCTTGCACCGGAATGGATCATTCATGATCATCTCGGACTTGTTGGCCTACCGCATTACCGCGTGGAAAATGGAGGAAATACAGGTGGCTCAGCATTGTATGCCGCCGCACTAGCGGTCATGTCTGGGCATCATAATGTCGTAGGCGTCGTCGGCTGGGAGACAATGGATTCAGTGTCACAGTCACAAGGTAGCGAGTTCATTGCGATGGCCTCTGATATCAGATATGAGCTTATGGTGGGGGGCATCTACCCCATTTACTATGCAGCTATGGCAAACAAATGGATGAAGGATAACAAGGTCACCGAGGAAGATGTTGCCCTTATTGCTGCGAAAAACAAAAACAATGCTATGGACAATCCTAAGGCGCAATGGTACCGTAATGACCATAAGTACATTACGGTTGATGATGTGATGAATTCTCGTTTGATATCTTATCCGATCAAAAAATTGGACTGCTGTCTGATGAGCCGAGGTGTTGCATTTCTGCTGGTCTGCTCAGAAGACTATGCAAAGAAAGTCAACCCGGATCATTATGTCACAATTGACGGTGTAGGTCTTTCCAGTTGCACCATCCGTGCTGGTGACCGCTTGAATAACCCTGGATGGAACGAACGCTACGGCCCAGGTTATCCAGAGATGACCGAGTTTGCTGCTTGTCGGAATTCCGCGGAACAAGCATATAAGATGGCTGACATCAAAGATCCACCCAAAGACATTGATTTTGGTGAGATTCATGACGCGTTCTCTACCTCAGAGGCGCAAATCTACAAGGCTTTAGGTCTTGCCAATGAAAACACGATCGCGAAGTTCATACGTGACGAGCGTACAAGCATGTATGGGGATATCCCAATGAACCCGGGGGGTGGACTGCTTGGCTATGGTCATCCGGTTGGTGCCACGGGTATTATGAGTACTATTGAATGCTATTATCAGCTTGCTGGGATGATCCCAAAGAAACATTTGAGTAAAAAAACAGAGGTTCCTGATCCGCAATGTGGTATAGTAAATAGTCATGCTGGGACTGGGACGAGTATTTCGAATTTTATCCTGAGGAGGAAGTAGACTATGATGAAATCTTTTTTAGTAACAAAAAATAAAGACAAATTCGCAGATCCGCCGAAATTCAATGAGAGAAAAGACTATCGTCCTGCAGATGTCAAAGAGACGGGCTTGTCATTCGTTGGTCATGAGATATCAGAAGACCGCACTGTGATAAATCAATTCCTTCATTATGATCAACTCTACACGATCCGACATGGTTGGAACAGCAGGTTCTTTATTGGACTGCTTGATGGCAAAATCATGGGAACCCGTTGTCCGAAATGCGGTGATTCTTGGGTGCCTGTTCGTACCCATTGTTGGAATTTGAACTGTAAGTTACAAAAGACCGAATGGGTAGAGATGCCACTTACCGCAAAGGTACACACCTGGACGATCGCCGGGTGGAGTGGGCGATCCTCGCTGAAACGACTACCTATTATTCTGGTGTATGCCTCCATTGGAACAAGTAAGGTAGCCATGGCAAACGAACTGCATGGAATAAACCCCTGGGACGTGGAATTCGGTATGCCTCTTAAAATCGTGTTTAAACCAAAAGAACAGCGTGTTGGAGCGGTGATTGACTTTCATTTTGAGCCGGTGGATTTCTGGAAACCATCCCCAATGAACGAGGAGAAACAACGAATAAAAGACTTGGTAACTCCCGTATACGAATGGGTAAAAACCCTTAAGTAAGCAGAGGAATTAAAAAGAACACAACCCTTTTGTTTCCAACAAATCACTAAGGTTTCATTTTTTCTTTTACGAATTCAACTAGCTCTTCCTTTGTAAAAGGCTTTGGTAGAAAATCTTGAACATTACTGGGTAGTTTTTTTAAGGCAGGTTTCATCGAGAACAACGCGGATGAGTACACGCTTCCGGGCATTCTGGTATTTACAAGGATTAAATCAAAGGTTTCTTCGTTTTCATCTTTGAGATAATCTAGTGCTTCTCTGCTGTTTCGTGCCGTTATCACCTCAACATCATCTTTTTCTAAGAGTGTTTTAGCCTTTCTGAGAAGCGAGAGTTCCTCATCAACAATCATGATCGTTTTTATTGTCACACCAACAAAAATGGAAACGGATTTCATACTTAAAATCTTTTGATGCGACATCAGGAAAGTTTAAATCAACCAGGTCTTTACCTTTTTCTCATATGCTAACAAGAGACGAAGCGTTGCAGTTTCTTTATAAAAATTTACGAACAGAAAATCTAATAAAACACTCCTTTGCTGTGGAAGCAATCCTTGAAGATATGGCAAAAAAACTAGGCGAGGACCCTCAGCTCTGGGGACTGACTGGATTATTGCATGATTTGGATTATGATTTTACAAAAAACGAGCCGGAGAAACATTCAAAAATAACCGTCCAAGTATTGTCTGCATTGCTGCCTTTAGAGGCAATTAACGCAATCAAAGCCCACAATTATCAGTACACCGCTCAGATCCCACAGACGTATTTGGATAAATCGCTGATCGCAGCGGATGCAGTCTCAGGACTTATCATTGCTGCTGCACTTGTGATGCCTTCCAAAAAACTTGCTGATGTCACGACAAAGACTTTAATAACGAAGTTTAAGGACAAATCCTTTGCTGCTGGCTGCAACCGAAAACGAATTGAACTATGTGAAGATATGGAACTAGAACTTCAGGTCTTCCTTGAGCTAAGTATAAACGCGCTTAAGAGGATTTCTGATTCATTGGAGCTTTAAACTATGACTTCACCTCAGGACAACTATTCAAAGACACATCGATCAGATGCCACATCTCAAGAAGGTGAAGAAGGATATTACCGGTTACCCTTACCAAATAGGAGGAATCGTGAGATGTTCGCGATTGCAGATCAACTGCTTGGTGGGTCTCGTATCCATGTCGTCTGTGATGATAAAAAATCTCGGATGGCTCGCATCCCCGGGAAGATGAAACGGAAGGCAAGGGTACGCGCTGGTGATCTTCTTATCATCCGACCCTGGGATATCCAAGATGAGAAAGCAGACATTGTTTTTCGCTACAGTAGGACTCAGGCAAGTAGTCTGAGCAGAAGAAAAATGCTTCCAGAGGAAATTAATGTCTTCTGATGAATTTCTTAATGATAAATGGTTAAAGAAGCTTGATCGACAATCTCAGATGATATTGGATCGGGTGGTTTTTAATCGGAAAACATTTGGCGAGGTGTTTGATAAACAAACACTTCTTCTCCTAGGTAAACTGATTTCTGATGGCCTCATCGACCAGATTGATTTCCCGATTTCTACGGGGAAGGAAGCCAATATTTTTCGGGGGACGACTCCTGAAAAAACCCTGGTTGCGATTAAGATATACCGGACTGCAACGATGACATTTAAGCATATCGCATCTTACATCGAAGGCGACCCTCGGTTTTCCTATGGATATAAAAACAGACGGGATGTCATCGAGGAATGGGCAAAAAAAGAATATAAAAACCTTGAATTGTTTCATGATGCAAAGGTACGAGCACCAACTCCTATCAAATGTGTGCGTAACGTTTTGGTAATGAGCTATATCGGTGATGCAGCCAAACCCGCGCCTTTATTAAAGGATGTGGTTCTTCACAATCCACAGAAGATCTTTGACGAAATCATACTTTTTATTGAAAGGATGTACAAGAAAAAGATCGTCCATGCTGATCTGAGTCCGTTTAATATTCTGCTGTTCCGTCAAAAACCATATATAATTGATGCTGGTCAAGCGGTTCTGCTTGACCACCCTTCTTCCCAAGAATTTTTAAAAAGAGACGTTCATAATATCGTGTCATATTTCAAGAAATACAACATCAAGGAAAATGAACGAAAAATCCTTAAGAAACTCATGAAAAAGAAACGTGATGAATCATGAGATACATCCGAATTCCAAGAGAACGTATTGGGGTGGTCATCGGTAAGGAGGGAGAAACGAAAAAAACGATTGAGAAAATTTCCCAGGTGCATCTTGAGATTGATTCTGAGGAGGGAGATGTGTCGTTTAATGAGCAAGAGGCAAAAGATCCTTTGGTTCCCTTGAAGGTTGAGGATGTGATCCGTGCAATCGGACGTGGGTTCTCCCCTGAACATGCGTTTCGTTTGTTTGGGGAAGAGACCGAACTTTTTATCTTTGATATCTATGACTATGTAGGGAAGAAGGAGTCCCATCTTATCCGCGTGAAAGCGCGGGTAATTGGTCGTGAAGGTAAAACAAAACGAGTCATAGAGGGTTTAACAGGTGCATTACTTTCGGTCTACGGTCATACTGTCGCAGTAATTGCGGATTTCGAAAGCATGGATATCGCGAAAAAAGCAATTGATATGTTGCTTGCCGGCAGCGAGCATCCTACGGTGTATCGATACCTCGAGCGAGAGATGAAGAGATATCATCTAAGCAGACGAGGACGATGAGAATAAACATGCTTGTTTATTCCTCCACGATAGTACCAGAAACTTTTAATGCTTCTAGATGGATATTGCATGTTCGCATAGGTGTCCCATGGATGATGATTTAACCATACTTGGCGTTGTTCCCTCCGACCGAAAGAAATTGGAAAACATGGGTATTACGACCCTTGAGCAGATTGCTATCATGTCTGTGTCTTCACTAGGCATGGGGTCTAGTAAAGGCACGATGCTTGTGCAGCGAGCACGTAACATCCTTGCAAATGAAAACATCCTTGACATCGTTATTACGAACGGGGATCTTATTGAGGTTACGTCAAAAAAAACTGATCGAGCGGTCGTTAAATCGATTCTGAACGCACTTGATGTCTATGTAGTTGGCTGGGGAAACGCGGCGTTGACTATTGAAGGTAACGTATTGAAACTCTCACGGAAATCAGAAGCGTTTTCCAAAGTTATTTCAAAAGCAGAAAGCCTTAGAGAAATCCTTGAATCAAAGAAGATTATGGAACGGGAAAAAAGCGGGATTTATCTGCCTGAGAATGAACTGAGACGATTTGCTAAAATACGTGGATTTGACGGGTTCTGGGAGAACGTATTTCAGGAGATTCATGGAAATGATATCTTGAAAAAGGTGATTACTGCAAGTATGTTTTCGACCTTTGAAGAGCCAGTCCACTCCCTAATAATCGGAGAACCGGGGAGTAGCAAAACGATGGCTAAGGAGATCATCACTGAGCGTTTTTCCGATATTACTACTATCGGTGCCAATACAACACGATCTGGTCTGGTGTGTCATCTTGGGACTGGTGATCTTGGGGTGCTGCCGCATGCGAATCGAAAACTTGTCTTAGTTGATGAGTTTGATAAGATCCCTGGGGAGGACATCGAGTATTGTTATGAGTTGTTGTCAAATGGAAAATGCAGTGTGCATTCCGCTAAATTGCATCAGAACATCGAAAGTAACTTTATCATGATTGCTTTTGCAAACCCCAGGTCTGAGGTGTTTGGGAAAAACGCATTAAAAGATATCGGATTATCTCCTCTTCTGATGAGTCGGTGCGCGTTGGTGGTAAAAGTACAGAACATCGGCAGAGAAGACCGGTTAAATCTGTTCAGGAAGAAATTTTATGGAACCGGTGAGCTGAAGGAAAAACATGACTATTATGATCAGTGGGTGAAACTTGCCAGACGATTCGAACCTGTCATCACTGCAACTGAGAAAAACGTACATAAGTATCTAATGTTAATGAACGACATCGTAGAAAAGCATTACAACACGACGTTGCGACGGGATCTTCGCATGTCTGATTACCTCCGCAGGATTCCTTTTGCGATAGCCCGAAGCTCGTTTAATCCTGTTGATAACAAGGTATTGCGCCAGGCAGAGACCTTGATACAGGAATCAATTGCGACATGGGGGTAAGGGAAACATGCTCGATCTCTCCATAGATCCAACGGATGTCTCTACGGTCATAAAAGAATTCATTCAGACTTACGTGGAAAGTGCAGGATGTTCAAGTGTCGTGGTTGGCTTGTCTGGCGGTGTGGATTCAGCCGTCAGTGCCATTCTATGTAAGGATGCCCTTGGTGGAAAGAACGTTCAATGTGTCTTTCTTCCTGATACAACTACACCTGATCTTGACCGTAGACATGTTAAGATCCTTGTCGACCGTTTCCATATCCCTTGTAAAGAAATAGATATCTCACCGTTTATTACCTCATTTCAAACGACTCTGACACAAAAAAAGAAAATGACCTTAGCAAATATCAAACCACGGGTACGGATGATAGTCCTTTATCAGTTCGCAAATGATACAGGTAGACTTGTGTGTGGTGCTTCCAATAAATCAGAGTTTCTCATAGGCTATTTCACGAAGTACGGTGATGGGGGTGTTGATTTTCAACCCCTTGGTGATTTGTATAAAACCCAGGTGTATCAGCTGGCGAAATACCTTAGAATCCCCGCTCAAATTATACAAAAACCTCCAACTGCTGGGCTATGGATTGGACAGACTGATGAAAAAGAACTTCGCATGAGCTATCAGACACTTGATCGGATTTTATATGGTTTAGAGCTAAAGATTGATATTAGCGAGATACAGAAATACGCCCTGACATCAAAAAGGCAAATCGAACGAATTAGAACTATGCGGATAAAAAGTCAGCATAAACGACGGTCTCCCTTGGTTCCAAAAATTGGGATCCGAACCCCTGGTCTTGACTGGCGATCTCCTGTACAAGAAGGGTGATCATTTTTTTTAGAAAAACTTCACCATGATAAATGTGCGTACTAGAATGCGACCTAAGGTATCATAGGCGATAACTTTCACCGTATGTTTTGAGAATGCAAGAGTTTTCCATGTCCAACTATACGGTTCTGTCGGGACAGTTGAGAGAAGCGTATCGTCAATGTAAAATTCTACTTTTTCTATGTCATATTCTTTCGATGTAACTAACGTCTCAATCGTGATTTTCCCAAAACTAAGTGGTATGAAAAACGGAAGGATTTTTTTATCAAAGACATACACAGCATTCTCTGGTCTGGTTACTTCCATCTGGATATAGCTTGGGACACACAGTGTAGGATCACCAAGAAGGACCATGCCGTAGTACCATTCTTTTTCCCATTGAAGATAGGGTGCTTGGGCATCGAACCATAAACGAAATGATTCACCTATGCTTTTTCCTTGACTAATTGGTTGGGTGAAATCTTTGAAGTTTAGCATACTTCCACTCTTTGAGGAAGCAAGTGTGATTAACCCATATGTCGTATGAAAGATATATGATCCAGCCAAGTAGTTCTGATCGATGAATCTTCCTGGTCCACACGCGAACAGATTATAAAATAAAACCGGCGGGTCACGGTCTTGGATATCCTGCGAGAACACCCAATCACCATGGTCATAGAAATCACCGATGTTAAATGGATATCCATTTCCAATCCCCCGCTCCCAGACGCCGAACGGGGCAAGATCTCCCTGACTTGGTGTCACGTTTCCTTCATCCCCTAGATAATCAGTGCTTAACCGTGTGTTTTTATTTGGGTTTACATATGGCCCGTTCATAAGCCAGGTACCAATATATGAGATTGGAGCCGGTGCTGGATCATAACTTAGACCGGGGACTGTACCACCATCTGCTGTGCAGAAACGAGTGCTAAATCCATGATTTCCCGTCCATTCAGATATCTTTACAAGTAGTCTATTTTCCCCGGCTTGCAGACTTACGTTGACTTTCGTCATATCCGCTGTAAAGCCCCCGTACCGATTGTCGAATAGGACTTCGTTTCCATTAAGCCAGACCCGAGCACCGTCATCA
>Ga0209427_10002136_pt1 | contig 23183 bp, 20 predicted proteins | sample DeeMarSWOR136_30_FD_187465 | JGI IMG/M metagenome (GOLD analysis project Ga0209427, IMG submission 187465) | Marine sediment microbial communities from White Oak River estuary, North Carolina - WOR-1-36_30 (SPAdes) (version 2) | ecosystem: Environmental > Aquatic > Marine > Intertidal zone >...
GATGCCGCACTTACTCGTGTTAGAGAGGTTTTGGATTCAACTCCTGATATAAATGACTTTCCTGATGCTACTCCAATTGAATCCGTGAATGGGGATATAATATTTGATAATGTATCTTTTGGATACACACTAGATCATAGAATATTAAAAAATGTATCATTTAAGATACCTAGCGGAAAAACCTTAGCAATATTGGGAACAACAGGATCAGGTAAATCTACAATTATCAATTTAATACCACGCTTTTATGAAGTAAACGAAGGTAGTATAAAAGTTGATAATAGAGATATTCGTGAATATTTAGTAAAAGATCTACGTAAAAATATTGGTATTGTATCTCAAGAAACATATCTTTTCAATAAAAGTATAGCAGAAAATATTGCATATGGGAAAGATGATGCAACTAAAGATGAAATAATTGAGGCTTCAAAAATTGCTAATCTCCATGATTTTATTATTTCTTTACCAAAAGGTTACGATTCTATTGTAGGGGAAAGGGGTACAAGACTTTCAGGAGGTCAAAAACAACGTTTATCAATAGCTCGTGCTTTACTCATCAAACCAAAAATATTAATTCTCGATGATTCCACTAGTTCTGTTGATGTAGAGACAGAGTATCAAATTCAAAAAGAACTATTAAGAATTATGAAAGGAACGACTACTATCATTATTACTCAGAGAATTTCTACTATTAGAGGCGCAGATTATATCCTAATTTTGGATAGGGGTAGAGTTGTTGGATTTGGTGATCATGATGAATTAATTGAATCAAATGTGTTATATAAACAGATTTACCAGACACTTTACATAAAGCAAAAATCAAATATTAAATCAGAAGAGGGAATCAATTAAGGGGTCGAAAAATGGAAACCAATAATAAACCAGAAAATGAAGAGGAAGAACAACAAGAAATAATTCAACCGAGTGCTACTTCTCATCCTAGATTTATGATGGCTTTTGAAGAATCAAAGTTAGAACATTCAAGAGCTACATTATGGAGATGGTTATTTTCCTATTTAAAACCATTTCGATGGAAAGTTACACTTTATCTTATCTTTCTATTAATAGGTACTATAATAACTGCAAGTACACCGATGATTACAGCTGAGATCATCGATAAAGGGATCATCGCGCAAAATATACCATTAATTTTAACGTGGAGTGTTATTTACTTATTCTTAGTATTATTTATGGCTATTACAACATACTACTCAAACTATGGTATTGGTAAGATGTCTCAAAGGATAACATATGATATTAGAAATGATCTTTTCTATAAACTGCAGGATATGTCTCTAACTTATTTTGACCAAAGATCATCTGGGGATGTAATGTCTATAACTACCAATGATGTTACCTTGCTTAATCAATTAGTGGGAGGTCAGTTTGTTGGAATAATAACAAGCATAGTTTCAATTGTTTTTACTATGATTTTCATGTTTTTACTTAATCCATTTTTAGCGTTAATAAGCTTACCAGTTTTCCCTATATTTCTTCTTCTAACCGGATTCTTTAGAAAGATGGCAATTGGATTATTCAAAGAATCTAGGAAAACGATTGGAAAAGTAACTTCATCTATACAGGAGAATATTGCTGGAGCAAAAGTAGTCCAAGCTTATGGTCAGGAAAGAAAAGCATCTTCTGAATTTGATAAAGCAAATAAAGCTAACTATAATGCAATGATGGGTATTCGGAGATACATGGCAACAATATTTCCACTTATAAACCTAATAACTACAGCTCTAACTGCGTGCATTTTATTGGCCGGTGGTTTTATATTACTTGGTAATGTTTCGATTTTTGGTAAAATAGTAACAGTTGGAGTATTAGCTGCATTTGTTGGATATTTGGGCCAATTCTTCCGACCTTTTATGATGCTGATGCAAATTCAACAGGTTATAAATTCCGCAATGGCAGCTAGCGATCGTATCTATTCCTTATTAGAGGAGACAGTTGAAATTCCCGATAATGAAAATCCATTGGAATTAAATGAGGTAAAAGGTAAGATAGAATTTGAAAACGCGAGTTTCGGATATATTTTGAACAATAAAGCGGTTAGTATAAAAGAGGAATCTAATAAGCCGATGATGCCTGATCATGAAAGTATGACACAACATCCAATGATGAAACGATCCCTAGAATTTATAAGAACTTTCCCTGAACCTTATTCATCATTTATATTAAAAAATATGATACAAATGCCGCCCATTTTAATGCGTAAACTAATGTTTAGTTTAATTGGTTTAAAGCCAGAAGAAATTCCAGATAAAATTAATGCATTCCTTGGTGAGTATAAATATGCAGTACCTAAGACTGAATATGCTAAGATGCATCCAGACTATAAAACATCCTTTCAAGGGGGATTTTCAATTGAAGAAAATATACCCATAACAGAAGAAATGAAAAACCCTTCGGTTTTTTTTGAAAATATGATTCCCCCAGAAATTATATCCATGATGGTTAAGTTTTTGGAGAGATCACTAAGTGCTAAAACAGGTATAGAACCAAGCAGAGGGATGAGTGGAGAAACAGGAGGAATGATGAGTGGAGGGATGAGTCAAATGACACCTCAGTCTATACTTCAAATGCTTGCGAATATAACAATCCCTCCAGAAGTGTGTGAGGAAATTCCAAAAATAGTGAAAGATGCTATAATTGAACAGAAAACTTTGATCGAACATATGCAATCTACAGGATATGTTTTAAAAGATCTCTCAATTGAGATACCCGCAGGAATTACAGTGGCGATTGTTGGGGAGACTGGAGCCGGTAAGACAACACTAATCAAACTAATTGCTCGATTTTACGATACTAATAATGGGAATATACTTATTGATGGAATTGATATTAAAAAAGTTCGTAAGAAGGATTTAAGAGATTTAATTGGGATTGTTCCGCAAGATGCCTTTCTTTTTACAGGTTCTATTAAGGATAATCTTCTCTATGCCTTTGAGAATCCAACTGAAGCAGATGAAGAAAAAATGATAGAAGTATCAAAATTTTTAGGATTACATAATTTCATAGAAACCCTTCATAAGAAATATGATACAAAGTTAAAAGAAAATGCTTCTAATATCTCAATTGGTCAAAGACAATTAATCGCATTTGCTCGAGCATTGATTACTGATCCTAAAATTTTAATATTGGATGAAGCTACATCTTCGGTTGACCCCTATACTGAAACCTTAATTCAAGATGCTTTAAATAAAGCACGTAAAGGGAGAACAACAATCATTATAGCTCACCGACTTTCGACTATTAAAAATGCTAATCTCATAGTAGTTCTGGATTCTGATAAGAAAGGTATAGTAGAATTAGGAAATCATGAGAGTTTGTTAGCATTGAATGGAAAATACAAGCGACTACTTGATATGCAGCATACGGATATTGCCCAATAAAAATTTATTTCTCAAAAGATTTTCCGTTATATTTTCATAAACCTAATTTAGAATCCTACTTTTATAGATATAAACAACCATTCAAATCGGTGGATTGACAATTCCTTATTTTGAATATTCTGGAAAAAAGATTTACTATCAAGTCAAAAATAATGATTCTCAACGAGCTATAATATTTATTCATGGATCTGGTGGAAATTCACATGTTTGGAAAGATCAATTAATGTTAAAAGTAGATTATAATATATACACTCTAGATTTACCTTCTCACAGTAAGTCTGATGAGTTTTTAGAACACTCACTTGAATTATATGTAAATGTCCTTAGGAGATTTATTGAATTTTTTGACTTAAAAGACGTAATTTTGGGCGGACATTCATTAGGTGGAGCAGTGATACAATCGTACTATTTTAATTATCCCGATGATGTCACTGCATTAATTTTAATTGGAACTGGGGGAAGATTAAGAGTTTTACCTGACACATTAGAAATTGTAAAAAATAATTTCCCTAAGTTTATTGAACATATGAATGATGATCTTAAAAATGAATATTTGAAAACAGCTCCAAATGTTTGCTATGATGATCTTATGATTTGTGATGGATTTGATATTCTTGATAAGACTGACTCAATTAATATCCCTTGTTTAATTTTAGTTGGTGAAAAAGATATTATGACCCCTGTTAAATATTCAGAATTCTTTCACAAAAAAATAAAAAATTCTGAACTAGTGATAATTGATAATGCAGGGCATATGGTTATGATAGAAAAACCAAAAGAATTAAATGAAGCAATAGAAACTTATATTAATAATAATTTTTAACTCATAAAATAGATGCCGAGAGTATATACTTATGGTCCTTTTCAATCGAGGCGATTAGGCCTCTCATTAGGTATAAATGTGCTACCTAATTATAAATTATGTACTTTTAACTGTGTTTATTGTGAAGTTGGAATTACAGAAAAGGAAAATCTAGTTTCTCCTGATTTCAGAATCAAAATTCCACCTTCTGCAAGCTTTAGAAGAGAATTATTTTCAATATTAACTCATGTCCCTCATTTAGATTCCATTACCTTTGGTTATAACGGAGAACCAACGTTAAATGATAATTTATTAGATTTTTTAGATATTGCTATTAAAGTAAGGAGTAAGTTAAATTGGATTAAGCAGGCACCTCAGCTAACAATTTTTACCAATTCTAGTACGGCTAATCAAAAACAAATAAGAGAGAAGATTAAAAGATTTGAGTTAGTATTAGCTAAATTAGATGTGGCTACTAGTGAAGATTATAAGCGTACAAATCGACCACACATAAATTCTCCTACTATTGAAGCAATTATAGATTCGCTAGGTGAATTGAAACAAGAAATGCCCAAAAACCATAAATTAGCGATTCAAACATTACTTTATAATTCATACAAAGAAGATTTCACCCCGAATAATAACAATGAAAATATTGAGAAATTAGCTTATGCTATCAAGAGAATTAAACCAGATAATGTTCAAATCTATTCAATAGCACGAATTCCCGCAGAATATTTTGTATATAGTATTGGTGATATTAGAAAGCAAGAAATAGTCAAATATATAGAAAATATTGTACAAAATAAGAATGTGCAAATCAATTTCTATTAATTATTTTCCAAATATTTTAATATATTATTTATAAAACCATATTAATACTCAAGTTTATATTGTTTTTAATTTATATAATGTGAGGGAAATGGTACAGGAGTATATTGCAGGAGTTGATATAGGGGGTACATGGATTCGAGTTGCAATATGTACAAAAGATTTAAATGAAGAATTAATTAAAAAAAAGAAATCTAGGACAATTAAAGAAACAAAATTTTCGATTGGTAAATTAGTTTGTGAGCTCTTATCTGAGATATTAGAAGAGAATCTAATCAAGAAGGATCAACTTGTTGGGATTGGAGTGGCCTCAGCTGGTCCTTTAAATATAGAAACTGGTGTAGTTTTTAATATTTCTAAATTTGGATTCAAAGAAATTTCTCTAAGGGATCCTATCGAACAGGCATTTCCAGGAATACCTTTATATTTTATAAATGATGCTAGTGGTGCTGTTCTTGGTGTACATTATTTCGAGGCAGATGAGGATGAAATAAACAACATAGTCTATATTACTTTATCAACAGGAATAGGTGGTGGAGTAATCTGTAATGGTCATTTGTTAATTGGTAAAGAGGGCAATGCTGTGGAAATTGGACATGGATCAGTCGAATCAAGAAGTAATATCAAGTGCAACTGTGGGGGAGTTGGATGTTGGGAGGCATATAGCTCTGGATCTGGAGTTAAATCAAGAGCTTTAGATGCATTGGAAAAAAAAAATATTAATGCAGATATACTACTTAAAATTGTAGGGGGAGATCTATCTAAGATAAGTGCTAAAGAAATCTTTAAGGCTGCAAGAAAAGGTGATATTCTGTCCACAAAAATCGTTGATGAATGTGTTTTTTATACTAAAGTAGGAGTAGGTTTAATAAATAATTATTACGATTGTTCAACGATATACTTCGGAGGTGCCATGATGAAAGATAAAGAACAAATTATACCTCATATAATTAAACAATTTGAAGATGAACCTCTTATATTTACAATAAATCGACCCCCAAAGATAAAAACCACAAAATATGAAGATGAAATTGGATTAATGGGAGCTTTGACACTTGTAAAATATAAACTAGAACAAAATGATGTAGTTTCTTAAAAAAAAATAATATTTGAATTAGATGGGAAAAAAAAACTTAATCTTTACATTAAGTGGAATACGAGGTATTGCGAAAAAAGATTTAGACTTTAAAACTGTAAAGAAAATCGCTTTAGCATATGGTTTATGGCTTAATTGTAAAGATAAAAGAGTCATAATAGGCAAGGATACAAGACCAAGTGGAAATGAAATTGAAAAGGCTGTTGTTGAGGGCTTAACTGAAGCTGATATGCACATAATCAATCTCGGAATTTGTCCAGCACCCATTATCATCTATACTAAAAATAAAAATAATATTCCAGGAGCGATAATTATTACAGGATCTCACAATCCTCCGGAATGGAATGGCTTAAAACTTCTTTCAGAAAGAAATTACCTCGGTAAAAGGGATATAGAACAGATTTCAAACATCATAAATACAAAAAATCTAGATTCTTATTCTTCAAAAAAATCAGTAAAGCCTAAAAATATTGAATCAATGAATGCAATTCCAGGTTATATTAAGGATCTCCATGAATTTATCGCCTATAAAAGGATAAAACGGAAAAATAATCTTCGAGTAGTGATTGACACAGGAGCTGGAGCCGGTCAGTATGCTACTCCTCAATTGCTTGAAGGATTGGGGTGTAAAGTAAAGGTACTAAACAATGAGTTACTTGTAAATGATACATTTCCAAGAGAAATTGAACCTATCGAGGAAAATTTACAAGATTTGAGAATGGAAGTATGGCAAGGTAAATATGATATTGGATTTGCTCATGATTCTGATGCTGATAGATTAGCCATAATTGGGGAAAATGGTGTTTGTTATCCTGAAGATATTGGACTAGCCCTCATTACCGAATATTATTTGAAAAATAATCCCATAGAAAAAGAATTATTTGTTGTTACAAATCTTGCTTCTTCACTAAGATTTGAAGCAATAGCAGAAAAATATAATGCTGAAGTAATTAGAACTCCCGTAGGAGAGAGATATTTAATAGATAGGATATATTCTTTGATTTTGAAAAATGAAGGGAATTCAAGAAAACGCTTAGTTTTCGGGGGAGAAGGTTCATGTGGAGGATTTATTTTCCCTTATTTCAATAATACTCGAGATGGAATTTTTGCAGCTGCCAAAATTATAGAAATTTTAGTAATAACTGGGAGTAAAGTATCAGATTTGGTTTCTAACCTTCCTAGATTCTATTCATACAGAGAAAAGATTAATATTGGAAATAAGGACATTAATCTGATTATTAACCTAGTAAAAAAAGAGTTAATTGAGGAGGGAGAAGAATTAAATCAAATTGATCTTGATATCCGATTTGGAGAAGGTAAAGATTGGTTCATTTTAATACATCCTTCAAACACAGAACCAATAATCAGAGTTATCAGTGAAGCAAAAAGAGAATCTTTAGCAAGAGTTTATTGTGAAGCTACAGCTGAACTCATTAAGCTTATTATTTCAAGAATGTAGTTTTTTAATAGTTCTTCAAATCTTCTTTATTTTTTTATGCCCATCCTTTTCCCATTTATTCAAAAAGAGTGAAAAATACCAATATATTTAAATATTAAAGTATATTCTTTTTTCTTTAAACATATTTGTTGATAAATCATGGTAATTAAAGTTTATAGATGGATTGAATTGGATCGCAGAGATACCCTATTCAGTAATCCGTCTGTATGTAAATCAATGACCATGACATTAATGTATGCGGGTATTAACCTACATATATTAAAGGTATTATCCTAATAAATGCGTAGAAATCAACAAACCTTTCGTACTTATTCTCACATACTTTTTACAAAATTTATTTAGTAATTTACAGCTTTGACTTAAATCCTTACGCTTTAAACAGGTTTTGCACAATGTTAATCATGGAGCTCTATTACTTCAAATTAGGATAAATAAATATGTTTCTTTAAAAAAGATAATAAAAATATAATAAAAATAATATAATAAAAAAAGAGGTAGATAAAATTGTTAGAATTAAAGGAATTGGCAGAAAATAGAGAATCTGCTTGGTTAGAAAGAAGTCAAGAGTTAGCAAATGAAAAACGTCAAAGTAAACGATTAAGAGAGCTAAGAGTAAGTATGCTTTATAATCCAAAATACGTCGAAGAAAGAGAGAGAATTTTAAATGATCTACATGTTTTAAGAGTCTCTTACAGTCATAATTGTTAATCTAAAAAGGGAAAATAAACCAAGTGAAGTAAAAATGTCAATGGATAATAGTGAAATAGAACAAAATTTAGTAAAAATGGAGTTTAGGTCGGATCAAACAGAGGACACTCAACTCGTCATTCATATTAAAAAGAAATGGAAATCAAACATATGGAAATCTTACATATTTCATTTTTTCATGGGTCTTCACTTAATTTCTGGTGTACTGTTGCCTTTTTTCCTGACATGGGGAAAGTTAACTTTCGTTGAAGTGATGTTCTTACAAAGTTACTTTACAATGATGATTTTACTATTTGAGATTCCGTGTGGAGCAATAGCAGATTACATTAGCAGAAAGTTCTCTTTAACACTAGGGGCTTTAATCACATCATTTGCAGCGTTAATCTATGGGAGTTATCCACATATATTCATTTTTATAATCGGGGAAACGTTATGGGCTTTTGCTAGCGCGTTAACATCTGGTACAGACCAAGCATTTACATATGATACATTAAGAAAGCTTGAGAGAGAAAATGATATCTCGAAAATAACGGCTAGAAACAGGAGCTTCATGTTATTTGGGATAGCTATTTCAGCTCCAATTGGCTCATTTATAGGTGCATATCTGTCATTAAATCTAGTAGTAACTCTTATGTTTATTCCATTCTTCATAGCGGCATTGGTATCTTTAACACTAAGAGAACCAAATCATGAGTTAGAAAAAGATAAAACTGAAAATTACTTAAATGTGTTAAAATCAGGATTCAAGGAGCTCAGGGGTAACAAGATATTAAGGTTATTAGCTTTAGAAATGATTGTAACCGAATCTATTGTATTCTTCTTAATATGGACATATCAGATATATTTGGAAGCATTGAGTTTTCAATTAATTTTCTTTGGATTTGTGAGTGCATCTATGACTGTTATACAGATAGTGTTTAACAATATGGTACCAAAACTTACTACAAAATTGAAAAATAAGACAAGATTTCTGCAGGTGTATACGATAATACCAGGACTGGGGTATATACTCATGGCGTTGATATTCTATATTCCAATTAGTGTTCCTTTAATTCTTACAATAATTGGATTTGGCTTCTCACGAAGTATAATATTCGTCAAGGGTATAAATAAGCAAATTGCGACACAGAATAGGGCTACTGTTTTAAGTACTATCAATATGGCAGCAAGTCTAATCAGAACAATTCTTTACCCTCTCATTGGATACCTTATAATGTGGAATTTAAGCACCACTTTTTTTCTATTAGGAACGGTAATAATCATCTTTGCTATACTCTCGAGAATAAGAAACGAATATTTATAACATTTTTTTTTACTTTATATTTTACGAATCTATTTATTTAATTCTTCTAATATTAAATGAGCAAGTTTTTTACCAACGATTTGAGTTATTTCTTCTAAAGTGGCTTTTTTAACATTAGCAACACTTCCAAAATGGTTTAATAACTTATTTCTGGTTATAGGTCCAACTCCTTCAATATCATCTAATATAGATCCAATCATACGCTTTTTTCTTTGCTTTTTATGAAGTCTGACAGCAAAGCGGTGAGCCTCATCTCTAACTCTCTGGAAAAGTTTTAAAAGAGGTGAAGTTTTGGGAAGTATAATTGGATCTTTCTTATTTGGAACATAAATTTCCTCATATTTTTTAGCTAATCCAATTATAGGGATTTCAAGGCCTAGCTCACGTAAGACAGAGCTCCCAACATTCAATTGACCTTTTCCACCATCAACTATTATTAAATCGGGAAGTTCTAGATTTCTCTTTAGAAGCATAGAATATCTTCTTGTTAATATCTCCTTCATCATTGCCACATCATCAGGTGTCGATTTAGTTCTTACTTTGAAATGCCTATAATATTTATTATATGGTTTTGCTTCTAAAAAATAAACCATTGACCCAGTTGCATCCTTACCTTCAATATTAGATATATCAAATCCTTCAATAATTCGAGGTTCTTTTGGAAGATTCAATCTTTCTTTTGCTTCTTTTAAAACTTCTTCTCTGAAATCTTTCTCATCCATTCTAATATGTTCCATTTCCATCTGCTGTTGAACAATAACCATAGCGTTTTTGTTTGCAATTCTCATTAAACTTGTTTCATAATCATCGATTGGGGTTCTTATCTCTATCTCCTTTTTTATATCCTTCAAATAATTGATTAAAGGACGAAGATTTTCCTTTAATTCAGGGATTATTATTGCTTCAGGTAATTGTGTTTTAAAATCTTGATAATACTGTTCTAAAATTGAAATAAAAATTTCATTCTTTAGAACTAGTTTTTCTTTTAAATCAAAATCATAAGATTTTTTGTTTATAATTCTACCTTCTCTAATATGAATTATAACCATAGCCAAAAAATCATTTTGGCTGTTGTAACCAATGATATCCTTATTAGATTCATAATCAAAAAATACATGCTGTTCATCTGTCGCATGGTCAATGTCTTCGAGTTTATCTCTCCAGAATGCAGCTACTTCAAATTCTTGCTCTTTTGAGGCATTTTTCATTTTTTCTTCAATTTCCTTCCTCAATTGTCCGGTTTCTCCTTTTAAAAACATTTCAATTTTTTTAATATTATCTCGATATTCCTCTTTAGTAATATCAGTAAAACATGGACCCGGACAGAGTTTTAACTGGTAATAAAGACACGGTCTCCTTTTTTTTTTTATTGGTTTTTTACATGAGCAATAAGGAAAAATCTTTCTTAAATCTCTTAAGATCCTAATTATTTCTTTTTTGTCGGTATAAGGCCCTATAAACAGATTTTTCTGAGAAAATTTTTCAGGATTTCTTAGGACTCTTATTCGAGGAAAATTTTCACTGTAAAAGATTCCTACCCAAGGATAAGATTTAGAATCCCTCATTACAACGTTATATCGGGGAAGGTGTTTTTTAATTTGGATATTTTCTAAGAGTAATGCTTCTTTTTCATTATCTGTAACAATATATTCAATCGAGGCAATTTTACTTACCAATTCCTTGATTTTTTCTTCATAAAAAGGATCATTAAAACTGGTTTTTAAAAAATATTGACTAACCCTTTTTTTTAAATTGATAGCTTTACCAATGTATATTATAGAGCCATCGTTATCTGCGAATAGATAAACTCCAGGTTCATTTGGTAAACTCTTTCTCTGCAGTTCTAAATCCTTCATATATGTGAAAAAATTCTAAAATTCCTTTCTATTAAATGATTAATATTCTACAACAAGTAGATTTTACTGTTATTAAATAGTAAGAGAGGATAAATTTAATTTATTGTTATAGAATTGAACCCCATTCCTTTTTTAGTCGAATTTATATTTTAATATATAATTATAATTTTGATAATTTCTAATTAAAAATTTATAAAAAGATAATTATACTTAATATGTAATTTTTCTTAAAGAAAGAATACTAGTTAATTAAGAATAATGGTAACCATTAGAATTTGTCCTAAATGTAAGCAACCGTCGTTAAAAAGTGCTCTAAATGTGTCTGGTTGGTTAGGAGCAAACTTGATGGAATGTAAAAAATGTGGGTATACAGGATACTTTTTTATTGAGATTGATCCAGAGGATTTTGAACTAGATGAGGAAGAACCCAAAGACGATTATAAGGAATCTTAAGAATATCAAATTTTTTAAACCATTATTTTTATAATCCTTAAAGAATACAATAAAATGGGTTTAAAATGGATCAATTAATAAAAGATGCTGAACGAATTAAATCCTTAGAAATTCAAGGAGCGACAAATATAGCTATTAATGCGATTCAATTTTTAAGTGATTATGCAAAAAGATTAAAATCTGACAATCTTGAGAAATGTTTTGAAAATTTATACAAAGCAGTAAACATCTTAATTAATTCAAGACCTACGGAACCTGCTATGAAGAATGGTTTAAAATTTATAATGAGTAAACTAGAAAAAGAAAAAGAGAGTTGTTATGCTGAGTTCATTTCAGACGTAATAGAAAAATACAAAAACCAGTATTATGATATGCTTCAAACTGCAAAAAAGAGAATTGCTATAATAGGATCTCGGCGAATTCCTAATGTAGATAAAAAATTCAATGTGATGACTCATTGTCATTCAAGTTTGGTCACAGCTATTCTCTTAGAAGCTAAAAACCAAAATAAGAACTTCAATGTAATTAATACAGAAACACAACCAAGATTACAAGGTAGGAAAACAGCAAATAAATTAGCAGAGGCGGGAATAAAAGTCACTCATGTTGTTGATAGTGCTATGAGGTGGGCTGTAAAACATTTTGAAGTTAATGTAATAATAATTGGAGCAGATAGTATAACAAGTGAAGGTACCATAATTAATAAAATAGGTTCAAGGTTATTAGCATTAGTAGCTCATGAGGAACATGTTCCCTTTTATGTTGCTTCTCCCTTGTTAAAATACAATCCCGAGACTAATCTTGGAATTTTGGAAACTATTGAAATGAGAGAGGCAAAAGAGGTATGGGAAAACCCTCCTAAAGGTATTGAAGTTCTAAATCCTGCATTTGAAACTGTTTCTCGACGATATATAGATGGATTAATCACTGAGGCAGGAATTTTTGCTTCAAGTCATGTTCCAAATTATTTTGAAAAATGGTATCCAGAATTGCTATAATTATTTAAAATATACATTTAACCCCATTTTTCTATAGCTTTAGCTAATTCACTATGATCTTTAGCATAATCTTCTAAGTCATGTCCTTCTAGTACAGAAGATATTGATTGTCTTATAGCACGAGCTCCAGCCTCTGTCCCATCTGGATGACCATGACATCCTCCACCAAATTGATAAACTAAATTTTTTCCTAATATTTTCATTAAGTCTGGAATATGAAGCGGACTTAAACCTCCGGAAGCAACGGGTAATGTAGGTTTAATGTTATACCAATCTTGATCAAGTGTTGTAAAGTTGTTTCCAACAACTTTTTGTTCTGTGATAATCTTATTTATTTCTACAACTTCTTGCCGTTCACCTTCCATTTTTCCAACAACCGTTCCTGTGTGTAATTGATCCATTCCTATTAATCTCATTAGCTTAGCTAAAGCTAGCATAGTTATTCCATGCTTCTTATTTCGAGTAAGAGCTGCATGCATTGCTCTGTGAGCATGGATTACTACGTCTTTATCATCTAGATAATCTCTAATTTCTTGGAGAGCAGAAAAACCAACAGTTAATATATCTAACATAATATATTCCCCACCATTTTCTACAACAAAATCAGCTCTTTTTTTCATTGTGGTTAATGGTGCCGTTATATTAGGCATATATATCTTTTTTTCTCCAGTATCTTTTTCAACCTTATCTCGGATTTTTAGAGTTTCCTCAATTCTTTTCTCAAACTTATTAAACGACATACTTGTTAAGTTTTCGTCATCTTTTACAATATCTAAACCTCCACTCCACGCTTGACCACATACATTTGCGTGTTCAATTTCATTTAATCCAACCTTTGGTTTAACAATTGTTCCTAGTAATGGTCGATTTTCAACTTTAGTTAATTTCCTTATTCCTTCTATGCCAAATTTTGGTCCTTTATAGGCAGAAACTATGCTTTTAGGAAAGGATATATCTAATAATCTTAAATATTTTAACACTTTCATCCCAAATATGTTTCCAGCTATTGCGCTTAAAATTTGAGGTATATTATCTGCTTCAAAAAGTTCCTTTGTATATGCAATCTTTACCACACTGTTTTTTTCATCAATGTAGAATGCTGATGGTTTAAGCCGTTTAGCAATATCTGCAGATAAAGTAGCTATTTCAGTCCATGTTCCTATTGAGCTTTCTTTAGCAATTTCTTCACATGCTTGCTCTAAATTTCTGCAGTTTATTGATTTTTCAACATAATACATTGCTATAAGGTCATCCTTATTTGGATGGTAATTTAAATTTACATAATGTACCACTCTGTTTCACCTTAGAAGATTTGGAATTTAATATGTTTCGATAAAATCGAAATTTCTCACAAAATGATTGGGATAATAAATTATAATATTAAAATCATAAAAAATTAATAGTATTTTTAATTATTAAAAAGAGTGATTCAGTAATGAGTGAAGATCAAAGAAGATCGATTACGGTAAATGTTAAGGATTTGAGTTTTAAAAGTGATCAACACGTAGAGGATTTGGTAAGATTTTTAGCAGAATCTCTCCCTCAAATAAACCTTAATCGAGATGGTAATGAAATTACAATTAATATGCCAGTAAATTTATCCAAAAGAGCACTAAGACTTAGAATTAAAAAATTCTTATATAAAAAGGGATTAAATAAAGATTTTAGACCTATTTCATTGAATTTATCTGATAAAAAAGGTTACACCATTAAGGAAAAGAAAATTATTGAATTGAGCTATTATTAATTCTTCTTTTTACTAAATATTATTATATAAAAAAATTATTATATTTAGTTGTGTCTGTGAAAAAGACCAACCTCATATTATCCATCGAATCAATTGATGACTTGATGAGATGTATTAATTTAGCGAGTTTGTTAGAGGTTGCGGGTTGGCCTAAACCTGGGAATGTACATCGAACTAAAAATTTTGTTGATACAAAATTTGAACATTTTTTAGGAGGAATCGCTGCTATTCAACCTAATTTTAGGAATTTTTGCGAAAAAATATATCACTTGTCAAATAATGATGATAAGAAGTATAAATTTATTGAATTAGGGCTTTTTTATAAGGAAGCCGTAGAACAGATGATGAAATGGCAAAGTGGTGGAAATGTTTTACTTGGTCATATTTTAATATTAGCTCCTCTAAGTGCTGCTGCTTCAATATGTCTTAAAACTAATAAATTTAATTTTGACGATTTTAAATATTATTTAAACGAAATTATCGATGAAGCCTCAGTAGAAGATACAATTAATCTCTACAAAGCTATAAGATTATGCAACCCTGGAGGGTTAGGACAGATCAAGAAGTTTGATATCAATGATGAAAATTCCTTTAGTGATATTCGAAAAGAAAAGATAAATTTAAAAAAAATTTTTGAACTCTCTCAAAATTATGATTTAATTAGCTCTGAATATTCAACAGGTTTCAGTATTATACTAAGTGAAGGATTACCCTACTTTCTTAAAACTTTTAAAGAATTTAATGATTCAAATATAGCAACTGTAAATACATTCTTGAAAATTCTTTCAGAACATCATGATACACTAATAATAAGAAAGTCAGGATTAGATACAGCTCGGAATGTATCACAAGTTGCATATAAAATTTTATTAAAGGGAGGAATTTCATCTACAGAAGGTTTAGAAATGACTATTAAATTAGATAAGGAGTTGCAAGAGAAAAAAGGGAAATCAAACCCAGGTACCACTGCAGACCTTATAACAGGAGTTATTTTATGTGCATTAATCTTTGGATTAAGGTTATAGATTCAAAAAAAATTATTTGGTAGAATTAATTTATTATATTTAGTACTAAATTATACCAAAAAGGATCAAGTTTTTATGGAGTTCTGTGATGATTGCGGGTCAATGATGCTCCCATCGAAAGTGAAAGGAAAGAAAGTATTTAGGTGTAAATGTGGAGCAATAAAAGATTTTTCTGAAGATAAGTCAGAGGCATACAAATTAACTAAGAAAATTGAACATCCTATAAGAAATGAGGTTGTTAATTTAACTGAAGTAATGGAATGGAAAGAAGAACATTTAAGAAGCTCTATTAAAAATTTTAAATGCCCTAGTTGTGGATATACAAAAGCACACTTGGAATCAAGGCAAACACGAAGAGCAGACGAGGGTATGACTCATTTTATAACTTGCCTAAAATGTGGTCGCTATAAAAAAATAGGAAGTTAGTATAAGGACTTGGAATCAAATAATTTATTAATCAATAATTGCTTTTTCTGGGTTTCTGGAAAATTTAATCGCACAATCTTATTACAATTTTTAAATCCTGATACAATATTAATTTGATTTGAAGCGATTTCAAGTTTAACTTTTAGTAAATCAATTAATTCTTTGTTTGCCTTATTTTTCATAGCCTTAGATTTAACGTGAACAGTGAGAGTTTTATCATTATTGATTATATCTTGCTGTTTTGAATTCGGTTTGACATTAATGCGAAGTATGTAATTATGTGAATCTATTTTTTCGAGGAATCTCATTATTTATCATTTCAGTGTCATTTTTATACAATTATTAAATAAACTCATCAATTTTGGTCTTTAGTCGATTATAAGAAGGTTTTGATAACCTAATACCCCCAGCAAGTTTGTGTCCTCCTCCAACACCCCCCAATTCGTTTTTTATTTTAGAAATGATTTTATTCACACCTTCTCCATTATTACTTTGAACATATTTCCGTGAGCATCTGATACTTAATTTTATTGTACCAGATTTCATTTCTAATCCCCCTAAAAACAAAATTTTATAAGGATCAAAAAGTTCATTGACAGCACTGAAACTAGCTGTATCTGACCAGTTGCTAGGAGGTATTTTTCCTTTCACTTCCATAAAAATTGCTTTGTCTGTCTCCAAAGTAGGTAATTCATTAGAGATAGTTTTCAAATTATTTACTAAATCATTGATATAATCCATATATAAATTCTTGGCATAACGGGTAATTGTTTTTAATTGTGTTATTGAAATAGCGGCACTGATGTTTTTAAAACATAAAATGTTCAATAATAGTGCATGTTCAAAAGCAAATTTTAGTAAGCCTGCCTTGTGTGGCAGTAAAGCATAATGACCGTAGCTTTCTATATTCATTTTTTGTTGAATCTTATGAATCTCCTCTTTTTTGAGATCGGTAACTTTCGTTGAAGGATCTATTTGTATTGAATTCAGCAAAGATTTAATTTTATTATCAGATTCTCCCCCAATTCCATTGATGAAAGGTAATATACTGTACCTTAAACCATTTTTAACGGAATCATGCATACTTCCAAAAAGTGTAAGCCCTTCTTGATCCTCAACAAGCTCTTCATTTATTAATTCTTCGTATACTTCTCGATTAAACGATTGAAGTTTATCCATTGATTTTAAAGAATCTCCAGCTATTCCTATTATTGCAAGCCATCCTTGTTTAATTATTGAAGGTTTTATTTGTTTAGCAAACATATAAGTGAGAGTTGCTCCAGAAATATGATCAAGACCATCAAAGCCATGAATTGTGGGATTAACAAAGAATAAGTTTTCGGGCATATCATCAAATTTAATATCATCCTCTACTTCATGATGATCAAGAATATAAAAGTGCTCTTTTCTATTTCTTATAATAGGGTTTAATTCTGCCAAATTAGAACCTAGATCAGTAAAAATAAAAGCAGTTTTTTCACTTTGTCTTTTAGATAGAATTCCTTCTAAATAATTTTCCCAAGAAACGGATCTATTATAAATAAAGTAATCATAATCTATTTTTAGTTGATATAATAAATTCTGGATAATATGTAGACTACTAATGCCATCAGCATCATTATGGGAAATAGTCATAATTCTTGGATATGAATGATCAATAAAGTGATCTATGGCATTATTAAAATCTTCCAAAAATTTTACTTTATCTGGTTTCTTGGTCATCTATATCAATTATTGATTTAAATATAAGAAGTTCTATAATAGCTACTGATTTTTTAATTATTTTTTAATAATTCTCAAATCAAAAAATCCTAAACTATGAACAATTTATTATATAAAACTTCTACATTTTTATTTAGAGTAAATTCTGATAATTTTCAAATTAATTCTATAAATATTATTATTCCTATTTGATTTTTGCTTTTTTCCAGATATCAAGATAAAAATTAAAATCTAAGGATAAATTTTTTTAATTTATTTAAATTTCAGTCTTTAAGATCTCAAAAATAAAAGCTATAATATGATTAATAAAACTTGGGATAAGATTAAATCCTCTAAAAAGGCTTTCCTGCTTATTTCAGTGATTATAATAATCCTTATTCCACTATTATTTACTAATTTTATTATTTTGCCCAAAAGTAATCAAAACCAGAGATATATTTTAGAAAAAGACCTCAATATAAATGAATTTACTAAAGACAATTATACTGAAATTTTAACAACCCCCAAACATGGACTAGGTAATATAACTATTGATGATATTAGCTTTAACACTTTAGCACCAGGATTTCTTAATGAAAATGTTTATCATCCACTTATTATTGAGGATTTAATCTCTGGGGCTTTAACTGTAGATATAATAGGCATGGAATTTGTTAATACTACAAGTTCAGCTATAATCCATAATCTTGATCCTGAAATTATTAATGATGTAACAGCCAGGGTCGCCCTGAATGAAACTTTACATGTAGAATATGATAATTCAACGGCGAAATATTTAATCTATAAATCTAGGTTTGCACAAATAAAGCTATTAGAACTTTATGTAAATAACGGCACTGTAATAAATAAATTAACAGAGAATATCGATTACACCATCGATGAGAGACAATATATAGTTTTTTACTATGAAGAATACTTCGAAGAAGGTAATAATGATAGTTTTGATATGTACATTATATGGGAAAAGGTAATGCCTTTTGGTGATTGGAAAATTGAACAGTTACAAAATCAAAACTTGGAGATTAATGAAGCAGAGCAAGAAATAGTCGCAGAATTTCAGTATTCTTTCTATCTAATTGCCAGGTTTTATTTAGAGGGTTTTGCCGAACCTTTAGTGATTGATTTTTGGGATGTTGCTTTAACGGTTAATCCATTGGATAAGGAGAAATTTAATGACCATAAATTAATGTTAATGGGAACTGAAGTGAATATTGGTACTCATTTAAATCCTGATAAATCAATAAAAGTGTTACTTTCTGATCAATTTACTCCGGCTAATAGTTCATTTTCTCTGAATTTTACTTGTGCTTATTTATTAAAATTCGAGGAACCCGTCGGGCATTCATGGGCTATCGACAGACTCATAGCTCAACGAGAAATTAGAGAAAAAATTTATTTTAGCACTTTACTATCAGGTCCAACACATATTTACTTAAAAAATGTAGAATTTTATGAACCAAGTCTTTATGTTGAAGAAGTTCTCGAAACTTACTCATTATTCAATAGAGATGTTTTATTTGGTGATGCTAATGCTTCTGGTTCTAGTAGGTTGGGTATCAATGTAACAATACCATTTTTATTAGTCGGTGAAACTTGCCCCTTTTCGATTAAATATTCTACATTTCATAAGCTGAAAATTGCTATTACTGATAACATTAAAATGCCTTTGGTAGGTGCAGAAATTGAGGTTTTTCTTTATGGAGTAAAATATGGAACATATATCTCAAATACTACTAGCCAGCCTATTATTCCAGCTAAATCTGATGGAAATGGACGAATTATATTATATAATGTACCTCGAGGTAATTATACTATACGAGTTTATTGGAGAGGAAAATTTGTAAAAGAGGCATCTGTTTCTACATACAAAGAGATTAATTATGTATCTACGAATGTTGTTCACTATCCTCTCTGGATATTAGTTTTTGGAGGAATAAACGGAATTATTCTAATTTTAGGAGCAATATTTTATATAAGATATAAAAAATTACGAAAATGAATTTTGATCGTTATATTCTGTGACAATATTGATGATTTTATTAGTTTTTTGGAAAAACGTGTAATGAGTGAAATATTTTATGAATTTAAAGAAATAACTAGTAATAGTTTATCTAGTAATGTAGATATTGAAATTGTACTCCATTTTCTAGCTAAAATCGAAGGTACTATGGTCCTGTATGAGACAAAACAAAATATCACAAAAGCAAGTAATTCTGATATCGATAAAGAAGTTGTGAAAACATTAGAAAAGCTTTTTAGCAGTGTTGATCCTTCATTAAGTCTCATCAGGGGAAAAATACGAGAAATATTTCTTTCCTATTCATCCTAGATCAGTTCTACTTAGGGATTAAATGTATCAATACATAATTTAATTATGATTAAATTCTTCTCCATATCCTATTAAACGATAACGTCTATTAATTATACGAGAAATAGCATAAATGAAGTTTTCGGGAGGGCATATTGGGGGGTTAAGTTTTATTATAGTAGAGTTTTTTAATATTTTTGTGACAGTTCCTCCAGTTTTTTCGGTACCAACAACTAATAACAATTTTTCACCATGCTTGAGTGGTTGGACCTTCATTTGAACTTCAGAACCAATCACTCTATCTAAAAGATGGACATGCAACTCAACATCTGTTAATATGTCTGGGAGAGTTCCGGGACCTCCAGCTAAATGTCCAATTAAATGATCTCCTTTAGTCAATGCAGGATCTAATTTTGTACCTAAACCAATTAACCCACCAGGTTTAGCAGTTTCTAAAAAATTATTTCCTTGACTAATAGTTACAACTGTTGATCTAATTGGGACATATACATCTTTAATACGAATTCCTGGTTTGATTTCGATTTGATCTCCAATATTAATTTTACCTTTTAAAACTGAACCACCTATCACTCCACCTTTTAAATCGGTAATAGCTTTACCAGGTCGATTGATATCAAATGATCTTGCTATTAAAAATTGAAATTCCTCTTCTTGATTAAATTTTGGGGTAGGTATTACTTCTTCAAAAGCCCTTACAACAAGATGCATATTTGCTTCAAAAACTGCTGATAAAGGTATTATTGGGGCTTTCTCAGCAATAGTTCCTTTGACAAATTCTTTTATTTGTTTGTAATTCTCTATAGCTTGCTCGCGAGAAACAGCATCAATTTTATTTTGTAAAATGATGATGTTATTTATACCTGCAATGTTTAAAGCAGCTAAATGTTCCCGAGTTTGTGGTTGGGGACATTGTTCATCAGCAGCAATTAAAAGACATGCTCCATCCATTAAGGATGCACCACTTAACATGGTTGCCATCAATATCTCGTGACCTGGGGCATCAACAAACGAGATATTACGCTTAAATTCTAAATTTCCATTACATTTATTACAAACAAATCGAGGTTTTCCTTTCTCCCTATTTTTTTCAGCAAGATGGGATGTAGTATATTCATCGCATGAGGGACAATAAAGAATTGTAGCATTTGAATATCCTAATTTTATTGAAATGCCTCTTTCTTGCTCTTCAGAATGTCTATCAGTCCAATCTCCTGTTAAAGATTTAACCAAGGTAGTTTTACCATGGTCTACATGTCCAACAAGACCAATGTTGCATTCTGCTTGTTGTTTCATTAATTCTTTTATATTAGACTCTTTTACTTTGGAAGTTGGTTCTAGTATTGGTTTCATATTTGAAGTTGTTTTAACATTTGTTTGTTCTTTTTTTAACGGCGGAGTTTCAGCTTTTCCCCCTATTTCTTCGAAAATCTTTTTAGCATTTATAATAATTTTTTGTGCAGTTGCTTTTCCCACACCTTTTATTTTTAAATTTACTAAATCATCAGGCTTCGCAGCAACCAGTTTTTCAATTGAATCTATTCCTGCAGATTTCATTCTTTCTGCGGTTGATTTTCCAATTCCAGAAATATCTTCTAATTCATAGGACATGTTAGTATAAAATTAAGGTATTATAACTGCTGTATAAATATTTCCCTAAGAAACATTAAGAAAAGATTTTTTATTAAATTAATCAATCTATTAATTTCTTTTAGAAAAAATTATGTAAAAAATCATTTACTTGGCTTGAATTGTGGTTATGCCACCAGGCTTTTTTTCAAGCTCTTTATAAGATATTCTCAATAAGCTATCTACATAGAAAGTAGATAATTTATTACAAGAATTACAGACGATATAAACTGGAGCAGGATAATTACTAGAATCGATATCATTTGTTTCAATTTTAAATATAATTTTCTCATTACAATGTGGACATATGTTAAAACGAAGAGGCATACTAGTAATAATCCAACAGTTTATTTTTATAATAATTAGATTCTTATTATTATTTTATTATTTCTAAAATTAAATAAATAATAACAATTTTTATTGATACTAAATGGTTAAGATTTCTAAAAATAAGTTTGGATCATATTCATTTATTTTACTCCTTATTACTTTAGTTTTGAGTGTGTTCTTTATTAATCCTAACCTATATTTAAAAAACTTAGATTTCTCAGAAAATAGTCTATCTACTAATAACTATACTGAAGTTGATTTATCCTTTATACCTGAAATTGATTATAACTCATTAAACGATCTTTGGTATGACTCTAAAGTAAACATGCTAATTATCACCAAAGATGATTCAAATTTTATTACTGCGTTAGAACCCCTGGCGGATTGGAAAAATGAGAAGGGAGTGAAAACAATTATTTTAAGCAATTTTTCCGCTTACGGAGGAATAGACGATGCAGAGCGCATCCGAAACATGATAAAAGCTTATTATGAAAATGAAAACATACAGTGGGTTCTTTTAGCTGGCGATGCTGAAAACGATGTAATCCCAATTAGATATGTATATAATCCTGATGTATTACGTGTGACAAAGGGTCTTAGACATGAAACAATCGGTGGAGAATATTATAAGCCAACTGACTTTTATTATGCAGACCTTACTGGTATTTGGGATAGTGATGGGGATGGAAATTGGGGAGAAGCTCCTCAAGACAATTCTTTTGGATTAGACGAAATTTCATGGGTACCAGAAGTTTATGTTGGACGATTTCCTGCAAATGATGCGTATGAGCTGGAAATCATGGTAAATAAAACCTTAAAATATGAAACAAACCCGGAAACAGGGGATTGGATGAATAGAATGTTATTAGCAGGAGGAATATCCGATTATCCCGGGGTTGATGATCCTGATGGAGAATATGAAAGTGTTCTAACTAATTATATAATTCAAAATTATGCAAAATCAACTGTAAATTATACCCATTTAATCAGAGAAGCAGCAAATCTTACTCAAGCAACTCTCAATTATTATTTTAATAGTGGACATTCAACAGTTATTATGGCGGGTCATGGAGA
>Ga0209427_10002141_pt1 | contig 23176 bp, 22 predicted proteins | sample DeeMarSWOR136_30_FD_187465 | JGI IMG/M metagenome (GOLD analysis project Ga0209427, IMG submission 187465) | Marine sediment microbial communities from White Oak River estuary, North Carolina - WOR-1-36_30 (SPAdes) (version 2) | ecosystem: Environmental > Aquatic > Marine > Intertidal zone >...
GCTCAGAAGAGAGCCCTGAGGCCGCGAATCTGTATTGGAAAGCCGCCGATGGCAGCGGCACGGCGGAACAACTCACACAGGGGCCTTTTTATGACCAACCCACAAGCTGGACACCTGACGGAACAAGCATCATCTTCCAACGGAGCTTCCACCCACAGACCGGCTGGGATGTGATGCTGTTGTCGCTCGGCGGCGACCGCACGCCACAGCCGCTGCTCAACTCGACTGCGAACGAATCGCGCGGGGAGCTGTCTCCTGATGGCCGCTGGCTGGCATATGTTTCTACCGAAGATGGCCCTCCTGGCATTTTTGTGCGGTCATTCCAGGGTCCGCAGGACACGTGGCGCATCTCGCCTTCAGGAATCTCCGCGGGCGATCCACTATGGTCGCCCAGCAGTAAGGAGCTTTTCTACCGTGACTTAGATGCCGAGAAGCTCATGGCGGTCGACATCGAGACGGCCGACGAGTTTGCGGCAGGCACACCGCGAGTCCTGTTCGATTACTGCTATTTCGGGGATGCTGCTTACGGGCGTACCTACGACATCACACCTGATGGACGACGCTTTGTCATGGTGAAGGAGGTGAATCCACCTCCCCGGCGGATCGCTGTCATCGTCAACTGGTTTGAGGAATTGAAACGACTCGTGCCATCGGGGAAAGAGTGACGTTATCACGCCTCACACTTACGTAAGAGTTGTCAAATAACCTGATCGATCTATATCAAGCGTGGGGAAAGCCTGAACAGGCCGAACAATGGCGCGCCAAGCGGTTCGACAGGCTCACCACAAAACCTTTCGACAGTCCTGAGCCCGTCGAAGGGCTGCCGGAGCCCTGATCACGTCCTTGAAGCACTTCTGGAAGCCAGACCGCTCTTAACAAGGGCGAGACGCCCTCGCCACCCTGGAACAAGCCAGAAGAAGCCAAAAAGTGGCGAGCAAAACTGCCGCCGCTTGCTCCGCAGGACTCGCAATAACAACGAGAATCGAGTATCGACCCCAAGTTTATGGTCCTTTTGCCTTAGCGTGTCGGGTGGGGATCAGCGCAGTTCGGCGCCGCACCAGTAGCGCGTCGTGTTCTCGTCCCTGTGGAGCCAGTCGGCCCGGCCGTCGAAGAACAGGTTGTTACAGCCCTTGCCGCGGTGCCGATCGCGAGAGATGCGCCGCGTCAGGTTGCTGCCTCGGGTCTCCTCATCCGACGCAGGCATATGGGTACTCGACCAGACGTCTAATAGGTTGAACCTGGACATGTCTTCCAACTCATATCGGTCCCGGACCACCGGGCGCCACTCGCCGGCCTCATTGTCGGCCATATAAATCCGCTGGGCGGGAGACTTGACACTGCTGAGCTTGGTCGGCTCATCTTTCTGGATTCCTTTGTTGCCGCTGGTCAGGCCCGGCTGGTCCATATCCCAGGCGTTCACCACATAATCCACCGTTTGCTCGGCGTTGCTATGATTGTTCAGCCCGATTCCGTTGCGGGGAAAAGACGGACACTGGTAAATATCCACCTCGCGGTAATCCCTGGCGTGCTTGTATTCCGTGCCCAGGTATGGCATGAAGACCAGGAGCCATTTGACCTCATGGTCCAGCGCCCGGGGGACCATATCGTCGTTATCGAGGACGTACGCGTGCATGGCCACGCCCATCTGCTTGAGGCTGCTCAGGCAGTAAACGGTCCTGGCCTGCTTTCTCACCCGCTGCAAGGCCGGCATCAAAATCCCCAGCAGCAGCGCGATAATCGCAATCACCACCAGCAGCTCGATCAGCGTGAACCCACGTCGTTTGTGCATGCCCATAAATCCCCTTTCCTTCAAGAGGCCGCCAAGACAGAAACCACCCACCATTAGTATACCACTCTCAGGGCCGAAAATCAATGGAAAAATAGCTGTGCCAGGAGATTGCGGGTCAGCGCCGCCACGATGCGAAAACTTGAATTTTGAAGGCAGATGTGATATGCAAGCCAAAGTGACGCTCGGCCGCGTGGCTAAGCAGAGGTTGACTATAGTCCTCAGATCAAGGAGAGGATCGTTCATGCGATTAGAATGCAGGCTCTTTTCAAAACCCAACTATTTGATCACCTTGACAATGGCACTCACTTTTGTCCATCCCACTCTCACATGGGCGCTCCGGGAATCCAGCATCGACATCGCCGGCGCGGAATTCCAGCTCGTCACGGTTCCGCCGGGCACGTTCAACATGGGCTCGAACTCCGGCGACGGCGACGAACGACCCGTCCACAGGGTCACCATCGACTATCGTTTCGACATCGGCAAAACCGAAGTCACACGGGCCCAGTTCAGAGCCTTCGTCGAAGCCACCGGCTATGAAAAACAGGGCTGGACATGGGGCAGACGCTGCTCCGATCACATGGGCTCCGTTCAGAACCGACCCTGCGAGAATCCACGATTTGAACAGACCCAGAGCCACCCCGTAGCCCGCGTTACCTACTATGACGCCAAGGCCTTCTGCACATGGCTCTCGGAACGGACCGGCCAATCCTTCCGCCTGCCGACTGAGGCCGAATGGGAATACGCCTGTCGAGCCGGCACGACCGGAGACTACGCCGGCGATATAGAACAAATGGCCTGGTTCGATGCGACCAGCGAAGGATTGGTCCATCCCGTCGCACAGAAGATGCCCAATCCCTGGGGGCTCTACGACATGCACGGCAACGTCTGGGAATGGTGCGAAGACATCTACTACTGGCATTACGGGGATGCACCGACCGATGGCCGCGCCGCCACGAAGCCCGACGTCCCCGCCGAAACCGCCTCGCGCCGCGTCGTGCGAGGCGGCTCCTGTTGCAGGCCCAGAGAATCATGTAGATCGTCGTCTCGATACGGGGTGCACCGTCTCTTCAGGCAATGCAGCACGGGCTTCAGAATCGTGCGGGGTCCCAAACCGGCGGCCGCCGGCGCTGGCCGTACTGTCTTTGCGGCAGAGAACACGCACAAACCTTCCCCGCGTGGCGTCGCTCAACCTCCGAAACTCACGTTGACCGTCGGTGACACGGATTTCGACTTCGTGCGCATCGATCCCGGTACGTTCAGCATGGGCAGCAAGCATACCTACGTCGATGAGTACAAGTGGACGTACGAATTGCCTGCTCACGAAGTCACGATCAACTACAGCTACTACATGGGCACAACCGAAGTCACGCTCGAACAGTTCTATAGCTTTGTTGAAGATACCGGCTATGTCACCGACGCTGAAAAGCAGGGCTGGGTCTTCACGGCCAGCCACGAACGGGGCTGGCACGATGTGATTTGCCAGGACTGGCGTTTTCCCGGGGCGGTGCAGACCGATACTGAGCCTGTGACGCACATCGGCTGGTATGACGCCATCGCATTTTGCCAGTGGCTCGGCGCAAAGACCGGCCGCAACGTTCGCCTGCCGACGGAGGCCGAATGGGAATATGCCTGCCGGGCGGGAACGACGGGTGATTACGCCGGCAAGCTCGGCGAGATGGGCTGGTGCCGATGGACTCCGGATACGATACTCAGAACACATCCGGTCGCCCGTAAGAAGCCGAATCCCTGGGGGCTCTACGATATGCACGGCAACGTCTGGGAATGGGTCCAGGATTTGTGGCACACCGACGACAACGGCGCTCCGACAGACGGCTCCGCGTGGCTCGACGCGCCCGAAAGGTTCAATCGCGGTGTCGTACGGGGCGGTTCTTTCCTCAACCCCCCCTGGCTCCTTCGCTCCTATATCCGCATGAGAACGCCCCTCGGTTGCAGAATCCACTTCAACAACGGCTTCAGACTCGCCATCTCGCCCAAGTCAAGATGAAACGGGCCCGGGTGGTAGTATGTGCGGCACGCCACTGTCAGCGCCTTGGACGCATTGCGATTCTCGCAGCCGATCTGCGGCTTCTGTCCGGGCGATGTCTCATGTGGAGCAAGGCCTGACGTGTTGGCTCACCTCAGGACGGTCCACGTTGTAACGGAGTCGTTGTGGGGCGCCTTTCTGTAGCCGTGCGTGATGACGACGACCAGAAAGTCAAGCCAATTGCCTACGTGCAGCCGCATCAGTGGTCAACCATCATTTGGAAGGTTGTTTCGATGGTGTCTTTCGAAACACAAAATCATCACAGCTATTGTCGTCCCATGTGAAGGCGCCGCATCGTTTCCTGCCGTGTGCATCGTACGAGTATTTACCCGGCTTCATGCAGTCGCCCCAGACGTGCTCGGCGGGCATCACGCTGCCCTTCCTAAAATGCTTACAGTTCCTGCACGTTCTGTCCATACGCATTCAGAGACCACCCTGGAATCCATAGGAACGGTCTCAGATTTCCGTCTGTGTGAGTGTACTTCCGATAAAGGGTCTGCTCTCTGAAGGCACATGAGCAAGAACCTGCTCTGCGAAAACCCCAGCATCGTCCACAAATTCACCCCGATGCTCGGGGAAGAACGCCCGGATAAGAGGGTTCGTGACGTGCTCGATCAATCCTGAGCGCGGCATGTGGCGCACCCCCTTGGATCATCAAATCCGCGGATACCGAAATCCATCTGTCTTCCAGCAATATGCTCCCTTTGTGTCAATGCGTCCGTCGTTGCGACCGCGGCACTAACCATCATCTCCATCGGCTCAAACGTAGCATGTCCCCTGGTGGATGCAACCTTTTTTCCACTCGGAGTGACAACCCTATGGCACTCCGAGCAAAAAAACCTCCGGATTTTCCTATTTCTCGGCCGGTTGGGACGCCGAAAACACTCTATTTTTCCGTTGAGGATCCCGCTTGAATCGTGTAGGTTCCCTGGAAGCAGGCAGGCAAGTGTACCTTTGAATGTGTGGTTCATGCTGCAAAGTGGGACTTGCTCGGCTCGACGAGGTTTCGCTGGCGTGTGCTCTACCTGAGAGAATCGATCACGTGCCACATGCGTAGATGCGGAAAGGAGAATACAGATGGTGCCCCTACAGCGGAGTGTTTTTTCTCAAGTTATCGTCTTGCTTTTCATTTCGTCATCGGCATGGCCCGAGGCCAGGATCGATGCGAAGGTTGCGAAGCATTTCAAGGTCAACTGGTCGTCGGTGAGCTATGATAAGACGCTCTATAATCCGAAGGTTTATTCCGGGAGCCAGAAGATCTCAGAGCGCTTATCTCTTTCCTGTGAGATCGAGATACTGGATCCGGACCTGACCCTGGGAACGTCGCGAGAGGGCACCGTCGCCCAACTGATGGATCCTAATGGCCGGAATATTGATACTACCCCTACTGGTCCAGCTCAACGTGCCTCGATGCCCATGCACTACGAAGCTCTACGTTATCGCACGCGATATGTGCAACAGTCCCAACCGCGCCGGTGGGTGGCGCTCATTAAGTCCGTTCTGAGATTGAGGCAAGGCACGCATGCTCGCCCGGAGCGGGTGAGTGAATTGCAGCCCAACCAGATGCGGATACGACTTGATTCCGGGTTACGTGAGCGAGTCGGGGGAGAAATCGGCCGGATCAAGGGGCACTTCTACGCCCTCATGGCAGAGTCGCTTGAACATGTTGAAGTGCCATTCGAGCCGAGCAGAAACTGGGTGCGCCTCACTGACGACCTGGAGATCCGGGTCCGTGTGGCCCAGTCCACGGGTTCGTCTTATCAGTTTGACATAGGGACACGTTCGCAGGGAACATCTGCCAGCCGCCCTCTGTCTGTCGGGGATAGCTTGCCAAGCCGAATCGTGCTGGCCCGACAACTCATAGGAGCCGACGGTAAACCGGCTCGCCTGCCCATCGGAATTCGACGCATACCCGCCAGCGCTGGTGGTAGCGGAAGTGGAAGCGGAAGCCGTGTGGGCCGGATAGAGAAGATTCGCTACGTGATCGCCGTCCACCCGACCCATTGCAAGATCCCGTTCGAGCTCGAACACATCCCCCTGCCAAAGCCATGATCTCGAAGCAGGAGCAGGTAGGATATGCACTGCCCGCCTCTTGGCCCTGAACAAGCAGACATTGGCGGCGTTATGCGGAAACCGTATAATCAGGAAGTTCAACTTTATTCAGGATAATGAGCATTATAACTGATTACATTGCAGGAACAGGCCATCACTACGTTTGGCTGGGCGCCCTTGTCAATATCGTCACTCTATTGCCGTTGACCGGCATTGGGCTGGGTCGGAGCTATAGACAGGAAGTGGGAAACGACGTCACCGAGCACGTTGAGAACCTCGGCAACCCCTTCTCAACAATCGGCGCATCGGGCTTTACAGCGCTGGGCCGCGGGCTCGTGCGAGGGAAGAATCGTCGTGCTGAACGGATCTATGCAAGAAACATATGGGATATGCACGTATATGATGGGCGGCTTTACTTAGGTGCAGGAAATGGCAGCGACTCGGGCCCGGCGCCAAATGCGGGACCGGTTCCGATCATCTGTTACGATCCGGCCAAAGAAGATTTCGTCAAGGAGGGAACGGTCTTAGACGAACAGATAGATGTTTACTATACCCATCGCGGCCGGCTCTACATCCCCGGCCACGACCCGATCCAAAGCTGGAAGTTCGGGAATTTCTATCGCCGCCAGGATGATGGACGCTGGAAGAAGTATAGGAACATACCGGATGGGATTCACCTTTACGCCATGACCTGGCGCAAAGGAAAACTGTTTGGCGCGCTCGGGACACCTCCCGAAAAAGGGGGGGGCGCCGTTTGTATCTCCTCGGACGAGGGTCAGACATGGAAGGTCGTTCACACAGGAAGCTACCGAGTCTACAGCCTCCTCACTATTGCCGACGCCCTGTACGCGGTGGAGACGATTCCCGGCGGTCGAGCTTCACGTCCGTGGGTGGCCAAGTGGCTGGGCCCTTCGTGTGTCTACGAGTTTGTGCCTCCCGACCGCTTTGTTCCGAGAGAAGACATGACCGCTTCGATACTTTTTCCCCAAACAGATGTGACCTCCCGCAGGCTAATGAAGCTGGTACGGGTACAAAGCCTCGAGGACAGGGCTCTCTATATCGGCGCAAGTTGCAATAACGACCATCAATTCCTGCCATTTGGGTTGTACGTGGCGTCTTCTCTACAGAAGCAAGCCGTGCAGGTTCGCCGCGTGCCATTGCCCGGTGATAGCCAACCTTGGGACCTGCTCGTCCGCGATGACCGCGTATACGTCCTTCTCGAATCCAAGGCAGGTGACGATATCCGTGTCAAGGTTCTTCGGTCCCCTACCGAGGATCTGCGTTCGTGGGACGAGGTGCTCTGCTTCACTGCGCCCACATTCGCGCGGTCTTTCGAAATCCTGGGCGGCGATTTCTACTTCGGACTGGGCACCGAGATCAAGAGCCGTCGAACATGGAAGCAAGAGGATCTCCATCCAGCCACGGGTGACATTCTTCGAGTGAAAGCTGTCTTCGTGAAGCCGCCACCCGCCGGTAGCCCGTAGCCGGCGTATGCGGAAGGTCTGGCCCCACACGGCTTACTTCTCGGCCTTGCGTGGTGGTTTTTTCGCTTTTCTCTTGAGCAGGTTTTTGACCTTCTGGTGGTATTTGGGCGGGAGCAGGGACAGGAACTTGCGCTCGAGCAGGATCCGCAAGCCGAGAAGCTCTAAGCCGATCAGCGCCAGCCACGAGCCCGGGGAAAGCGGCGTCACGGCGGCCAGCACGCCCACGACAATCAAGACGACACCCAGCGCTATTCTGAGAGTCTTTCGCATCTTCTCCGGGAAGCCTAAATGCCGAACGACATGGATTCGGCAAAGACCATCTGGAAGTCGGGCTCGTGTGCGATCTCGACGTACTTTATTCTTCGCGCCAATTCGCCGGCCTGCTTGCGGTAATGCCGACTGAGAAGGATCATCTGTGCGCCGGAAGCGGCGGCGTTGCCGATCGAGTGAATCCGCTCGACACCCACGGCGGGCAGCAGGCCGATTCGCAAGGCGCTTTCCGGCCGAATGTAGTTGCCGAACGCGCCGGCCAAGAGTATCCGCTCGATGTCGGAATCTTCGAGACCGACGCGTCTCTGCAAAAGTCTGATGCCGGCGCGGATGGCCCCTTTGGCCAGTTGCATCTGGCGAATATCCTGCTGCGTCAAAAAGATCGGCTGCTCACTGGCGTTTGCGGCTCCGGCGAGGATAAAACGTCGCTGCCCATTCTCTTCAACGACTCGCGAGACAATCGCCGGCGGCAGTTGCCCTTCAAGTTCTCCCGGTTTCGCGAAGCGCCCTGTCCGGTCAATGACACCGAGCTTCACCATGACGGCTACCGCATCAATCAGGCCCGAGCCGCATATCGAGCGAGGCGGGCCGCTGCCTACCACATCCAGATCGATGTCATCTTCGTTAACGACGACCGCTTCGATGGCCCCTTCAGCCGCCCTGCTGCCGCACGTGATGCGCGCCCCTTCCAGCGCGGGCCCGGCGGCACAGCTCGCGGCGTGGAGTTCACCTCCGGTGCCAAGCACAATCTCGCCGTTCGTGCCGATATCGATGATGAGCGTCGTCTCCTCGGCCGAGCCGATGTCCGCCGCCAGCGCCACGGCGGTCGTATCGGCGCCGACGAACCCGGCGATATTCTCGACCGTATGGATTCGGCCGGCGGGGTTCATCTGCAAGCCCAGCTCGCCGCCGGCCAGATCGTGGGCATCGAGCGAGTGGGCCTTGTACGGTGCCTGACCGAGTTGAGCGATGGGCAGCTTCAGGAAAATATGGTTCATAGTCGTATTACCGACGGCGCACACTTCGCAGATCCGCCTCGTTTCGGTGGCGGCCGTCTCGCAGAGCCTTTCGACAAGGACGTTGATGCAATCGATGATGGCATTGTGAAGCTCGGCCAACTTCTCGTCGGTCTCAGCGTATGCAATCCGGCTGACGACATCATCGCCGAATTGTGTTTGCGGATTGAGGGCGGCTTCCGTGGCTCGGCACGTGCCATCCCTCATGTCGATCAGCTTTGCAACGACGGTGGTCGTGCCGATGTCAATGGCCAGGCCAAGGATCGCAGCGGTTGAGTCTTCCTGCAAATACGCTTTGAATATGTCGGGTTCGATTCCACCGCTGGCAGCGATACCTTCGGCAAGAATGCGCTGCTCGAAGAATCTGGAGCCGAGGGGCACGGTCACGGTCAAATCGCTGTCGACACGATATTGACAGGCCAGGACGCCACGGGAACCTGGCTCAAGGTAGACCTGGCATTTCTCGCACGTTCCCCTGCCGCCGCAAACCGTGTTCAGAAAGATACCCGCCTGGCCTGCGGCTTCGACAAGGGTAGCCCCGGAGTGAATCGAGATTTGCTTGCCGTCGGGTCTGAAAGTGATAGTGAAGTGATCCATCTATTGTGCCGCACCTTGAGCCTGTGCGTAAGCGAAATCATTCACCTACGCATCCCCTCAACTGCTGCTGTGCACCGGGTGGCGATCAGCTTATTTTGTGCCGGATTTTCCAGCGGGCACGTCTCTTCTTGCTGCCCACTTTGCGTCTGCGTCGCGCTTTTGCCATCTATTTCCCCACAAACCGTTGAAAAAGTTTATCGCAAAGAACTTTTGAGACTGAAACCTGTATGTTATTATAATGCGGTTGGAAAGCAAACAAAAATTTGTGAGCTGGGGCAAAAAGTACGTGATCCAGTCATTATCGCGCTTTGGGACAGTCTATAACCCGCGTCCCGACCGGTGACGTCCTGTTTTTGGCCCACGGAGACTGGGGCTTAGAAATGATTCAGTGCAAAGACTGCGAGTTTTGTCAGATCGATCCGGATGGCAAGAGGAGCTTCAAATGTGATCCGTTTGCAAACATCAAGGAGCCGGAGTGTATCACGAAATGGCAACTCATCCGCTTGGATATGCTGGTGGCCAGCTACCAGGGCATGCTCAATTGGTACGGGAAATTGGCGCCGCTCCAGGATAAGATCATTCGGTACATGCAGAGGGAGATTGAGGAGCTCGACGAAACGGAACGATGGAAGCTCGATGTTGACGAGGACGAGCCGGAGGAAGAAGACAGCCTCTGACCCCCGTCGGAAGTGCCGGACTTGCCACACGCGGCGGCGGCGCGGCCAGCCCTTAAGACCGATAGCCGAGCCGGGGGTGGTATGGTGGCCCGGCGTTTTCTGATCGGGCCCGCGTTCGAGAGACAGTTGGGTACCACGGATGCTATCCAGAGACGCGATTTCTTGGATTCATGCAATAAACCGGCGGCGGATGCCGTCTCTACTTGTGAAAAAAGTGCTGGAACATGGCACAAGGCGATGACTTAGCCCGGATCATCATCGGCTGCAAGAACGGCGATAGCCGGTGTTTCTCGCAGGTCGTCGATATGTACGCAAGCCGTTGCTATGGCTATTTTTACAGACTGACGGGCAATGGTGACGTCAGCGACGAGCTGCTGAGCGAGCTATTTGTCAAGTTAGTGGAGAAAATCGGCTCGTACAAAGGCGGATCGTTTGAGAGCTGGCTGTTCAAGATCGCCTCGAACCTCTTTCACGACCATCTAAGGGGCAAGCAACGACGAAAAAGACTGATCGAGGTCCAGCAGGAGCAGATTGAATCCGAGATTGCCGAGCCCAAAAGGTCCGACGATGAACAGGTTGACAAGCTTCAGATGCGGCTCAAAAGACTGGATCCTGATACCAGAGAACTGATCATGCTCCGCTTTTATTCACAATTGAGTTTCAAGGAAATTGCCCGGGTGCGATCCGAGCCGATCGGGACCACACTGGCCAAGACGCACCGGGGGCTTAAGAAGCTACGACAGTTGATGGAGGGATGACACTATGGATGCTCAAGACCGGGAAAATTTGAAGGAGCTGATCGAGAGATTCTTCGAGGCCGGGCAGGCTGAAAGCTGCGGCGAGGATTTTCGCAAGGCCGAGCAAATTCTCCGCGAATACCCGGCGCCCGAGCCCGATGATATGCTCATCGCCAATATCAAGGCTGACATCGCGATGCGTCTGGGGAGCCGGAGGGCGACCCGTTTGCGGCGGCTGCTGTGTGATGCGGCGGGCGTCGCGGCGGCCATTGTCATCCTGGCGACTGTCAGCATGGAGCTATTTGTGGCATCCAATAGGCAGCGCGGGGGGAGCGTCTATACGGCCTCGATCATACCGACGGCCGTCTGGGAAAGTGACGATATCGCTGCTGACGACGCGGATCTGGCGGTTTTCACCGCGGAAATCGAGCAAATTGAACACGAGGTACTCACCTTGCAGGCGGGCGAAGAGGCTGGCGAAAGCGAGAGCACGCTCACCGAATTAGAGATGGAATTGGCAGAGCTCAATAGCGATTTCTGGAAGGGGTAAGACAGATGGACAAAAGTCGCGGAATTGTTCTGGCTTTGGCGATTGCGGCGGCAATTATCTCAACCGCGCTGCCCTGCCCGGCTGATGAGAAAGGCAAGGACGAGCAGAGCATCTTTACCGAAGGTGACCGCGAAAGAGAAAGACCCCGACGCGGACGAGGACGGTTCGAGCTCACGGAAGAAGAGACCGACCGCGTTTTGGAAGGCCTCAAAAAGCGCGATCCGGAAAAGGCAAAGGAACTTGCCGAGCTGCGCAAAAAGGACCCGGAGAAATTCAGAGCAGAGCTCAGAGAACACGCCCGCGAGGAGTTTGGCGAGGTTGTACGAGAGCGGATAGAAAAGTGGCGCCGACAGAGGAGGGCCGACTTTCTCAAGTGGCTTGAGAAAGCAGTGCCTGATGAGGCAAAGGAACTAGCCAGATTGAAGGAGAGGGGCCCCGACCTTTACGCGAAGAAGTACGAGCTGGTCTGGAGGAGATACGACCGAATCTTCGAGGAAAGCAGGCGGAATCCTGAATGGGCGGAGATTCTTCTGGAAGACGTCAAACTGCAGAAAAGGCGAGACGATCTGGTCAAGAGAATCAAGGCCACCCAGAATACGAAGGAAAGGGACAGACTTGTCGCGGCGCTCGAAGACGTGGTCGCCCTCAGGTACGATGTGATCATTCGACAAAAGCAGATGATTTACGAGCGGTTGCTTGGGCGGCTGCGGGAACTGCAGGAACGGATCAAGGAAAGCCGGACCGAGATCGCCGAATATATGAAAGAGGAGGCCAAGGCCGAAAACGTGAAGAAGCGAACGCAGGAACTGCTCGAAGCAAAGAAAGGACTCCGCTGGGACTAAGAAAGAGCCGCGGATTATCACCCAAGCACTGAACAGTCACCCGTGCCAGTATCAAGGCACACATCCGTACAGAGCCCCGCTTCCTCCTTCGTGGGGCTCGTTTTTTCTGACTGCCACGTGGCGTTTCAAGCAAGGCTGTCACGCGCCGAGCCAAACCTCGTCCATCGTGCTCATGTCCATGTTCACCCCCACGAGAGCCGCCCCTGCAGGCCGACGGCGCGGTCAAGAAAACACGCACGGCAATCTTGTGAGAAACGCAGGCCTTTTCACACCCACGCCGGGTCCATCTTGCGTTCGACCCTGGTCCTTTCGGCCTCCAGGTCTGTCTCGCCGCAATTCCGGTGGGAAGAGGTCCTGCTGGACGAAGACCGGTATGGAGTGGTCCGTGCCGCCGATCCCGACAGACTCACATCGCGCCCACGCACGTTTTTTCCTTGATCTTCATGAGAACTATTCGTTATTATAATGATATGCACATAGGGAGAAATGAATGATGAGCGGAAAGAATATAGCCAGGGCCAAATACCTGCACGTGCTGTGGATCGTAGTCCTATTTGTCATTTTGGTCTTGATCATGGCGCTGTTAGAATGCGAATTAGCAACGCCTGCCTATTGAGTGCACGCAAATCGCCACGATGTATAACGCATTACGGCTTGTGACATGATGCGCCATGTGTTTGGAGGATGACGTGATGAATCGTTTGACATGGACTTTGGCTCTGATCGCAGCATTCCGGTTTCTTCCCGATAGAGAGTCATTGTCAATGTCGATCTCAAGATCAATGGGTCCAACCAGCAGCGAACCGATAGAGGCGCAGACCGATATGTTGATTTTGCCAATTCTTCGCTTTTGGCCGATCAATGGCTCATGACCGGTGGCGGCTATACATGATTCACAGGAGTTTCTCGGTTCCGTTATGGACAACCGCTTCGATGGGAAGCGAGCCTTAGAACCGAATACGGTTTACTACTGGAGGAGTAACCGGATAAGCCCAGAGTGTGCCGCGCTGGGACACATCAGGAGCTTCGAGACGGGCAATGGCGAAGCACCTGAGCCTACCCCGCGACCAGTCTAACAAGCGTCTCAGCCGACACCGCAAATTGATTAAAGATGATAACGTTACCCCCCCTACTTCTCTCAAAGCCAAATATTCCACGATATTAGGATCATAGTCTTTTCGATTAATTAAAAAGACTATGAGCCTTATTTGGCATGCATTTGCATATGACCGTTCCCTGACGAGCACCTGTCTCGCTCCGCGCGATGCATGCCCGGGATAGGTGCGATTCAGCGCACCCCATTGATTGGCTTGGTGCTGGTTTCCGTTCTTGAGTATTTGTTGACCTCTGTCATAAGATGCGATATCATGTCGTCGGCGCATTGACCTGAAATACACAGATTGGGAGACCTTATGCATGTGGTGATCATAGCATTTCTGGTTCAGCTCGTGGTTACGGCCGTCGCGCTGTGGCTCGCGATGAAGCTGACCAAAGAGGAGGGCCCGTTCCTGGGCCTTTTGGCGGCGGCCTTTGCGGCATCGTTGGTGGACTTGCTGCCCATACCCTATTTTGGCTGGGTGTTGTCTATTATGGTGCTGCTGGTCCTGATCTCCAAATTCACCACGGCTGAAATCTGGCCGGACGCCGCCCTCATCGTCGTCGTTGCCTGGGGCCTGGCCTCCCTGGCCAATATAGCGCTCACGATGGCCTTGAGATAACATACTCTAAACATGCAAAATGGAGAAGGCAGGGTCCAATATTTCACGCCATTTCAATTCAACATCTGGAGGTTTCCGATTTTCCCTGTATCAGGATCACAAAGCATCTTTCGCGGGCAGAACGTCACGACAGTCCGTCATGGGTGCGATTCATCGCACTATACCAGCTTACGTTTCCAATTTCATCGCTCGTTTGACAATGCGTTCAGGATAACCCAGATATTTCAATAATCTAATCGCATTGCTTGTCGATGTAATGCCGTCCCTGAGTTTGAAATCGAAGCTCAATCCCTCTTGGTCAACGGTGATCGGGCGGCGTGCCCGGTGTTTCACGTTGGGGATTTCAAGATAATTAGACTAAAATCGACGCGTGGTGCGCCATATATGTGACTGAGCGTTCATGAGACTGTTAAAGCGAAGCTTTAGGCAAGTGCACTTATGTCGGAAGATCGGCAACTCTTGAAGGCTTTGCAGCGCGGCGAAAGTGCCGCGTGGCGGCGGATTTATCTGAAGTACAGGGATGATCTGCTCACGGTCGCCCGGTCGCTGGTCTACGACGTCAACGCGTCCGAGGATTGTCTGCAAGAGGTCTTTGTTCTGCTAGCGTCCGATGGATGCAAAATCCGCAGCAATCTGAAAGGCTATCTGCTCAGTTGTGTCGTGAACCGGGCCCGAGACCATCTGCGCCGAAGAGACGCTCAGTCGAATTGTCAAGTGAATATGCGAATGCATCGCCTTGACGTGGCGGACCCGGCCAACGTCCTGGCTGATCACGACGAGGTCGAGACCGTCACCCGTACACTGGAGAAACTGCCCCTCGAGCAACGGGAAGTTGTCGTCCTGCATCTGCAGAGTGATATGACGTTCCGGGAGATTGCGACGATACTGGGTGTGTCGATCAACACCGTACAAAGCCGATACCGGTACGGCATGGAGAAACTGCGGCAGCTTCTGACGAAAAAGGAGACGATATGACGCCGGCAGATGCAGATAGAATTGAAGATGTGATTCGTCATGCAAGAACAACGACCAGCGCGGCAACCGATGAGCGGATCATGGCTATGGGCGAAGCCGCGATGGCAAAACGAAACGACCAGCGTGCCGCTCCCGCTGGCACGGGTGGCGGCATAAGGAGAATGATCATGAAAAGCAATTGGACAAAACTCGCCACAGCCGCGGCGATCGTCGTCGCGATAGGGTTGGGGATGTATGCCCTGACCGGTTCTGGAACGTCGATTACAATAGCCCAGGTCCGACAAGCAATGGAGAAGATCGACTGGATGCAAACGGTCATGAGGGGCGAGGGCGGGATTATATCGGCCTGGTACTCATTCGCCTCAAAGGTCACAATCTACGTCTATAGTGAGGGCAGAATCGTTTATGCGGATTTCAAAACCCGCAAGAAGCTGGTCTGGAATCCAGGCAGCGAGGCGATCTATGAGTCCGACATCGATGAAGATAAGCAATTTGTCGGCGGTGTAAGCAACATCTATGCAGGACTCACCAAAGCGTTTGATTCCATGGAGGCTAAAGGTGATTATAAGGTTACCAAAGAGATCGGCACCTACCAGGGCCAAAAGGTCGAGATATGGACGGGCCGCCGTATAAAAGGAGAACCCGGCCCGACACATACAGAACTATTCACGGTGTACGTTGATGTGGACAAGAAGCTCCCTATCGCGGCCACAGACGTTAAAAAAGGGGCGGACGGCGATATCCAGCTTAATGTTGAGTTCAAGTATCCCAAAACGGGCCCGGCAGATATTTATGAGGCCGGCGCGCCCAAAGCGGCACAGATCAAGCCCTCTCCAGAGCAATAAAATTACGAGAACGCAAAACTCACAAGAATGCCCCCGGACCGATGCCGGGGGTCTTTGATCAGTATCGATTTCGCATTTGCTCGGCTTTGGTGGCTTCTTTGAGGGTGTTCTTCTCTTTGCGTGTGAGGCTCTGGATGCCGGAGTCGTGGACTTTCTGCAGGATGCGATCCACCTCGGCCTGGAGGTCGCGTTGTGCCGTCATGTGCTTTTCCCACCGACCGGTCCGGATTTTCGAGGTGTACTTGTTCCGCCAGGATTGCGAGTACACATACGCCGCGCCGGCCGCCATGCCCGCCAAGTGAGCAGCGTGGCCGCCCGCATTTCCACCCCTTGTCATCAGTATAAGCACGTAGACGGCCGTCAAGCCGATCGCGGCTAACCGTATCGGCACGGGAAAAATGAAAATGATGACAACAAACTGCGGGAAAAGGATGGCACAGGCCGCCAACATGCCAAGTATGGCGCCGGAGGCGCCCACCATCTCACCGCCGGGCAGGAATCTGACGGCGACAAGAAGGAGGTAGAACAAGCCCCCGGCGACGCCACAGCCGAGGTAAAAGGGCAAGAACTTCCGGCTGCCCCAGTGCCGCTCCAGCGTGGGGCCTAAAAAGAACAAGCCGAGCATGTTGACAAAGATGTGAAAGGCGTAGTCGGGAGCGTGCAGGAACTGGTAGGTGATCAAGCGCCAAGGCTGTAAGGCTCGCCCCACCGTGGTGGCATCGAGCTGAAACCATGTGTAGATGAAAACACCGAGCGGACGTATAAGCACGGCCGCCAAGAATATGGCGATGTTGGAGATCAGCAGCCACTTCACAACCGGCGTCATCTTCGGCAGGCTCATCCGCATCTGCGGCGCGTACCGGAATTGGGAATGGTGCTGCTGGAAATCAGCTTGCGTGTAATCTCTATCGTAGAGTCCCATAATAGCACCCTTTTTCGGTCACCTGACGCCGAAGATCGATCTGTCTGCCACCCTGTATCGGCCGCTGACAATCGTTCCAACCGAACCCGAAAGCTCTCATGTAGTTCTGAGGCCGACGACTCCTCACCATATAATATCGTCAATTTCCGGATATGTTCAAGCAAAAAAGACCTATGAATCGATGGTTCTGTGTCCGAAACGCGGGAATATCACCATCAGAATCACGCCGAGGACAATCAAATAGATGCTCAGATTCTGAGAAACGGTACCCCCTTCATAAATGGCCCACCAGGCGTATTCAAACGGATTGTCGTCGCGGGCGAATTCGATCAAGAAGCGGGTGATACCGTAGAGCACGAACGCCAGGGCGAATGTGAGGCCGGGCTGAGTAAGCGGCCGCGAGGCACTGTTCGCGGCGGCTCTCTGTGATCTCCGCCAGAAAAGGTAGAGGATCAGGCATAGCAGAGCGCCATTTGCAGACGAATACAATTGGGTCGGGTGGACGGGCAGGCATCGATACTCGCCCCGGGTAACGGCAGTCTTCTGCTTCTCGGTCAGATCTTCGTACGGCATTGGGTACCACTTTCCGTCTTGACCGGTGAAGTCCAGGTATTCTTCCGGCGGCAACTCCAATTGGGCCTCCGGTCGGTTCCGGTCCGGGTCCGCGTTAATCTGGCTCACGCAGGGGAACGAGTTATACGGAAAACGGATCCCCCAGGGCAGATCCGTGGGCTTGCCATAGCAGCAGCTATTCATGAAGCAGCCGAGCCTGCCGAACGCCACCCCTAACATCAGACCGATGGCGAGGATGTCAAAGGTGCGTCGGATCGGTAGCTTATGGCGCCGCAGGTATAGGAGAATCACAGGGATGGCGACGACCACGCCCCCGTAGAATTCTAAGCCCCCCTGCCAGATAAAAAAGACCTCCCACGGATGCGCCCGGAACTTCTCAAAGTAGTGAATCACGAAGAACAGGCGCGACCCGATCATTCCACCCACCAAAGCGTAAAGGGCTATGTTGGCCGTGTGCTGAGGATCGGGCGTAATACTGCGACTCAGGCGCCCGACCAACCAGGCGCCCATAAGAAAGCCGACGACGATCATAAGGCCGAAACCTTTGAGGGTCACATGAATGAACGGTATTTCGAAAAGCTCGGGGCACATTTTCTCGAATCTCGCTATGCTTTGCCCGTCTTTGTCGCGCGCCTTCTGTTCCTGCTTGTTGTTTCGGCATCGCTCTTTTCGCCGGGGACAGTGAGGCCGGGCTTCATCTTTTGAAACAGGATCATCAAGACCACGCCGAGAATCATCATGTAGATCCCCAGGTTTTGAGAGACGGTGCCGCCTTTGTAAACCGCCCACCAGGCGTACTCGAACGGATTGTCATCCCGGAGAAGCTCCAGGAGGAACCTCGTAAGACCGTAGAGAATGAACATCAGGGCAAACGTGCAGCCGGGCTTGACGAACAGCATGCGAGAGTTTTCGACGATCCCGGCTCTTTCGGTTCTTCGCCAGAACATATACAGTACGAGGCACCAAAGGCCGGCAAGGCCGGATGCGTACAACTGGGTCGGGTGGACCGGCAGGCAGCGGTACTCGCCTTGGGTGACTTCGAATTGCTGGTCATCGGTCAAATCGTCTTTAGCTTTCAAGTATCCTATGCCATTCTCATCGACGGTAGTGAAATACTCGTCAGGCAATCGCACGTGGGGCTCAAGCCGGTGTCTGTCCGCATCGGGATTCACTTGACTGAAATAAGCGAACGAATTGTAGGGGAAACGAACGCCCCAGGGCAGGTCTGTCGGTTTACCGAAACAGCAGCCGTTCAAAAAACAGCCGATCCGGCCAAAAACAAGGGCCAGCATGAGCCCCACGGCCAGGACATCAAGATACCGGCGGATGGGTAATTTGTGATACACCAGGTAGAAAAAGATGATGCTGATAGCTGCAACGACGCCGCCCAAAAGCTCCAGCCCCCCCTGCCAGAGGTAAAAAACCGCGATGGGGGCGTCTCGAAACCTGTCAAAATAGTGGATGACAAAGAAGATACGCGCCCCGACAACGCCCCCCACTAATGAGTAGAGCGCCGCGTTGGTGATGAGCTGAGGATCGGGCGTGAAGCTCCGACTTAGGCGCCGGATCATTGACACGGCCGCCAAAAAGCCAATGACCATCATCAGACCATAGCTCTTGACGGTCACATGAATGAAAGGTATCTCGAAAAGCTCAGGATACATCTACCGCACTGCACAAAGGTCCCGTCTGCTCTTACTTCGATGGCGAAAGCCACCGGTGCTTTTGCCTGTTACTTGATAATTCTGTTGTTTTCGTCCAGAACGACGACTTTCGGCGTGAAGTCCCTGGCTTCGTCGGGCATTAGATAGCCGAAGCCAAGAACAATCACTATGTCTTTGGGCTGGACCAATTGGGCCGCCGCACCGAGGATCACAATCTCGCCGGAGCCGGCTTCTGCGGAAACGGCATAGGTCTCCAGCCTGTTGCCGTTCATCACATCGGCGACCAGAACGGACTCGTAAGGTAAAATACCCGCGGCCTCCATGAGCACCGAATCAATCGCGATGCTTCCCGCATAATGGAGCTTCGCATCGGTCACCCTCGCACGATGCAGCTTACTTTTCAATATCTTCACAAACATAATTTGAATTTCGTTCCGAATACAAGTCCCAACTTTTCGTACATAGAATAAGCTTACCGCAAATCAGCAACATACTGATCTTTTATGAGTTCCTTGAATTCGCCTACCGTTAAACCTGCCTGGCGTATGATGGCTCTCAATGTCCCTTTTGCCAACTCTTCGTGATCCGGCACAGTCAATCTGCGGTGAGGGGCATCTTTCTGCCTAAGGATAATATGGCTCCCTGTCCGATGGTCTATAAAATAGTCCAATTTCCCAAAAATCTGGCACAGCCGCCGTCCCGATATCACTGGTAGCTTGCTCAAATTGTCACCTCAACGATTTCTTCTTCGATTGACGGTGGAATAGGTTCGTTATGTTTCTTCAGGCTTTCCAAGTAACCCTTGATCGCATCTTGTATGTTTTCGAGCGCCTGTTTCCGGGTTTTGCCTTGAGAAATGCAACCGGGCAAAGAAGGACATTCGGCAACGAAGATCCCATCTTCGTCCTGCTCAATGAGTATTCTATACCACATGCTCTACACCTTTCTTATTTCATAGCTGATTTGAACCAACTGGATCCCAGCTAATCGCCATTGTATATGACTATCTATCAGTGTCCACCATTATGTTATCGATGAGCCGGGCCGGGCCGATTTTAACGGCGACGGCGACGAGGACTTTGCCGGCAATGGTCTCGATGCCTTCGAGTGTCCCGGCATCGACGATGCTGACGTATTCGATCTCTATCGATGCGACCAGCTGCAATATCTTCCGCATCCGGGCAAGGATCTGCCGGGCATCTGTCACGCCGGCTTCGATCATTCGGCGACATTCTTGCAGCGACTTATAGATGTTCGCCGCGTCCTTTTTCTGCTGGTCGCTCAGGTACTGATTCCGGCTGCTGACCGCCAGACCGCTTGGCTCACGAACCGTGGGACAGACGACAATCTCAAGAGGCATATTCAAATCAGCCACCATCCGCTGAATGACAATCGCCTGCTGGCCGTCCTTCTGGCCGAAATACGCGACGTCCGGCCCGACGATATTGAACAACTTGGCGCACACGGTCGTGACCCCGCGGAAGTGTCCCGGTCGATTCCGCCCGCACAAAGGCTCGGTCAGTTTCTCGACGGTCACCCAGGTCAGATTCTCCGCCGGATACATCTGGTCTGGGGTCGGAGCAAAGACCACGTCGACGCCGGCCTTCTTGCAGATTGCCAGATCCGCTTCCAGCGGTCGGGGATAGTTCTCAAAATCCTCGCCCGGGCAGAACTGTGTGGGATTGACAAAAATGCTCACGACGACAAAGTTGCCGTCTGTCACCGCCGCCTCGATCAGCGAAATATGTCCCACATGCAGCGCGCCCATCGTCGGTACCAGGCCAATCCTCTCACCCTGCCCGCGGGCGGCCTTCACCAGATTCTTGACCGCTTCAACTGTTGTTGCAGCTTCCATCTTCAAATGTCCATTTCCGTCATTGGGTGGCAGCCTCAAAGCCAAAGGCTCTGGGGATGGTTCATGCGCCGGACGCCATCCCCAAGCTGCGCTCGAGGCTGCCACCCTTTCAGGCTATCAAATTCAAATATCACAGATAACTACCACCCGACCGTATAGTACTTTATCTGGTGCGCCAGGCAATCAACATCGGAGGCTTGCGGCGTTGAGATGCGAATCACGGGACATCTTGCCCAACGCTCAAAGAGCCGGTCGTAGTCGGAACCGAGCGCTTCCAGGAACGGCAGCTCGATCTGCTGCTCATAGGGACGGTTCCGGCTGCGGATTCGCTCAAGGCACTCCGCCACCGGATCCCGCATGTAGATCACCAGCACCGGTGCAGTGACCTTCGCAGCAAACGGCGGGTAAACCTCTTCGTATAGGGCAAGCTGCTGCGCATTGAGCAGCCGGCGGGCGTAGATCAACTCCTTGTCGAAGACATAGTCGCTGATACTCATCCGATCCTGTTCCAGCACAGACGGATTCAACTGCTCGGACCTGTGGATGAGAAAAAACAACTGCGAATCCAACGCCAGCTCTTTCTTGCCGGCGTACACGTCCGGCATAAAGGGGTTGGCATCGTAGGGTTCCAGCAGGACCTCACAGTCAAACCGGCTCGCCAATTTCCTTGCCAACGTCGTCTTTCCGACGCCGATGTTGCCGGCGACACTGACGAGTTGCGGCTTATCGGCATCGAGCGCAAAATCGCCGCCGTTCAATCGAGCCTTCAACTCACCAACCGGCACGCCCAGAACCGGATGAACCAGTCCGGCATCGAGCTGACAGAGACCCTCAAGCACAAAAGACCGCAGGTGCATCTGGGTGTGCGGGATTGTCAGTTCGGCCGTATCCATGACCTGATCGCCGAACAACAGAATATCCAGGTCAATCGTCCTGGGCCACCATTTTCCACGTCGGACTCGACCCAGGGCGGCCTCGATCTCAACAATCCTCTTTCGTAACTGGATGGCCCTCAGGTCCGTCCTGGTCTCGACAACGGCGTTAAGATATTTCGGCTGTGAGGTTGACGCCAGCGGCCCCGTTTCGATGATGTCACTCACCCGCACAACCTCGATCCGTTCGGTATCCGCGAGGCATTGAACGGCGCTATCAATGTTGACCTTTCTATCACCTAAATTACTACCTAAACCGATATATACTGTAATAGGTTTAACCATTTAGGATATCAGACCGATATTTGAATAACCAGCCGCCTGTACCGTGTGAGCGGGGGATTGCCGTCATCTGTGACGATTAGAATTATGTGAATGGTATCGCCCGCTTCGGTATCAGCGGGCACGGCAACCGTCGCTTGTATTGCTCCGGAATCTTTGATCTTGACCGCATTCAGGTCGTGTCGATCACCATAGGTGCCGGGCTCAGGGTAGTAAACCCATTGAACATTCAGGTTGTCGCCATCAGGATCGGATGAGCCGGAGGCGTCCAGTCGTATAACCGCACCGGCTCGCGCCTTGATCTTCAGAATGTCCAGTGATTCATTGCCATTCAATACGGCCCTTGGAGGGTGGTTCGCTTCATCGAACCCCTTGAGAGACCAATCCATACGAGCGGCGAAATCATTTTGAAAAGCCTCGCGCCAGCGAAATAAGCCGGCGTACGTGCTGGTATAAGTTTTGGATTTGTACTGCCAGCGATCCGGCGCCTCGGTATACATCGCAAAGTCGCGGAATTTCTTCTGCGCCTCTGAGTATTTCTTGTTATAGCAACCGGGATTTTTGGTTCTGACATGGTTGAACCGGCCGCCCCAACTGCCGTGTGTCATCTCTTCCGGGTCGTTCAGGCCGATCGGCAGCAGGTACAAAAACGCTGGCGTGTCCCCTTCATATTTCCACTTGCGTTCCGGGTAGAGCGCGCCGAGCGGCCCGTGATTGCGAATGTTGTCGGTCACCCATTCGGTCGTAAAGGTCTCGAGATTCGGCCCGGTGACATGCGGCGGAAATGGCCGGGCGATACGGACGGATATCGCCTGGAACATATCCACGCTGCGCAGCCAGAATATTTTAGGGAAATGATGACATATCCAGGCGCCGGAATCATCCTGGCCGGCTATATCATACACCCGCATCTTTGCAACAAACGCATCAACTTCTTTTTCACTCCGGCTATTGGAGACATCCCACAAGGCCTGGGCCAGGTCGGTCGGCGCGCCCCAGACGGTGATCCATACCGGCCAGTCGTCCTCCTTATCCACCACAGCCACGATGTGCCGCGATCCTTCGGTGCTCTTGCCGTCGCCGACACTCGTCATGTTCCTCTCCTGCACGCCGCTCTTGACCAGGCTCAGCAAGGCATCGGCCGTGGGGTAATCCGCGGCGTGCTTGACCAAATTCGGTCGCACCTTACGATAGGCTTCGATCCGCTCGCGGATCTGGTCGGGATTGACGCGCGAGCGAACGGAGGTGGCAATCAAGCCCTCCAGATCGAACTCATTCGCATAGAGCAGCAGCCGGATCATCGACTGCTGATCGTCGGGATCGCCGCCAATATCAGTCAAGACAAGGAGCCT
>Ga0209427_10002142_pt1 | contig 23157 bp, 19 predicted proteins | sample DeeMarSWOR136_30_FD_187465 | JGI IMG/M metagenome (GOLD analysis project Ga0209427, IMG submission 187465) | Marine sediment microbial communities from White Oak River estuary, North Carolina - WOR-1-36_30 (SPAdes) (version 2) | ecosystem: Environmental > Aquatic > Marine > Intertidal zone >...
TCCGTCTTTGGCGCCCCGATAAGCCGTCATGACCACCCGGTGCGCGCCTTTCGGGCAGCACTAGACATGAGCTGTCGATTGATGACGTTGAATACGCATCTTGCCACACAAGGCAAGCCTACCCTTCAGCACGGCATTGGCCTTCACACTGGTCAAGTCGTGGCGGCCAATATCGGAAGTCCGGATCGGTTAAGCTATCTCTTGGTGGGAGATACCGTCAACCTGGCATCGCGCCTTCAGGGATTGACCAAGGAACACGGTGTTGAGATTATTCTTTCACAGAAGACGCTATCCCATTTACCTGAAACGGAACTGGCAAGAGTCGAACTTATCAATTTGGGGCCGACTCGGGTCAAAGGGAAGAGCTTGGCAGTGAAAATTTTTGCTGTAAAACCGATAGCAAAGACGGTGCTTCCGGCCTGACCTTTACTCAGGTCAACTCGCCTGCAAGTTGTTTCTGCACGGGAGACTGAAATTCCTTGTAAAGAGGGACGTTTTGGATACTGAAGTTTACCTTTCTCGTAAGTTTTTCGGCCTCCTTACGCTAAACGATCATAGCAGAACACTTCAAATCTGTGGGATTCCAGTGATACCCGAAGACCCATTCGCAGGCTCAAAAGATTACGCGAGCCAAATATCCTTTTGCTGAAACAAGGAACCATACACCAAAGCCCAAGAGAAAAAGCCCGCAGAAACGGATTATCATCTGGTATGTCCTGTCTTTGAGAAGGGACTTCCCGCGGCTAATCCCAAGAGAGACAATGCTGTACCAGGCAAAATCTGCGGTGATATGCCCAAAGAAAAACATAATCACGCCGCCAATCCCTAGCTTCATCGCGGCCATTAAGTAACCAAGACCGATTGTCGCCCACCAGAGGGTCCAATAAGGATTGGACACACTCGCAACCATACCCAATACAACAGGGTGGGGCGTATACTTGGGACCAATTCCCACCTTCTCTGCCCGAAGTGATAGGCCGCCGGCTGTTCTCAACATACCTATACCTAGCCATATGAGCATAGCTCCCCCTAGCAATGCAATGATCCCCATCACAATGGAGGATTTCAAGTAAGCCCCTAGGCCCAAAATAATGGCCAATACCAAGATAAGCTCCAGTAAGGCATGCCCACTGATAATTAGGGGGCCCGCCTTGAACCCTCGGCGAGCTGACTCAGCTATAGTGACAGTCAGTATAGGGCCAGGCGTTAGAATTCCTGAAAGGCCGAGCGTGAAAGATCCTCCAAATATGGCAGCAAATTCGAACAAATTTCTTTCCTGATTCTACTGTGCTCCATTTTGATCCCTGGCATTTTATATGTTTTTGACCATTGTTGCCACTTCTCATATTTAAACTGAATCACAATTCATTGAAGTATTGATCTGCTAATCAAAAGGTTTTCGGCCTTTCAAAAGTCAACAAGCATAACAGTAAATGAAAGTCCTAGAACAAATGCTGGTACCACAAGATACGGGAATAGCCATTCAGATTCTATAGCCTATCCAAAACCTCCTGCGTCTTTTCCAGCCAATAATCCATTCCCATCTCTCGGAACATCTCATCAGCCTTTTTCAGATTATCCAGCGCCTTATCTTGTTGCCCCGTATCGGCATAGAGCACTCCCAAAAAGTGATACCCCTGAGCGTAAAAGGGTTTTAGTTTCAATTCACTCAGGATCTTGATACCTTGCAAAATACATTCTTTTGCTTTCCCAAATCGTAACTTCCCTGCTTTTCCAAATATCCTTCCTAATAACATCCATGCAAACCCCTCCGTCCATTTTTGGTGAATGTCTTGTGATATTTCCAAAGCTTTTTCGGCATGGTGTTGCGCATTTGTTAGATCTCCTGATTGCAAATAAACCATACTTGATAACCCATAAAAGTGACCCAAATCAAAATCTTGTCCTGCCTCGCGCTGAATTCTTAGGCCTTTCTCCATATGTTCCTGGGCAGTTTCGAATTCCCCCAATAGACCGTATGACTCCCCTAACTTGATCCAGGGCACACCTGTAATAAGAGTAAATTGTGCTTTCTCGGAGTACCTAATGGAATTTTGAAAATGCTCAATGGCACTTTTCGCGTCTCCTTTGATATTTTGCATTGTGCCATAGTGCGATTCTAACCAGGCTAAAACAGTTAAGTCTTTGATCTTGAGCGCAAAATCAAGGCCCTTCTCAAACAGGACTTTCGCTTCCTCAAAATTTCCCAACATACCCAGACTTAATGCGTAATGTGCATGGAGCATGGAATATACGTTATACGGTCTTCCAAAAGATTCAGCCTGCCTTTGTGTTTTATCTAGCAAAGCGAGGACCTTAGAAGCCACATTATTTATTTTAGAGCATTCTCCTCTCCAGAAGTAAAGGGTACATAGCTCCGGTCCAATTGATGCCATTAATTCAATATCACCTATTTTTTCTGCCTCTTTAAAGGAATTTTCGGAGTATTTTATCGCAAGAAGGAGGTCCTCACCTTTGAATCCATAGCAGTGACCTATTAAGCTCAGGAAGAGAACAAAACTCTTTTCGTCCCCGAGCTCTTTTGAGAGCCGCTCCCCTTTCTGAAGGATCTCCAGGGAATCTTCGGGGTAACCCAAGGAAAACATGGGGGCCGTTATTAAAAGACGAATCTTGATCTGTTCTTTTTTATTCTCCTCAGTCTGAGTCATCTTACTGAGCACCTCAATCGCTTCTTTGTAAAAACGAAAGGCTTCCCAGTTGGAATAGTTTCTCGTGGCCTTGTTGCCGGATAACTTCAGATATTGGTAGGCCTTCTCAAGAGCCTCGCTCCTGGAGTAATGATAGGCCAACATCTCGTAAAACTCTTCCAGCCTATCGGCATAGATTTCTTCAATTGCCGCACCGACCTCGTCATGAAGCCTCTTCTTTCTTCTCGTTAAGATCGAGTCATAGACCACTTCGCGGGTCAAGGCATGCTTGAAGATAAAGTTAGACTCAGGATATATTCCTCTCTCATAGAGAAGCTCAGAATCCTTTAAGACAGATAGAAAGGAGAGCAATTCCTGATCAGACAGGTCCACCACCCGCTTTATCAATTTATAGCTGAACTCTCTCTCGATAACGGAGCCTCTCTGAAGTACTTCTTTGGCCTCCTCAGGCAGGGAGTCAACCCTTGCCATGATCACATCATAAATGGTGGTAGGAATGGCCAAGGCTTGGATCTCTCTTGCTAAATGATATTTATTATCTTTTCTCTCTATAAGCTTTAGATTCCTAAGGGATTTTACAAACTCCTCAATGAAAAAAGGAACACCTTCTGTCTTCTCCAAGATTAACTCCTCAAGATCTCTCTCGATCTCCTCTGTGCCCAGAAGGTAGGACACCATGGCAAGGCTTTCCCGGTTGGAGAGCCGGTTCAAGTTCACCTGGCTGTGGTACGACTTACCGCCCCAGATATGCACAAACTCTGGCCGATAGGTAAATATCATTAAGACCCTTGCCCCGGGTATGCTCTCTAAAACATATTTCAATACATCCTCTGAACTCTGATCCACCCAGTGCAGGTCCTCAAAGGCCACAATCAGGGGCCGGATCTCAGAACCTTTAAGGGTGATTCGCTTGAATGCATCCGTGATTCGATCTTTTTTTGCCTCAGGGCTCAGGGGGATCGCGTCGATACCACTCTCTTTGACCGATAAGAGTTCCAGGAAATAAGGAAGGGTCGAAGCTTCGTCTGCCCCTATTATGTTCAGGCCTCTTCCTACCTTTTCCCTGATCTTCGAATCCCCGTCTCCCTCACTGATGTCGAAGTTTGCCTTCAGGGAATCTATAATGAGATGATAGGCTACCCCCCGGCTGTATGAGAGGCATTTGCCCTCCAAAAACATCACGTCCTCGTTGGTCACAGCCTTTCTGAACTCATACAAAAGCCTGGATTTACCTACCCCCGCTTCAGACACAATAGAAAAGGCCTGCCCTCGCCCTTCCTTGGCCCTCTGAAAGCCATCTATGAGAAGCTCAAGCTCCCGCTCCCTCCCCACAAAAGGGGTCAATCCCCGTTCTGCACTGACGTCAAATCGTGTCCTTCTGGTACTTGGAGCAATTGCTCGATAGACCCTGACTGGCTCTTCCTTACCCTTAATCTTCTTTAACCCAAGGGCCTCAAACCGGAAGAGTCCTTCAGTGAGTTTGAATGTCTCTTCTGTGACATAGGTAGCACCCGGATCTGCCAGTCCTTCCACTCTTGAGGCCAGATTCACCGTATCGCCCACGGCCTTGAACTCTACCCTAAGGTTGTTACCTAGCGTACCCACGACTACACGACCTGTGTGGATGCCGACTCGCATTCTTAGAGGGGGTATTCCTTCTCTCTCTTGTTTCATTTTTTCGCTAAATCTCGCCATCTCCCGGTGGATGGCTAAGCTCGACCGGATGGCTCGTTGGGGGGCATCCTCCAGCGTAATTGGGGCTCCGAATAAGGCCATAATGCCATCACCGGTCATCTCATTGACCGTGCCCTCATAATCATGCACTTTGTGGATAAGGAGTTCATAGATCTGGTCCATGATACTATAGGCTTCCTCAGAGCCGAGTCTCTCAGTAAATTGTGTGAAACCTTCCAGGTCGCAGAACATTACCGTGACCTGCTTGCGCTCACCTTCAATTTTATCTCTTTGGGAGAGGATCTTCTCGGTAAGGCCCTTGGGAAGGTATCGTTGAATTTTGTCTATTTTCTCATCAAAGGAAAGGTCTTTCGGAGTTGGTTCAATGGGAAGGGTTAAGTTGTGGCCGCAATCACCACAGAAATCATCGTCTGGAAGGATTTCAGCATCACATTGAGGGCAGGCCAATAAAAGCTTCGCCCCACATTTACGGCAAAACTTCTTTGTCTCAGGATTCTCAGCTTGACATGTCGGGCAATTCATCTTTGATGCCCTCGGGAGAAAGAAACAAAAACCCTCACCAAGACAAACCAATTCGTCTTAATGAGGGCTTAATTCTGACCTTGAATTCATATGCCTTTCCTCTGTTGAGGAGGTTAGAGGCCAGAAAACAAAAAAACTTTTGTACCTATTGCCTTATCTATAAAAAATAGGGAATTGTCAAGGGTCCCTTTCTTTGAAGCGAAAAACGCTATATATTGTCGTCGGTTCGTGCAGGCAAAAATTGAAGGTTTCTTGCCACTGTACAATCTTAAAAAAGTGTAGCTCACGCTAACCTTCACTCTTTTGGGGGGTGATCTAAATGCTAGATTTATGGAAAACCCCAATCTTTCAGGAAGACTCCTAAGTTCCTCCGCGAATAACCCAAAAAAATGCAAGGTTCTCCCAGCACTTACTTGCGAAAAGCCTTCAACCTCTAATTGGGAGCCAATGTCAGGCGGTCTTGTTTCAACCAACTATGTGTTACAGTCACTTCAGGTGCATCAATGCTTTTTCGGGAGTAGTAACCAGCACCTCCAGTTTTCCCCCTTCCATGCGGAGAGTTAGTATGGCCACATTGTTCTCTTTATCAATGAAAACGTTCCTATTCCTTTGATCCGGTCTGTAAGTGGCGTGCTTAAATCCGGGAGAGGAGGGATCCGCGTCCATGACCTTCACAGTGCCGGTACCTTCCACCGCATTGGGATCCACCTTCAGGATCAGAATGCCGGAATCTGGCAACACTCGGTCATAATTGATGGGTTGCCGGTTTTCCACCAGGTAGTACTGCCCTGCGGAGAGGGGAATTTTGACTGCCAATATTTTCCCCTGCTCTGCCAGGGGCCACAACAAACCACTTTGGGTTTCGCCCGGATTCACCAAAAGCACCTGGTCGGGAGATATCCAGCCCAGTCTGATTCTCGTAAAGGAAGAGAGACCAGGCGGGGGTTTCTTTTTCTCAATAAAATGGGAAGACATGACGTCCCAGGGCCCCATAAAGGTGGTGCAGTCTTCCCATCGATGCCGTCTTGATGCGTCAGCCTGACGCTCGAAATTGTAAAGTCAAGGCACGAGACGCTTGCCGGCGTGAACGCCGCCAAACGCATGGAAAAGATCATGGGCAAACATCCCTAGATGGGCGTTCTCCACTCCTACAAGGATACCGTGAGAGAATTCCTGCCCACCCTTCGATCTTAGTGTCAAGTACCTAGGGAATCCCCTGACACCCGTCAGCATACCGGGATTGGCACAGTAACAGCCCATGCCATACCCTTTTCCAGGCAATGTAAAAGCCCCAGGGATAATGAGCATATGGTCATATTGGGAAAAGTCCACCTTCTTTTCAACAGCGGTCATGGTGTCTTCTATTAGCTTTCTGACCCTTCCCCTATCCACCTTGAAGTTATCGGGGCTGACCCTGTACTGTGAAATCGGGTCGGGAAGCGAGACCCACCCAATGAAGTGAGTTTTGATCCACGCCTGGCCATAGGATTGGGTTTTCACATAGTGACTTAAGCGTGTGACAGCCCTCTTCTTAATGTGATCCAAGGAGAACCTTGGCTTCACATCCGGAAACCGCACAGCTACCATGAGAACACGCTGTTCTCCTTTGGCCTGCTTAGACTGGGGTCCCAAGAAGTTTTCCTGTTGCTCTTTCTCAATGGCAGGCTGAGAAACTCTCTGGTCCTGAGGACCTTGCACTTGACTCCCCTGGCATGCCAATGTCACCAAAAAGAGTGCCGCCCAGAAAGAATGCCTTAACCGTAAAACCATTTCTCTCATCAAAATCGCCCCCTTCAAAAGATTTTCCCCACCAAGATGTCGAGCTTACATTCAAAATCTTAGGTGTTTGGTTGTAATAAGCAGGCCTTACGAGTTTGGAGGAGGCTGATAAGTTGCTGAGGTCGGACTTCTATGGTTGGCTAATCTCTGAAATATTGCACTCTAAAACTCGTGTTAATGTACGTCTTTAATTATTGATAGCCATAGTATAGCGGCGCCAGCTAGTAGCAAAAGTTGGATTCAAGAATCAATATAAGAATAAATGAAAAAGACCAAAGGAACCTCCCTCCTTTTCTCTTGAAACTGGGCCCTTACACGATTATACTCGCCAAACAATTAGCTTAGACCTAGATATCCGGCTTTCTGAGGCCAACATCTGTGATCCTGTTGACTCTGAAGTCAAAGTGGACTAAATTTGCCTTAAAAGCAAGCGTGTAAACTCTATCTGCAGAAATTTCTAAAATCTCCAAATTCACAAATCCTCAATGACCACAATGGAGGTGAAAAATGATTCCTGCCGTAATTCCTGAAATTAGGAAAATCCTCTACGCCACAGACCTTTCCGAAAATGCCCGCTACGCCTTTGGGTATGCCGTGAGTCTTGCCAATCGGTACGGAGCGGGAATCACAATTTTACACGTGGTGGAATCTTCCCCAGGCTCCCAAAGCTTGGTGACAAGAGTCATAGGGGAGGAAAAGTGGAAAGAACTCTGGAAAGCCAACGAGGCGGAAATTATCAAAACGATAAAGGAACGTCTTGAGAATTTCTGTGAAGAGGTGACTCGTGAGGTCCCCGAGTGCCCATTTATCACTGATGAAATTGTTGTAAAAATTGGTAATCCAGTGGATGAGATTATGGATCTTGTTGAAACGGGTGATTACGACCTGGTAGCCGTGGGGGCCCATGGCCACGGAATCTTAGGAGGCGCTATGATGGGTAGCGTCTCAAGGCGGGTCGTTAGACGTTCTAAAAAGCCGGTTTTGGTGATTCGCCTTCCCAAATGAAAATGGAGACCAGAGTTTTTATTGGGAAAACCCCGCTCATATAAATCGGTTCTCAAGGTTTTTCATGATGTATATCAGACTAGTTCGTTCCGTATCACCCGATTCCCACCCACCCCCAATATGAATAACAACTATAGAATTTGGCTCCAAGGTAAAGGGGCCGCGCTACAATATCTTGCGGTCACTTAAAGAATCCCAAAAGTAGAGGTTTCTTACCATAGGTGAGGTTCGGGTCAAATTCGATTTGGTAATTCTGCTGCCACTTTAGCAGCCCACTAGATCTCCAGATTAGACAATAACTCTAGTCTTTGGCGATATCCTCAAGCATTTCCTCTATGTCTTCTCCGGCATCTCCCATTACATCCGCAATGGTTCCACCGAACATCATCCCCATAATCCCTATATTCATCGTAGATATATATACCTGTCCGTCTTTAGTTTCATAAATCCCTATCCCCAAGGGCATCATCGTGGTGACTTTTTTATCATCATCGCTTTCCAAGATCTTCTTGGCATAATGGGGTTGGCATAATGAAACAATTTTTACTTTCGTCATATCTTTATGACCAGCATCAAGTATGTTTTTCTGAATGTCGAAAATCGCAGGGACCTTCCAATCTTCTTGCTTTGTAACTGATTCATTTACTGCTGATACGGTATCCTCAAAATTTAATTTGCTCTTTTGCACATTGAGCATCATCCTTGGCATGACCTGCCAAACAGCAATTCCCATGAGCAACACCCCCACGATCAACCCTATTACGAATTTCGATGCAGAATTTTTCACGGTATTCCTCCTATCTTTTTCGACAGTTTGGTTTACAGGATGGTAAAATTGTATATTTGATAACTCTGCTGTACTCTTAGTAAATTCTATGGTTCTAGGTCAATCATTAATAATCCTATGAAGCTGCCAGGGCTGTTGTAAAAAAGGCTGGAAAACTGGTGGGAATAAATCTCAGGCCCCATGACCAAAGAAGACATTCTGTGACATACGCATCTAGATCGGGAACCTCAATCGAGATCGTCAGCAAGGTGCTTCTGAGACATTCAAATCTCGCCACAACCCAGCGCCAACGCTAGTTATGCTTTAATCTGGCACGGGAAAAGGCGAGATGGGTAGAGAAAGCGTTCACGAGAGAATAGACGGCCGCCTAAGGGGGTGGCGGCGTGGGATATGCGCCGGATGGGAATGGGACAGGTGCTCCCCCACCGAATCCCGGCGGTGGGGGTGGCGGCGGTATCCGATAAGCACGTCTCGAGGCTTGTCTGTGACCCGGAATCTGATTTCCTTTGGCATACATGCATTGCTGATAGGCCATGTCGTATCGCCTCTGGACTTCCCACCCGGCCGCATAAGCCGGGCCGGTCGCCATAGCGGTACCGCCAATGAGCCCACTGCCGGCCCCGATGGCGGCACCGGCACCTGCATGACCGGAGGCAGCGCCAATCGCCGCACCCAGCCCAGCCCCTATCAGGGTTCCAATCGCTGCTCCGCTAGCAAGGTTCTCATTGACAACCTCGCTGGGTGGCACTCCAGCCTGCTGTAACGCCCATTGCCTGCACGCCATATCATCAGACTGAAATGCCCCAAAGGACTTCCCTGGAGCCGGCAGAACCATGACACTTGGGCCTGTCGGAACTGTTGCGCACCCACCCAGGACCATTGCAACGATAAAAAAGATGAGACTTCGTTTCCAGTTCATTATACTAAGACCTCCCTTACTGTTGGGGCGGATTCACCTCTGGAACCACCTTCATCCAACCGCCCGGGCAGCTTTTAACATAGGGGTAGTAACCTTGCGGATCCTGGCAGTAGTACCAGTAATACGGTTGCTCCTCCTGCGGTTGGACATACACAGGGGATTGCTGCTGAATGACAACCGGTGGCGGCGGATAATAGCCGTACGGATACCAGGGACCCATCACGAGTGTTCCTCTCCAATAGAACCGAGGTCCATGGCCGTAATACCTCCAGGGCCGATGAGGCCCCCACCAACCGTGATGACCCACTCTTATATCAGCACCCACGTAGACGTGCTTGCGTCCCGCGTGGCTAGACATGGGACTGGCGAGAAGCAATGCAATGGCTACAAGAACCCCGCAGGTAATTTTCCTCATTTTCCTTTCCTCCTTGCTCGACCTTGCGAAGGTTTTAAAATCGCATTTTATTGTATTAAACGCACGCATCTCATAAAGGTTTACAAGAAAACTCTAAAAAGCGCTTCTGGGGTTAAAAGGGGGAAATCGGTTGCAAGAACAACACGTTAGCGTTGGTTGCAGAAGGGGGCGGAGTTCAAGGCCGCCTCAGTTCAACAACATACAAGACATAGACATTCACGGAAAAAGTCTTATACTAAGCGGGGCTGCAAGACGAGATGCCTCCATTGGACCTGAGATCCCTTTACGGCCCCCCGAGGCGTAGCACCCCTGAAGGATCAACTCGTTTCCTTTAGCCCCTGAGCTTTTGCCCCCGCGAGGCAAGGTGTGTGCCCATGAAGTCAAGAACCTTTTTCATTTTTTGGCCTTTGCTTGTCTGGCTGGTTCTCCTCAGCCCCAACGCATTGCGTGCTGAGGTTGATGAGAATGCGCTATGGTCCTTGCAGCTTAAGGATGCTTCGATTTCCGAGGCACTAAAACAAATAACGCAGACCACCGGGATCAAAATAATTCCCCCAAGCCGATTGGGGAATCGAGTCATTACCAGGTCATATAAAAACCAGACCATTGAGCACATCCTGAAGGATCTATTCCGGGATATGAATTATGCTCTGGTTTGGTCCCATGGTGAGAAGGGCATTGATTCCGTCAGAATACTGGCCCTTGACAAAGTTGGGACTTCTGGTGACACGCATTCCTCAGACGCGGTGAGGCCAACACTCAGAGAGTATCCGGCTGCAAGGTATCCTGCCCAGAGGCAACTTCCCCCAAAACGAGGGCTGACTCCCCCCAAGAAATCTACAGAGGAGAGTGAGCCAGAAGACCCCGATTCTGAGGTCTCACCTGAGCAGGAACAGGAAGAGGACAAGCAACCAGAAACTGAGTCCAAGGAAGAGTCTAAAGAAGAAATGGGTTTTTCTGAAGGTTCGGATGAGGACGTGGAAAAGGGCGCAGGAGAGCCTCCATCAGTTGTTGAGCAAAGCGAGGGGGAGAAGGAATCGGGCTCCTCTTCACCCGACGAAGAGGAGCGAACTGGGGAGCAGTAGTTAACAGATAAAGTGAACGGTGCTCACTGTTAAGGAGAATCCGTATTCGGCAAAATCATAAAAAGGATTTCAGGCTTAAAGTTATTTTTCAGCGCCAGTTGATCCTAATCAAAGCTAGATAGGGTAACCCTAGTATGAGATGAATCCTTAAAATATTTCCGTCTATCTGTCTTTTCTTTTTCTTGGCATTCAGGGCATTTTGGCCCAAGCGCGAAGAATCGCCACCCAAGCACAGCCAAAGTATCCGCTTTGCATATGACATTGCGATGACATTCAATGCAGTGCCATTTTTCCGGTACCACTTGTTCCATTTAACACTCCTTTCGCCATTTTTGAGCAATACGCCAGTATCTCTGAATCCTGAAAAGTTAAGCCCCTGAGATTCTCAATGTTCAATCAGGAGGTAAGGAAGACCCAGGGGCTTAGGAGGAAAGAGTAATGTCCTCCGGTTATAGGTATTCAGCAAAGATAATGCCAGACCCATTACTAAAATAAGTAAAATGATTTCATATAGTTAAAATTCTGTTGGAGAGTGGATATGAAATTGGATACCTATTTCAGGGTAATTGAATTCCATCCATTGGCAGGAATTTACACACTTAGAGGATAGGCGTGGAGCACAGCCCAAATTTGGTGAGAGGCTTTTGTTAGAAGATTTGCGTGAGGAAAGTGACTCGGATCGGGATTAAGGCGTATTCACTAGTACCATCCTGAACTCTTCATCCACAGTATATACCCCACAAGCCAAGCCAAGATTCCCAAGTAAACCACCAGATTCAAAAATAGGCTCTTTAAGTCCCTCATTTTGGGCCCTCTCGCTATGGGTTATCAGCCACGGAAGGTCCATCTCATCTACCCAGAGAAATAGAGTGGCTAATCTCAGAAATCAATGGGGTAAGGCCTGTATTTTTAAGGGGAAAACACAGTATTTTTGATTGGGCACAGGCGAAGCCAATGCCGAAAAGGAATGCCTGTTTAGCAGGTAAGAAATTGAATGATTGATATGGCCAACTCAGAGCCGCCTTGCTTCAGCCCTGCGCCTTGCGCCTTTTGCCTGGCACCGGCTCCTTCAAAATTCGTTGGTAGGCCGCCTTAAATTCCTTCCAAATTTCCTGTCCGATGCGATTCTGTGTATCCACAATCTCTTGGAGAATGGCCTTGTCCGTGAGGGGATTGACCAGGACCGCCCTTAGAACCACAATGTTTTGAGGACGATAGCGTGTTGATTCCAGCGTGGTCCTTGACACAAACGTGGAGTCATCCCGCCTGAGGGCCTTGTGCAGTTTGATGTTCAGTGCATTAACAATATGGTTTACCTTCCTGATATTCTTCTCCAGCGCTTTCACCTTTTGCCTGTCTCTGGTCGCTTTTTTTGCCCTATCCCATTCATAAAGTTGTTTCTTAACCGATTGAGGGATAAAGCGATAGTTGAGGATAAAGAGTTCAGGGAGATTCAGGACCTCAAAGTTCCCGCACCCATCCAAAATCTCTCGCAGGGAATCCGTGTTTTGTTTCGCACTCTTGAAAAGCAGGCCGTAACCCTCACGGCCAATGATCTTGAGAGAGGCCCACGGTTTCAAGCAGGCAAAGGGGCGAGAGCCCTCAACGGTAAATCTTCCCGTATCCACGGAATTCCTGCGGATAATATAATTGGCCGCTTGCATGAGATGGTTCAGATCTCTCTCACTCTTAAAAAGAATAAGACCCATGGACAGGGGACAATAGAGTAGTTTGTGCGCATCAATGGAGACGGAATCCGCCCCCTCGATGCCCTTGAATAGGTCTCGATACTCATCCACCAGCAGGGCCGCGCCGCCCCAACAGGCATCCACATGGAAATGGGCGCCCACCTCACGGGCTGCCTTGCCCAGTTTCTGGAGATGATCCACATTCCCTGTCTCGGTGGTGCCAGCAATTCCGACGATGGCAATAATCTTTGTTCTTTCTTCGCCGCTCTGTTCCTTCAAGGCTTCTATCCTTCGGTGCAGTCTCCTCACATCCATGCGATTGTGCTCGTCTACCGGTATGTTCAGGACATTCTCCTCTCCCATCCCCAGCATATTTGCGGCCTTTTTTATGGAGTAATGCCCTCGGGTTGAGACAAGGACCACCCCCCTTGCATAGCCATAATGTCTCAGGGCACGGTCGACGCCAGCCGCTCGGATACCCGGGAAATCGCCGTCGGGTGGAAAGGCCTTTTCCCGGGCCACCATGAGGGCCGTAAGGTTTGCGATGGTGCCATCAGAGGTGACATTGCCCAGTGCTACACGGGGGTTCTGTATATGTCTTTGATAGAATTTTTCTGTCTTGTTGAATATGAGTCTGTGAAACCAGGCCACCAGTTCTCTTTCTACGAAGCTGGAGGCCTTGGCCGTTTCAATCTTCACCTGGTTCTGATTAAGGGCAGCAATGATCATCTCCATAAGAATCATGAAATAGGGCACCGCACTGATCATGTGTCCTATATAGTAGGGATTGCCCACCTTCACGGAGTGGGCCGTCACTTTGTCCTTTATCTCACTCAAGACGTCTTTTATTAGATGGGGTCTGTCTGGAACCGCAGTCTGATCAAATATCTCGCTGAGCTCAGGCAGAGTGATGGCGCTATGAATACCCCCCTTTTCCTGGAAAAAGTCATGGATCATCTCCAGCAGTTCATGCCCGAATTCAATAAATTTGTCAGGGGAGTCAGGCATGATAAACAGCTTTCTAAGGTATTCCAGATTGGCCTTGACCTCTTTTTGCTTGTTATACATGAATCTCCTAGTATGCCTTCATTGGGGCTTCAGGAAAGCCAAACTCTGATCTTGAGGTTTTCTTGCTTTCAATCTTGACCTCTGCCCTACTATTAACGTAGCTTAGTGCTTCGATTCGCAAATACGGTGACCCTTTAAGATCCGCTATCGAATTTACGAACCGAGTGACTGAGCACAATGGCCTGAGACATGCCCTTCTTTTTTACAGGGGCAATCAGGCCGAAATAGAATAATTTCACCCCCTTATGGTATAGTTAAAGTCTATTCCCTAAGTCAAGACTTTTAGTTGCCCCTGATCCACCTTCAGTAATACGTCAAAACTAGCAAATGGCAGCCGTGATATACGAAAGAGAAGGTGAATTGGAGTGGAGAGATCGATAGCTATGGACAGATCACCCTCTGCAGATGAAATCAGGGAGAGGATAGGACGTTTTCAGCAGCTGTTGCATAGGCATGATGTTGACGGGGCGCTGATGGTTCAGAAGATGGACGTCTACTACCTTGCCGGCACGGATCAGGATGCCCACCTGTGGGTACCCGCATCAGATGAACCTTTGCTCATGGTAAGGAAGAGTATGGAGAGGGCCCTCGAAGATTCTCCTCTAAAGCAGGTCTTGCCCCTAAACAGCCTTTCGCAAATTCCTCAATATATCAAGGAAAACGGAAACAGCGAGCCGGGAAGAGTGGGGCTGGAGATGGATATCCTTCCCGTGAACATGTATCATGCATACCTGAAGCTCTTTCCTTCCGCAGAAATGGTGGACATCTCCTCTCTCATACGCCAGGTGCGTATGATCAAATCGCCTTATGAGATTTCTCAAATTAGGGCAGCGGCTCAAATCACAGATAGGATGTATGAACAGGTTCCACAGTTCATCGAGGAATCGGAGACAGAGATCCATCTGGCCGTTAGAGTGGAGGCTTTTTACAGGACCCGGGGCCATACGGGCATGACGCGCTTTCGCACCTTTGACTTGGGCATAAATTATGGCCATATCATATCAGGCGCCAGCGCAGCGGAACCGAGTGCTTCCCCGGGTCCCACTGGAGGATCAGGTTTGGGTCCCTTCTACTCTCAAGGAGCCGGATTCAATCCGTTAGGCCGCAACAAACCGATTCTGATCGACTACGCGTCTTTAATGAATGGGTACATCTCTGATTCTGCCCGCGTTTTCAGCGTTGGGAAGCTCCACGACAGGTTCAGGCGTGCGCACCAAGTAATGTGCCAGGTGCAGGATACTGTGGCACGGGAGGGCAGACCGAAAGTTAGGGCAAAAGACCTCTATGAGATTGCTCTTGGGATCGTGGAAGAGGCAGGGTTATCCAGTGGATTCATGGGTTACCCTCAACCGGTTGCCTTTGTGGGACATGGTACAGGTCTAGAGATGGATGAATGGCCCGTCATAGGGCGCGGGGCTGACACGATCTTGGAATCCGGGATGGTCCTCTCCCTTGAACCGAAATATGTTTTCCCTGGAGAGGGGGTGGTGGGCATTGAAAATACCTTTCTGGTCACAGAGCGGGGAATGGAAAAGTTAAATGCCTTCCCCGATGAGATCGTCATTTGCTAGCAATAGGAGGGTGCGATGGCACCCAAACCGTGGCATGGTCCCAAATGGCCTGAAGACGTCCCTTACGAGATAAGCGGTTACGAAAAGCCCCTCACGGCTATCCTGGACACGAGTGCGAAGCGCTATCCTGACCATACCTACACCATCTTTGAAGGAGCATCACGCACTTTTGCTCAGGTGAAAGACGTCGCTGACCGGTTGGCCCGTTTCCTCGTCTCACGCGGTATAGAACCGGGAGACCGGGTTGCCATCCTCCTGCCCAACCTACCCCACTATCCACCCATCTTTTTCGGCATTCTTAAGGCGGGCGCAGTCTGCGTAACATGCAATCCTCTCTACAAGGTTTCAGAGCTGAACTTCCAGCTCAAAGATGCAGGCGTAAAGGCCCTCTTTGTCATGGATCATCCCATGATTTACCCGACTGCCGTGAAGGCCTTAGAAGGCTCGCACGTGCAGACTGTCGTCGTCTGCAACGCCAGATCCTATTTGTCCCGCCTTAAAGGCTTCTTGGGTTCACTTTTGGGAAAAATTCCAAAGGCGAAACACCACGAACCTGGGCATTTGATGTTCCAAGAGATTGTCAAGGCTTCAAACCCGGAACCACCGCAAATCACCATCCGCCCCCGTGAAGATTTGGCCCTCATTCTTTATACGGGTGGCACCACGGGCCTGCCCAAAGGGGCCTGCCTTACGCACGCCAATCTCGTGTCAAACCTCATGATGAGCGAAGCCTATGTGCGTCTCGCGGAAAAGCCGGGGGAGAAACCGAAGAAATTGGGTAAGGGGGTTCACACGACCCTGGGCTTATTGCCCTGGTACCACAGTTATGGTCTCACCCATAGTCTTCTGGCCAGCTGTGAGAGGGCAGCTCGTCTCGTCTGCATTCCAGATCCCAGGGCGGGCAACCCTCCCTTTACAAAGGTACTGAAGGCCATCGAGAAATACAAAGTCACTGGATTCGGGGCAGTACCCACCATCTTTTCCGCCCTTGTTAACCATCCGTTGATAGATAAGTTCGACCTCACTTCCATTATCGGTTGCGGCTCAGGGGCTGCCCCGCTGCCCGTTGAGGTTCTCAAGCAATTTGAGGAGCGGACCGGGGCTGTCATTTACGAAGGCTATGGTCTGACCGAGACCTCGCCCACCCTGACAAGCAACCCAACAAACCAGGAACAGCGCAAAATTGGCTCGGTGGGCTTACCCTTGCCCAGCACGGACGTCAAGATTGTGGATTTGGAATCTGGGCTTCGAGAGCTTCCCCAGGGAGAGGATGGTGAGATCGCCGTCTCCGGTCCTCAGATCATGCTCGGGTACTGGAACAAGCCGGAGGAGGACAAGACCGTGTTTAGGCAGATCGATGGAAAGCGCTTTTTCTTGACCGGCGACATTGGGCACATGGACGAGGAAGGCTTTCTGGTCATCACGGATCGCAAAAAGGATATGATTATTGTGGGGGGCTTTAACGTCTATCCGAGGGAGATCGAAGAGGTCCTCTATGCCCACTCCAAGGTCGCTTTGGCCGCAGTGATCGGTGTGCCCGATCCTCACAGGGGGGAGGCCGTCAAGGCGTTTGTCCAACTCAAACCGGACACTGAAGCCACAGAAGAAGAATTCATAGCGTTTTGTAAGGTCAGGATGGCCGGCTACAAACGGCCGCGTGAAATCGAGTTCCGGGAGAGTTTGCCCACCTCAATGGTGGGAAAGGTCCTGCGCAGGGTCTTGCGAGATGAGGAACTTGAGAAACGCAAAGAGAAGTAAAAAGCCTCGCCCCAAAGAGCCGGGCATTCTAGCGTGCTTTTGTAAAGGAACGTTCGATCAAACAGCCTTGAAGGAAGGCCTAAATGAAAAATACTGAAAGAGGCATTGACAATTTCTGCTGCTTCATTTATAGGGTCTATTTGTCTGGCAAAAATTGCGCATAGTGGTTTCTAACCCTAAACAGGGGGAGACATGAAATGATGGTTCACAAACCCCGTTTCTCGGTCTGAGAACGGGGTTTTTCTATGGTCCCAAAGAGGGGGTTGTTCATGAAATATCTCATTATCGGCAATGGAATTGCCGGCGTTCAGGCCGCTGAGACCATCCGAAGGTATGATCCCGACTCTGCCATCACACTTATCGGAGGAGAGACCTTTCCTCCCTATTGTCGTCCCATGATAGGTCTTGTTCTAGAAGGGCGTATCCCTCCAGAAGAGATGGTCATTCGAGGGGAAGATTTTTACGCGTCTCTCAACATCGAACCGGTCATCGGAGAGTGGGTACAGGGAATCGATGTGGATAAAAAAGAGGCGTATACGGACAAGGGAAAGACCTATCCTTTTGATCGGCTCCTCATTGCCTCAGGAGCTGACCCCCAGAGCGTAGATATTGAAGGCGCCAACCTGGACAAGATCTTCTCCATGAGAAATGAAAAAGATGCAAAAAAGATCATCGAGTCCCTGGAGGGGACGAAGAAGGCCCTTGTCTTGGGCTGCGGCCTGGTGGGCCTCAAAGCGGCCCAGGGGCTTGTTCATCGTGGGTTGGATGTCACCATGGTGGATAAGCTGGCGTACCCCTTGGCCCTGATACTGGACGATAAAGCAGGAGGAATGGTCGCTGAACAACTTCAAAACATGGGGATCCAGCTCAAAATGGATTCTCAGGTGGTTACCTTTCAGGGCAACGGCTCGGTGAGAGAGGCCCATCTTGCGGATGGTTCTAAGATTCCATGTGATATGGTCATTGTGGCCATAGGCGTCGTCCCTTCCACATCTTTTGTGCCCACTGAACAGATCCGAGTGGACTCCGGAATCGTAGTCAACGAGTATCTTGAAACCACTGTCCAAGACATTTACGCAGCCGGTGATGTGGTGGAATGCATGGATGTTGCGCGTCATGAAATGAGGGTCAATGCCATCTGGCCGGTGGCTGTAAGGCAAGGCTACTTTGCGGGTATGAACATGGCGGGCAGAAGCGTTGTTTACAACGGAAGCCTGGTTAGAAACGTGTTCAGATTCTATAACGTGGATATACTCGCAGGGGGGATTGTATCCCCACCGTCTGAAGGGAACTATAGCGTACATGTCACAGAGGACCCCCGGAACCGGAGATATCGCAAGTTGGTGTTTCGGGATGACATACTCGTTGGACTCGTCATGGTCAATGACATCGAACAGGGGGGTGTTCTTCTCTCCCTGATTCGGTACCAAATCCCTATAAATTTACCGAAAGACAAATTGCTTCAGCCTTCATTCAATTTTTCGCAACTAATCGCGCTAACATAAGTAAAGAATCCGGGCCCAGAGACCCGGCTTTGCTCAAGCCGCTTAGGGGCAAGTAGGACGAGGCTACGGCCCTTTTCGAAAGGCCGTATCTCAAAAGAAATTCCACCGGGCTCCGCAGTGACCCCATATTTTGAGGTTTGCGCCTCTGCGCTCCTGGGAGTCTCCCGTTACTTTGTTAAACCGCAAAATATGGGGTCACCGCCCGCTCAGACAGTAGATGCGGCCCTGAGAAAAGGGCCGTGGCCTCGGAATGAAAGGACCCAGTTCCTTTACCGGCGCAAACATTAAATCATCATTTCACGAGCAAAGCTTAACTACACCTTCCCTCCCTGCGGGAAGGGTTTTTAAAACTCCCAACTCATACTTCCAAGAAAGGAGGGAAAGCCTATGAAGGAGGTCGTTGTTCATCCTGAGAGGTGCGTTGGTTGCATGCAGTGTATGGTTGCATGCGCTACCGCCCATTCCAAAACCAAGAACCTGTTCTCGGCTATCCTGGAAATTCCCTTGCCAAAACCGAGGATCCACGTGGGTGTGGGTCTGTACCGGGAGGGGTTTCCCAATCGATGCCGTCACTGCGATCCTGCACCCTGCATGATGGCCTGTCTGCCCGGTGCCATCTATCGGGAACCGGAATGGGATACGGTGCTCATTGATCCAGATCGATGCATTAACTGCGCCTCCTGTGCCATGGCATGTCCTTTTGGCGTCATCCGTTACCATGAGGACAGCCTGGGAGTTCCAGGGAAGGTCATTGCCGTAAAGTGTGATAATTGCGTGACACGGCAGTCTGAGGGGATTGTTCCTGCCTGTGTGGAGATCTGTATGTGCAATGCCCTCACCTACGAGGAACGTGACGAATCGCTAAAACGAAAGACCGACGAGATGGCCCGAAGGATCTCAGTAGGTGCTGAGGAGCGTGAGATCATCGAGTCCCCTGGTTTCAACCTGCTCAACACCCTCAAGAGGGCCAACGTGGCCATTTCAGAGGGAGCCCTGTAACCAATCCATGAAGGAGGGAGAACTATGGTTGCTGTGACGGATTTATATGAAAAATATACCATCACAAAAGATGGTCAAATGATGCTTAGGAAGGCTGAGAAAGAGCAGATGGAGACGGTCTGGGAAAGGTTTCAGGCCCAGTTGCCCCAGTGTGGATATTGCGAAATGGGGCTGAGCTGCCGCAATTGTGTCATGGGTCCTTGCAGGGTGGATCCCTTTGGTGAAGGACCCCAGAAAGGGGTTTGTGGGGCAGATGCGGACATCATTGTAGCCCGAAATTTGTGCCGCATGATTGCCTCCGGAGCGGCCTCCCACTCGGACCACGGACGGGATCTGGTGGAGGTCCTTGAAGAAGTGGCAAAGGGGAAGGCACCAGGGTACGAGATCAGAGATGCGGAAAAACTCAAACGGGTCGCAGAAGAATATGGGGTGGACACTTCCAAAGGCGACATCCTCAAAATAGCCGGTGAACTGGCCCACGCCATGCAGGAAGACTACGGTACCCGTAAATCGAGCCTGCAACTCATCTCCCGTGTCCCCCAGAAGCGTAGAGAAATCTGGGAAAAGATCAACATTACGCCTAGGGGTATAGACAGGGAAACCTCCGAGATGATGCACAGGACCCATATGGGCGTGGATAATGACTGGGTTAACCTCCTTCTTCAGGGCATGCGAAATGCTCTATCAGATGGTTGGGGAGGCTCTCTCATCGCGACAGAGGTCTCGGACATCCTGTTTGGAACGCCTCAGCCCAAGACGTCCACCATAAATACGGGTGTCCTGAAAGAGGATCAGGTCAACATTATCGTACACGGGCACAATCCCGTGGTGTCCGAGATGATCGCTCAGGCTACGGAAGATAAGGACATTCTCGCTCTGACCAAAAAGAAGGGAGCCCATGGAATTAATCTGGTGGGCCTTTGCTGCACGGGGAATGAGCTTTTGATGAGGCGAGGCATTCCCATGGCGGGCAACCATCTCATGACCGAACAGGTCCTTATGACAGGGGCAGTGGAAATGATGCTTGTGGACTACCAGTGCATTATGCCCTCCATCGGCCCCATTGGAAAGTGTTTTCACACACAGATGATTTCAACCAGTGACAAGGCAAAGTTCCCCGAGATGGAGCACAAGGAATTTCATCCTGAGAATGCGAGGGAGCTGGCCCGTGAGCTGGTGAAACAGGCCGTCAACAACTTTGAGAACAGGACGCCTAATAGGACCTATATCCCTGTTGAGCCTGTCAACATCATGAGTGGATTCTCGGTGGAGGCCATTCTATCAGCCCTGGGCGGGACACCGGACCCGCTCATCGATGCCCTGAAAGCGGGAAAGGTGAGAGGCGCTGTGGGCATTGTGGGATGCAATAACCCGAAGATCAAACACGACCACGGACACGTGACTCTTGCACGCAGGCTCATTGAGAATGATATTCTCGTGCTGGATACAGGATGCGCCGCGGTCGCAACCGCCAAGGCTGGTTTTAAGGTGCCTGAAGCCGCTAACATGGCTGGACCCGGTCTCAAAGAGGTCTGCAATGCCCTGGGTATTCCGCCCGTCTTGCATGTGGGAAGTTGTGTGGATAACGTCCGGATCACCGTATTGGCCGCCGCACTGGCCAACCACCTGGGCGTGGATATCAGTGATCTACCTTTGGCAGGGGCTGCTCCTGAGTGGTATTCGGAGAAGGCGGTCTCCATCGCCTGCTATGTGGTGGCATCCGGGATTTACACGGTCCTGGGACCCATGCCCCCCATTGCAGGGAGCATGAACGTGGTGAAGATGGCCACAGAAGGGCTGAACGAGGTCGTGGGAGCCTGTCTCGCCGTGGAACCTGATCCGGAAAAGGCCGCGATTCTCATCCGACGACATATTGAGAAGAAGCGTGAAGGGTTGGGGCTACCCTCCATAACCGTATAATCATATCTCTCAAAAGACTCCACCCAAAAAGCAGCCTATGAATTGGGCTGCTTTTTTAATCCCTATTCGAGATGTCCCCAAATCTTCTGGCTATCACGTCTCACTCCTGTCACGACCACTCACAAACAAGTCTGGGGGTTACGACTGCGAACCCTTTAGAAGTGTCCTGGCAATAATTAGTTTTTCTATCTCTTTTGTGCCCTCGTAGATTTCTATGATTTTGGCATCCCGATAAAAACGTTCCACATCATATTCAGCCATGTACCCGTATCCTCCGTGCACCTGGATCGCCTCCTCAGCCACTCGAACAGCGGTTTCTCCGGCAAACCATTTGGCCATAGCCGTCAATTTTCGGTCGGGATCCCCCTTGTCCGCTTTCCAGGCCGCTTCATAGACCAGATTCCGCGCCGCCCGAACGAGGGTGGCCATCTCTGCTATTTTAAACTGAATAGCCTGAAAAGTGCCCAGAGGCTGTCCAAATTGCTTTCTCTCTTTGGCATATTTGATGGCCTTTTCCATGGCGCCTTGGGCAATACCCACCCCTTCGGCCCCCACATGAATTCGGGTCCTGTTGAAAAATTCCATGAATTGATAAAAGCCTTTGCCCTCCTCACCAATGAGGTTTTCTTGGGGGACACGAACATCTTTGAAAGACAATTCAGCCGTATCAGATGCCCGAATTCCCAACTTGTGGCGAAGCTTATTAGCCTCGAACCCTTCTCGGTCGCTCTCCACAAGGATCACGCTGTGCCTGCTGTGGCGTGAAGGATCATTTGGATTCGTGAGACATATCACCATAAAATAACTGGCCACGGTGCCGTTGGTGATGAATATCTTATTTCCGTTGATCACATAATCATTTCCTTCCTTGACAGCCGTGGTTCTGACGGCTGAAACGTCACTACCCGCATCCGGTTCTGTGATGGCAGATCCCATTACAGCCTCTCCCCTGGTGAGGGGTATGAGATATTTCTTCTTTTGTTCATCCCTACCATAGAGTTCAATCATGTCTGCACCAAAGGTGGCTGAGATGAGCACAGATCCCAAGCCAGGATCCACCCGCCACAATTCCTCGCTCACGATACACTTTTCCAGATAGCCGTACCCGCTCCCGCCGTACTTTTCGGGGAAGTTGAGCCCAATGAAACCGAGTTCAGCGGCTTTCCTAACCAGGTCACGAGGATACTTTTCTTCCTGATCACACGCTTGGGCGATCTCTGGGAATTCACCTTCGGCAAACTCCCTGGCTGCTTTTCTGATATCTTGTTGCTCTCTTGACAATTTGAAATCCATGATGGCCCTTTCTTACTGGAAATCTCAATTCCTAGGTAAAGTTCAAGCGTATTGGCAATTTATCCTGTTTGTTTGGAGGTCATGCCGAAAAATAGACTATGCGACGATGGCTTTTTGCTCGAAAAGATTGTGCCCACTCTATCGAAAGTCCCTTATTTTTGTACCCTCTACAGCTATAGCCCAAAGGCAAGGCCCTACTCAACGAGAAAATGCAGTGAAAGGACGCTGTGTCACCATTCGTCATCCCGGCCAAATCCCGCGGAGCGGGATGCGAGCCGGGATCCAGTATGATTTGATTTTTTGCGATTTCCCTGGATTCCGGGTCTCGCCCAACCCCGTATCGAGTTCGGGGCAGGCTTGCTGGGCTCGCCCGGAATGACGATTTTCTCGAATGGTGACACAGTCACCCATGGGAGGGCGCTAGCGAGACGCTTTCCCCCTTTTTCATTGATCCTGTTCTCTGAATCTGGTAAGGAAAA
>Ga0209427_10002143_pt1 | contig 23153 bp, 20 predicted proteins | sample DeeMarSWOR136_30_FD_187465 | JGI IMG/M metagenome (GOLD analysis project Ga0209427, IMG submission 187465) | Marine sediment microbial communities from White Oak River estuary, North Carolina - WOR-1-36_30 (SPAdes) (version 2) | ecosystem: Environmental > Aquatic > Marine > Intertidal zone >...
GACATCATGCAAGCACGCTGGGGATCACACGGAGACTATGAAATTATCGCTTTTGCACCGAGCTCTCCACAGGAGATGTTTGAATTTACTATTAAGGCTTTTAATCTTTCAGAACGTTTCCGTATACCTGTAGCAGTGATGTCGGATGCATACCTAGCCCACCTTGAAGAAAAGGTGGTGATTCCTCCTGCTGAAAAGATTTACATTGAGCCACGCAGATATTATAACGGACCCCAAAATAGTTACCTGCCATTCAAGCGGGATCAAGATTTTGTTCCGCCCATGGTCGACATTGGTCAAGGATACAGGTTTCATGTAACAGGATTAACCCATGATGACCGTGGGTATCCGATTATGTTTGAAGAGTGTCAGGAATATAATGTACATCCTTTGGTGAAGAAGGTGCGTAGTTATGCCGATAAAATTGTCGAGGTACAGGAAATCAACACCGAGGATGCTGAGGTTATTGTTATTTCATATGGGACAACTGCCAGAGCTGCGCTCATGGCCGTTGAGCAAGCACGCGCGTCTGGAATTAAGGCAGGAAGCCTCAAACTTGTTACTGTCTGGCCTTTCCCTGAGCAGAAGGTAGCAGGACTCGCTAAGAAGGCGAAGGCGTTTGTAGTTCCAGAAATGAATTTCGGTCAGGTTGTCTCCGAAGTCGAACGATGCAGTTATGGGAACACAAATGTTTTCTTTGTTTCACATGGTGAGAAAGGCGTTGAAAATACCACGGATATTGTAGCTGCAATCGAACAAGCATCGCAGATGAAAAAGACAGAGAATCGAGTTATTGAATACGAGGGAGTGTAGCATGGAGACAAAACAGATAGTGAAGGAAGAGATTCACCCTGACCAGTCAAAGACGGGCGGGGTTCATCCTATGGACAATTTGCTCCGTATGGATAGGATGCCTCATATTTGGTGTCCGAGCTGTGGAATTGGCATTGCAGTCACAGCCTTTACTGCTGCCCTTGAGAAGGCGAACATGGATCCTAATATGGTGAGCATCGTATCAGGTATTGGCTGTACTGGTAGGGTTGCAGGTTATGTCAAACTCGATTCATTCCATACAACCCATGGTCGGCCTATCGCTTTTGGAACGGGAATCAGGGTCGCAAATCCAAAAATAAAGGTTGTTGTTTTTTCGGGTGATGGCGACTTGATAGCAATTGGGGGAAATCATTTTATACATGCAGCACGAAGGAATATCGATATGCTCGTCGTATGTGTTAACAACTTCATTTATGCGATGACTGGAGGACAGGTCGCTCCGACAACTCCACTCGCCGCATATGCTACGACTTCTCCCTATGGGTGTGTTGAGCCGCCATTCAATATTCCTTATATTGCAGATTCCTCTGGTGCCGTATATGTGGCACGATGGACGACGCTGCACGTTCGAAGGTTGACAAATTCTATAGCTGAGGCATTACAGAAGAAAGGGTTTTCTGTTGTAGAAGTTATTTCACCGTGTGGTATGTATTATTCTAGAATCAACAGACTCGGCGATGGACTCGATATGATGAGATTTTATCATGATAATGTAGAAATAAGGCACGGAGAAGATACTAAAAATCTTGATATCGGCTTCCAAACAAAAATCATATGTGGTAAATTTGTGGATAGAGAACGACCTACCTACATGGAGCGATATAACGACTATATTTCAAGAGTGAAAGGGGCATGAGGTGAACCCCGTTAGACCTTGGATTTTTACATGGTCTAAAAGGTGAAGAGAATGGTAAATTTTATGAAGGCAAGCAATATTAATAAGCTGATAAAAGAAGGTCTTACGAGGTGAAGGCTAATCCAAAGGATGTTCTTACTGGCGTATATTACATTGATGGTGATGTTGCTTCTGGATATGGTGCTCTGGCGGCAGGATGTAAATTAGTGGCCGGGTACCCGATTACGCCATCAACCGAAGCTTTTGAGGCAATGTGTCGGAGGGGCCCTCAAGTTGGAGCCGTATTTATTCAGATGGAGGACGAACTCGGTTCTATGGCTGCTGTCCTTGGAGCAGCTTGGTCGGGCGTTAAGTCGATGACTATCACATCTGGTCCGGGATACTCACTTATGCAGGAGAATATTGGTTTTGCAGCGATGGTAGAAACACCTTTTGTGCTTCTCAATATCCAGCGTGGCGGACCTTCCACGGGAGTACCAACGAAAACAGGGCAGGCAGATATGATGCAATCACGATGGGGTTCACATGGCGACTATGAGCTCATCGCCCTATCACCAGACTCACCACAGGAGATGTTTGATTACACGATAAAGGCATTTAATCTGGCAGAAAAGTATCGTTGTCCTGTCATGATAATGTCTGATGAGTGTGTCGGTCACATGACAGAGAAGGTTGTGATACCTGAGGCAGAAAAAATTGAGCTTGAACCGAGGCGATTGTTCACCGGTCAACCAGATGAGTATATTCCTTTTAAACCCGACCCTGATCTTGTTCCTAAAATGGCAAAGGCAGGTGATGGATTCAACTTATACATTACCGGGCTCGTTCATGATGAACGAGGGCATCCAATAAAAAACGAAGAATTCAAATTAAAATATATAAGACGCCTCGTCGACAAGATAAGATTGAACAAAGAGAAAATTATTGAACTAAAAGAGGAAGGAACGGATGGTGCCGATGTCGTTGTCGTTTCATACGGTATATCATCGAGGGTTGCGGTTAAGGGCGTTGAGTTGGCGAGGAAGAAGGGGATTAAGGTTGGCACGCTCAGGCTTGTTACTGTCTGGCCATTTCCTGATGAGAGGATAACTAAGCTCGCAAAGAAGGCAAAGGCATTTGTCGTCCCAGAGATAAATTATGGACAGATTGTCTTTGAGGTCGCTCGATGCAGTCATGGTCAGGCAAATGTTGTGCTCGTTCCTCATGGTGGTGCTGGCGTTCATAATCCAGATGACATAGCTGATGCAATCGAGTATGCAGTAAGAGAAGAGAAGAAGATTGAAGGCGTTGTTGAATACAAGACAAGATTGGAGAAGCTTGTTTTCGAAGGAGGTTACACATTAAAGGAATGACTTCAATTACCCAAGCATTAGGTAAAGGCATAGAAAAATCTGGTATTGACTGCAGAAAAATCAGTGTGCCCTCTGATATTCCCTTTAGCCCCGAAGTCGTAAGAGAATTAGGAGTTGACTATTTTCAGACACCTCGAGGACGTGCTATCGCTTTTGGTACAGGTTTGAAACTCGGTAATCCTGCCCTCAAGGTTGTGCCGATTGTTGGTGACTTGATGACGCTCGGTGGAAACCACTTTGTGCATGGAGGAAGAAGGAATATGGAAGTCTGTGTTGTGTGTGTTAATAATTTCGTTTACAAGAAGATTGCAGGTAAACCTGTCCCATTTGCCGCCGTTACATTTTCGCCATATTCAGCATTTGAAGAACCTTTCAATTTCCCGCATCTTGGAAATTCCTGCGGAGCAGTATATACTGCTCGATGGACGACCCTACATACTGAAGAATTAGCCAATTCGTTTGCGGAAGCCTTACATAAAGGTGGTCTGTCAATGATTGAGGTACTTGCACCAGGGCCGAATTACTACACAGACATCAATGGCATTGAATCAGAGATACTGAAATTTTACTATGAGCATTCAGTGATAAAAAATAATGAAGACCCAAGAAATGTGGCAATCACGCCGGAAGAGAAGATCATTGTTGGCAAATTTACCGATAAAGAGAGGCCAACATTTATCGATTCTTATAATGCACAACATAGTAAGATTTTGGGTGATAGATTTACTCCTCATGGAGGTAAGAATGCCTGAGATTAGGTTTGCAGGGTATGGAGGTCAAGGTATAATAAGATCCGGAATTATTGTCGGCAGGGCAGCTTCGATTTATGACAGAAAACATGCGACAATGAGTCAGTCATTCGGTCCGGAAGCACGGGGTGGTGCCTGTAGTTCCCAATTAGTTGTGTCAGACACTAAAGTTCTGTATCCTTATATTACCGCATCGGATTTTCTTGTAGCGATGTCACAGGCAGGATATGAAAAGTTCGAGCCTGAAATGGGCGAGCAGGCACTGCTACTATATGATGAAGACCTTGTAAAACCAAAACCTTCTCGTGGTCATATTAAAGCTTTTGCCATACCTGCAACACGCTTTGCCGAGCAGCTCGGAAGAAAAATTGTTGCGAATGTGGTAATACTTGGATTTTTCACTGCAGTCACAGATGTAGTAAGCTATGATGCAATGAGAAAAGCTTTACCTGAATCGGTACCTGAAAAAGCTGTGGAATTAAACATGAAGGCATTTGATCGTGGCTATGAATATGGTAAACAGATGTTAGAGAAAAAGAGCAGTTGATCATTTGCGAATGAAATCGACTGAAGATCAAGTGGCTGTGGTACTGCAGTGTGTAAGGGGCAAAGGATTATGGTAATTTGGTTACGGCAACGAAGCCCGTTTCGTGAAGTGGCTACGGTAACGAAATCAAATGGCCGTAACCTTCTAACGAATAATTCCGAAAATAATCAAATCTGTGATTTGATGATATTATCGAGAATCCCGATTAAACGGGACGATACGGGCAGCGACGCCCTACAACGTTTAACGAATCAAAAGGAGCATTAATGCAAAAAGGAGCACTCGTAATCGGTGGAGGAGTGGCAGGGATTCAGTCTGCCCTTGATTTGGCCAATGCAGGTTACAAGGTATACCTTGTCGAGCGCGGTCCAAGTCTCGGTGGCCGAACATCCCAGATCCACAAGATCTTCACCTCCATGGACTGTACTGGTTGAATCCTCGGTCCCCGTCTAATGGATGTCGGTCGACATCCGAACATTGAACTCTTCACCAACAGTGAGGTTGTTCAGGTTGATGGCGAAGCCCCGGATTTTAAGGTTAGAGTGAGACGTAAGGCAACCTTTGTGGATTGGGATAAGTGTACAGGTTGTGGCGAGTGTCCTTCAGTTTGCCCGGTGAAGATCGATGATGAATTTCAATTGGATCTGTCGAAGCGCGAGGCTATTTATCGCCAGTATCCGCAGGCGGTTCCTAACAAATTCCTTATTGAGAAAAAAGGATGGCCACCATGCCGCTATGCCTGTCCTGCTGCTGTCAATGCCCAGGGATATGTGGCACTCATTTCCCAGGGTAAGTTTCAGGAGGCACTGGACCTTGAGAGGAGGGACAACCCATTTCCATCTGTATGCGGCAGGGTGTGTACGCATCCGTGTGAATCAGAATGTAAACGCAAAGATGTTGATGAGCCATTGGCAATTGCTCAGCTTAAGAGGTTTATTGTCGATCAAGAACCAGAAGAGATGGTACAGGGAGCAAAATCTGAATTGACCAAGGAAAAGGTTGCCGTTATTGGCGCAGGACCAGCCGGTCTTTCTGCTGCCTATTTTCTTGCCAAACGGGACTACCGACCTACAGTCTTTGAGGCTACTGATAGACCTGGCGGTCTCCTCTATTGGGCAATACCACGATTTAGATTGCCCGAGAAATCTCTCAAGCGTGATTTAGACTATATAATGAGTTTCGGTGTCGAGATTAAAACGGGTGTTGCGTTAGGTAAGGACTTCAACATTAAAGACCTCTTTGCTCAAGATTTTAAGGCTGTTTTCCTTGGTCTCGGAGCAGCTAAGGAAAAGAGTATGGGAATTGAAGGAGAGGATCTACAAGGCGTGGAACTCTGTGTTGATTTCCTGAGGAAATTGAATATGGGCAAGAGGGTAACTGTCGGCAAGAAGGTAGCAGTGGTTGGTGGTGGTAACTCTGCTGTCGATGCTGTACGTACTGCTCTGCGCCTTGGTGCAGAAGAGACCTTCATCGTGTATCGGCGTTCCAGACAAGAGATGCCTGCGAACGAAGAAGAAATCATTGAAGCAGAGAAAGAGGGTGTGAAAATCAACTACCTGACTAATCCTACGAAGATTCTCGGTAACGATGGCAGGGTTGTTGGTATGGAGTGTGTGAAGATGAGACTTGGTGAACCCGATGCCTCGGGAAGAAGGAGGCCTATTCCCATAGAGGGTTCTGAATTTACTATAGATGTGGACCAGATCATCATGGCCATCGGTCAAAGTGTCGATGTTTCATTCCTGAACAAGGAAGAGAAATTTGAACTCACACGATGGGGGACATTTCAGGTTGACCCTGAGACGTTCCAGACATCTGTTCCTGGTGTTTTTGCCGGTGGCGATGTCGTTACCGGACCTGCAACAATCATAGAGGCAATTGCTGCAGGCAAAGAGGCCGCCGAGTCAATTGATCGTTTTATCAGAGGCATTGACCTGAAGCAAGGTCGAAAAACGAAACAAGAGCGGGTAGAAGATATCGAAATACCAGATGATATAAAGATTCAGGCGAGAGAACAAATGCCAGTACTCGAGTTAGAAAAAGCCACAAAGAGCTTCAATGAAGTCGCCCTTGGATTCGATACTGAGCAAGCTATGAATGAAGCAAAGAGATGTCTCAGTTGTGCTGGTTGCTCTGAATGTCTTGAATGTGTAAAGGCATGTGAGCCTCAGGCTATTGTCCACGATATGCTGGATGAATACATTGATTTGGATGTCGGTTCTGTAGTTGTAACCACAGGCGTCGATTATCTCGATCCAAAAGAAGCAAGTGAGTATGGCTATAAACGATATAAAAATATATATACCTCCTTTGAGCTCGAAAGGATCATGAGTGAAGATGGTCCAACTGGTGGAGAACTCGAATTGAACAAAGAACTGAAAGGACCACTTCGTTTTGCGTTTATCCAGTGCGTCGGTTCGCGAAATATGCGTCGGGACATTAACTATTGTAGCCGCATCTGCTGCATGAACACTATAAAGGATAGCCTTGTCTTGAAAGAACACTATCCTGATGCAGAAATTGTAGTATTTTATATTGACATAAGAGCATTTGGTAAAGGATTTGAAGAGTTTTATAATCGGTCACTTGAGAAAGGCGTGAAGTATCTTAAAGGTAAACCCTCAAAAGTAATAGAAGATGAACAGGGTGATTTAATTGTGCACTATGAAGATGAAAAATGTCAACCAAATCAAATGACTTTTGATGCCGTATGTCTTGCCTCGGCTCTCATTCCTTCAAAAGGATGTAGAAATTTAGCCGCAGTACTTGGTGTTGAGATCGACGAGGATGGATTTTTCAAGAATACAGAACCAGCGATCGAGCCGCTGGAGTCCACCAGAGAGGGCGTCTTGGTGTGTGGATGTGCAACAGGACCTAAGGATATCACCGATTCAATTGCAGAGGCAAGCGGAGCAGCAGTGAAGGCTGCCTGTTTTCTCAAGGGGCACGAATTGGAGATTGAGAAACCTGAGATAGAACCGATCGATGTTTCAGGTCCGCCGCGGGTAGGCGTCTTTGTTTGCCATTGTGGACCAAATATTTCAAGGGTAGTGGATGTCAAAGAGGTGGCTGAATATGCAAAAGCCCTGCCGGATGTCGTCTTTGCTGAGGATTATTCATTTGCCTGCTCCGAGACTGCTCAGCGTCAGATTCAGGAGCGCATAGCCGAACATAAACTTAACCGTGTTGTCGTGGCAGCCTGCACACCCAAGACACACGAACCATCGTTCCAGGATTCGTTAATCATGGTTGGTCTTAATCCCTACCTCTTTGACATTGCGAACATCAGAAATCAATGTTCATGGGTCCACCAGAAGGAGCCGGTAAGAGCAACCGAGAAGGCAAAGGAATTGGTGAAGATGTCGGTGGCTCGGGTGAGAAAATTAACACCACTCTTCATGAAAGAACTGCCTGTTAATCGGGATGTGGCGATAATGGGAGCTGGCATCGCAGGACTGAGGTGTGGAATCGATCTTCTAGCTCGTGGATTCGCTGTTAAAATTATTGAAAAGAATAATGTCCCAGGCGGTTTGGTGCACAGCCTCTCCAGCATCTATCCCAGTTTCAAATCTGGAAGGGAGATCGTCGAAAAACTCATCGAGGAGTTTACGCAAGGCGGTGGTGAAATTATTACCGCTGCCGAATTGGTTGATGTCACTGGCTACGTTGGTAACTTTCAGGTGAAGCTTGACATTAGGGGCAAAGAGATCGAGTTCACTGTAGGTGCAATTGTGCTGTCCACCGGAGCCATTCTGTACAATCCGGGCAAACGATTTAGCTATGGAAAGTTTTCGAATGTTATCACCAATATGGAATTGGAGCAAAAAATACTCTCTGGCGATATCAAAGACATTAAATCGGTTGCCTTTATCCAGTGCGTCGGCTCACGGGGCGATGATGGTAATCCAGGGTGCTCTCGTTACTGCTGTCAGGCTGCAATAAAAGAGGCGATTTCTTTGAGAGAAAAAGGCATTAATGTGACAATTCTTAACCGGGGCGTGAGGGTCTATTCTAAGGGTGCTGAGAGAATGTACCGAAAGGCAAGAGAACTTGGCGTTCTCTTTTTACCCTATGAAGGTGAGCCAGAAATAACTGGTACAACCAAGGCAGAAGAAATTACCGTTCCATCTGCGGATCTCGATGCCGACATAGCAATCCCTGTTGACCTCATTGTACTTTCAGTTGGTATGGTTCCTGCTGAAGATTCGCTGCGTCTCTCTGAGCTCTTTAAGGTACCACGGGGTCCGGATAAATTTTTCCTCGAGAGACATTCAAAATTTGGCCCTGTGGAGACAACGGTTGAGGGTGTATTTTTGTGTGGATGTTGTCAGTTCCCTCAGGATATTGGTGATTCAATTTCACAGGCATCCGCCGTGGCATCCAAGGTTGCGGCACTATTGAGTCATGATAAGATTACCTTGGCACCGATAACGTCCTCAGTCATTGAAGAATGCTGTCGAGGGTGTGGTAGGTGTGCCGAGGTCTGTGAGTTTCATGCCATTGAGATTGTTGAAAAAGAAAAAGGTGTCTTCGTCGCGCAGGTTAACGAAGCATTGTGTAAAGGGTGTGGCACCTGTGTAGCAGCTTGTCCGACCGGTGCAATTGACCTGAAACACTTCAGGAGTGAACAGATTGAGGCTCAATTGGAGGCACTGTTTGAGCGATAGTTGGATAGTCCAATGGTTGGATAGTCGGATGGTCAGAACAATAAGACCATGCGACTATGAGACAATAGGACAATAAGACTATGAGACAATCAGACAATCAGACTAGCTCCTTCGAACCAAAGATTGTTGCCTTTTGCTGTAATTGGTGTTCATATCCTGCAGCGGATGGTGCAGGTGTTTCAAGACTTCAATATCCGACCAATATAAGGATTGTTCGTGTCATGTGTGGTGGTCGTGTTACACCGTCATTTGTGCTCAAGGCATTTGAATTGGGTGCAGATGGCGTATTGGTGGCGACGTGCCATTTTGAAGACTGCCATTATATGTTTGGAGCACGGAGAGCAGCTGAGGTTCATAAAATTACTGAGAGACTTACTGAAATGCTCGGCATTGAAAAAGAGAGGCTCAAGCTCGATTGGATTTCATCAGCCGAAGCCACAAAGTTTGCCAAAGTGGCGAAAGACTTTACGGATACGATTAGAAAACTTGGACCATCGCCGGTTCAAAAACAGATGGCAGATATGAGATATGAGATACCTGATGAGGTGAAATGAGTATAAAGGAGGCGATTAAAAAATCAAGGGCTTACCTGTGTTTAGAGTGTGGTAAGTGCACGGGTGTGTGCCCTGTTTCACGATTCAATCACGGTTATTCACCGAGAATTTTGGTTAATAAAGCAATTCGCAGCGGTAATCTCGATCTATTGAAGGACAAGAATATCTGGACGTGTCTCACCTGCAAGCTCTGTGATGAGCGGTGTCCGGCAGGCATAGACTATATCAATTTAACGCTCGCGATCCGTTTAGAAGCACAGAAGATTGGAGAAGAGGCACTCTGCTCTCATGGCGGTGCTGCGCAATCCTTGATGCGTATCATGACATCTCCACAGCTGGAGCAGAAACGCATGGATTGGATTGATGATAATTTGAAAATTGCACAAACAGGTGAGGTGCTCTACTTTGTTGGATGTCTTCCATATTTTGATGTTCTCTTCAGTGAAATAAAGGTTGATACACTGAAGGCAGCAAAGGCAAGCGTAAAGATCCTTAACCATTTGGGTATCACACCAGTCGTGCTTCCGCACGAACGGTGCTGTGGTCATGATCTGCTCTGGGGTGGTGACTTAGAAAATTTCAAGAAATTGGCGGAGTACAATATTAATGAAATAAAGAAGGCCGGTGTGAAAAGAATCATCTTTTCATGTCCTGAAGGTTATAGAACGTTTAAAATCGACTATCCACAATATTTTGAGTGTGATTTTGAGGTGCAACATATTACCGAATTGATAAGTGATGCGATTTCAAATAATAAATTGAAATTGAAGAATTTTAACAGGGTGGTAACTTTTCAAGATGCCTGCAGACTCGGTAGGCATCTCAAGATATACGATGAGCCGCGGAAGGCGATTGCTGCAGTACCAGATTTGAAATTTGTTGAAATGACAAGAAGTCGCAATCGTGCAATTTGCTGTGGGGTGAGTGCGTGGATGAACTGTACTACATATTCAAAGAGTATGCAAGTTGCACGCCTCAGGGAGGCGAAAGAGACTGAGGCAGATTTGCTGGTCCTTTCGTGTCCGAAGTGCGAAGTTCATTTTAACTGTGCGATGAATGATGAAAAAGCAGGTAAGGACGTAAAGATTGAGACAATTCAGCTCGTTACACTCATTGCAGACCAATTAGAAGGGAGCTGAAAATGGCAAAAGAAAGAGTAGTGGTAAATTTCGATTTCAGAAAGAAACTTAACAAAATACCCGGTGGCAAACATCACAATTACTGTTATCAATGTAGTGCTTGTGTTGCGGTTTGTCCGGCTGCTCGTTTTGATAAAGAATTCAATCCGCGCATTATACTCTTGAAGGCACTATTGGGTGCTGAAAAGGATTTAGTTGGTGAAGATTCACCAATTTGGCTTTGTACAAACTGCTACTCGTGTTATGAGCGGTGTCCTCAGGACGTGCGCCCAATTGAAGTGATAATAGCACTCAAAAATATGTCGGTGGAAAAGGGAACAGCTCCTCCGAATCTCGAAAAACTTTCCGAAAATATTGCCAAGACAGGTATGAGTGTAACGACATCATCGGCAGTGAGCAGAAGGAGACAAGAGTTAGGACTTCCTGAATTGAAACCAATACCAATTGATGAGATGCAGAAGATCATAGAGGAAGAACCAGCCCCGGTTTCTGAAGAGAAGAAAACAGAGAATTAAGGAGATCTTATGCCCCATGAAGTAGTCATATTGATGTGGACAGCAATCACAATAGGTTTTGTTCACACCATACTGGGACCAGATCATTACATACCCTTTATTGTCTTATCCAGGGCACGACAGTGGAGCAGTTTAAAGACAATTATTATTACGTTTTTATGTGGGATTGGGCATGTCTTGAGTTCAATTCTTTTGGGCTTCATCGGTATTGCACTCGGCATCGCCGTTTTCAAATTAGAATCGATCGAGGCATTCCGTGGCGATGTAGCTGGTTGGCTTCTGATTGCATTTGGGTTCTCGTATTTAGTCTGGGGTGTACATCGGGCTATCCGTGGTAAAGCACATACGCATTCTCATGTGCACGAAAAGGGAATCATTCATTCTCATGCTCATCCACACCTCGGTGACCACACACACGTACATAGCACAAAATCAGCAAATATAACACCATGGATTCTCTTTATTATTTTTGTTTTTGGTCCATGCGAGCCCTTAATTCCGCTTGTCATGTATCCTGCAGCACGGGGTAATATGGCTTCGGTAGCAATCGTCGCAGTTGCGTTTGGGTTAACAACAATAGGCACGATGCTCGGTCTAGTCTTGATTTCATATTACGGTCTCTCAAAGCTACCTATTCATAAATTGGAGAGATACGCTCATGCACTGGCTGGTCTTGCAATTCTGCTCTGTGGTGGTGCTATAAAATTTTTAGGATTATAGGATTATTATGAAGAGTGTAACAATATGAAAGTAATTCCTTTCTGGGGTTGTATGATGCCCCTCAAATATCCGCAAATGGAGTTGGCAATTAGAAAGACACTACCAAATCTTGGTATTGAGCTTGTTGATATCGATGGGTTCACATGCTGTCCTGATCCGATCTACTTCAAGGCACGTGATAAGGTAAAGTGGCTAACGATTGCCGCACGGAATCTAGCTGTTGCAGAGGAAGCCGGTCTTGATGTGATTACTATGTGCTCAGGTTGTATTTCGACTCTAAAAGAAGCACAGCATACACTCGACGAAGACCCAGCATTACGGGATACAGTGAACAAACGTCTTAAGAAGATAAATCGTGAATACAGGGGTACGGTGAAGGTGAAGCACGCAGTAGTGATGATCAGAGATGACCTTGGAATGGATGTTGTTGAGAAGTCAGTGAAAAGACCGCTCCAAGGGGTAACGGTAGCGATACATTACGGTTGTCACATTTTAAAACCGAGTCAGATTATGCATGTTGATGATGCTGACTATCCAAGCATTCTCGATGATTTTGTAGCAGTCATGGGTGCAACACCACTTGAGCACCATGAGAAGTTGCTCTGTTGTGGAAAGGGCTGTATGGATGATGAACTCCCCTTGGAAATGACAGATGCGATATTTTCTTCGATTGAAAAGAGTGGTGCAGATTGCATGGGGTTGATATGTCCTACCTGTTTTTCTTCCTTTGATTTAGGACAAATAATGATTTCCCGTAAAAAGGGGAAGACGTACAATATCCCTGTCATTTATATATTTCAACTGCTTGGACTTGCCCAGGGTCTTGGACCAGAAGAGGTTGGTCTTCACACCCATCGGGTAAAAGCAGATAAGGTCTTAGAAAAATTGAAGGAAAAGTGAAGGTATGAATAGTTTATATGAAAATCCTAAATCCGAAATCCTAAATTCTAGACAAATTCAAATTAATCAAGTACAAAATCCAAAACAATCTTACCACCATAATCACCCTCGAGAAGAAAAATTAGGGAGTGAGCGTTTTGAACATTTGAATTTAGGATTTAGATATTGTTTAGTGTTTAGAATTTTGAGATTAGGATTTGCTCAGAAAGGAGGTGATTAAAATGCCGCAGGATGATTTGAGGATTGGCGTCTTTGTCTGCGAATGCGGTACCAATATCGCAGGGTCGGTTGATGTCGATAAGCTCGTCGAGGATGCAAAGAAGATGGGCAATGTGGTCTACACAGCAAAAAACCGTTACATGTGTTCAGAACCAGGACAAGCAGAAATCAAAAGAGCGATACAAGAAGAAAAACTCGATAGAGTTATCGTTGCTGCCTGTTCGCCTCGCATGCATGAACCAACATTCAGGCAATGTGTTTCTGCTGTGGGTTTAAATCCGTATCTCGTTGATATGGCAAACATTCGAGAACAGTGCTCTTGGGTACATATGGAAGACCGTGAAGCTGCTACCAAAAAGGCACGGGATATCGTTAAGGCTTACACAGCGCGCGCACGATACCTTGAGGCACAGGAAGAGACTGAAATCACAGTGAAAAAGGCAACACTCGTAATTGGTGGTGGTATCGCAGGTATGCAGTCAGCGCTCGATCTTGCCGATGCTGGTTACCAAGTCTATCTCGTTGAGAAAGAGCCAGCGCTCGGTGGAATCATGGCGAGGCTGGCAAAGACATTTCCTACAATGGACTGTGCGATATGAATACTCGGTCCAAAGATGATGGATGTCGGTCGACATCCCAACATAAAACTGCTGACCTACAGTCACGTTGAGTCGATTTCCGGATATGTAGGCAACTTCCACGTTCGCGTACTGAAGAAGCCACGCTATGTAAACGAAAACGAATGCACCGCATGTGGAGACTGTGCTCAGGTCTGTCCCGTTATTGTCCCTGATGAATTCCAGCACGGTCTGTCGAGTAGAAAGGCTATCTACATTCCATTTCCTCAGGCAGTTCCGTCAGCGTCTCTGATTGATATGGAGAACTGTCTTGGTACAAATCCAATTGCCTGCGGCAAGTGCGCTGAGAAATGTGATAAGAAATGCATTGACTATGATGCCAAAGACGAAATTCTGGAATTTGATGTTGGCACAGTAATCGTTGCTACAGGTATGGATGTATTTGATCCCACAGTATTAGATGAATATGGTTATACGCAATATGAAAATGTCATCACGAGCATGGAGTTTGAGCGCCTCTTGTCAGCCGGTGGTCCTTCTGATGGACACTTTATCAGACCCACCGATAGGAAGAGACCCAAGACAGTCGGCTTTGTTCAATGCGTCGGTTCACGTTGTGAGAAAATAGGTAAGTCTTACTGTAGTAATATCTGCTGCATGAATACAATCAAAGATACACTCCTCTTGAAAGACCACTATCCTGATATCCAGGCAAAGGTTTTCTATATTGACATTAGGGCATTCGGCAAAGGATTTGAAGACCTTTTCAAACGGAGCAAAGAGGCGGGTGTTCACTATATCAGGGGTATTCCCGGTGAGATTAACGAAGATCCAAAGACGCGTAACTTGAAGGTATTGGTTGAGGATACTACCTCGAATAAAATCGAAGAATATGAATTTGATATGATGGTGCTCTCTGTAGGCGTGACCCCAAGACTGGATATGCCGGAAGTACAAAAACTTCTCACATTGTCTAAAACGCCAGATGGGTTCTTCATGGAGGCGCATCCTAAACTGAAGCCGGTTGATGCGCCAACTACTGGTGTGTACTTTGCCGGCTGTGCCGAGGCTCCCAAGGATGTAAAGGATTCGGTGACTCAGGCAAGCGCTGCCGCGGCACGGGCTGAGACATTGCTCTCCGCAGGTGTCGTCAAGCTTGAGGCTATTACGTCAACAGTTAACCCTGACCTATGCCGCTTCTGCACCATGTGCGCCCAAGTGTGTCCGTACAATGCAATCACGGTCGATCCGAAGAAAAAGACGATTACCTATATTGAGGCTCTCTGTAAAGGATGTGGAACGTGTGGTGCCGAGTGTCGATTCGAAGCGATAAAGATGAAGCACTTCACTGACGAGCAGATTATATCTCAGATTGATGCTCACCTTGAAGAAAATCCTCAGGAGAAAGTCATTGTTTTTGCCTGTAATTGGTGTTCTTATGCAGGTGCTGATACCTGCGGTGGTGCACGGTTGCAGTATCCCTCGAAGCAGCGATTAATCCGGACAATGTGTAGCGGTAGAGTAGATGAGAATTTTATACTACACGCATTTAAGAAAGGTGCACCGATGGTTGTTGTGTCGGGATGCCACTATGTTGACTGTCACTACATTGATGCAAACCGATGGACACAGAAGAGAGTTGAAAAGCTGTGGGATAAACTAGAGCGCTGGGGAATCAGGCCAGAAAGATTACTCCTTGAGTGGATCAGCGCAGCCGAGGGTCAGCGATTCCAGAAGACGATGCAGGACATTGAAGAATTGAGGAAGAAAGTAACAAAAGATGAGATCGAACATACGATAACGGTGCTGACTGAAGAGGAGGAGAAAGAGAGACTGAAACAAGAGAAGCTAAAGGCAAAGAAGAAGTAGTTGGACGACCAAAACCGGAGGTTTTAATGACCGAAGAGAGGGATTTTAAGTGCTTACGGTGCGGTGCTATAGCTAAGTTTCCTTATGAGAAGGGTGTAATGATGGAAAGGCAATGCCTGAAGTGTGGCTCCAACAGCATTCGCCTCATAAAAGAAAAAGATAAAGAAAAGAAAAAATAGTATCCACAGGATCCACCAAGAGCATGTATAATGGTAACGTTCGTAGAATTTCCATTAAACGCCTACCACGGTATAGGTGTCAAAGAAGAAAGGAGGAAAATATGAAATATAGAATTGCCGCTTCTATTCTTTTGTGTAATATGTTATTGGTCATGCCTGTCTTTGCCCACCCACCTAAGGGCATTGAATTGGTTTTTGAGTCAAACACAAAAGTCTTGAGGGTCAACATATCGCATTTTGTCGACGATCCTGCGAAGCACTACATTGAGAAAGTAGTTGTTGAGTTGAATGGAGAAGAAATCATCACACAAACATTCAAGATGCAGACAGATAAACAGACACAAGAAATTATGTATGTAGTAGTTGGTGCTCAAGAAGGCGATAAAATAGCAGTGACCGCATATTGTAATATATCCGGTAAGAAGAAAGAAACCATGGACGTGATTCTATTAGAAAAGCCAGAGGTTGAAGAAGAGCAGTGAATTTGTATAAGTCATAGTTTTCTCCCTGTAATTCAACTTCTAAACACACTCGGATTACATAGATCTGAAGCCCACCTGTCATGGAATTTCGCAGGTGGGCTCTTTCAATAAACATTTTTCATTTTAGAATTGTCGTATATGTAGAAGGGGGTAATCATGAGAGTGTGGTACGTAGTTAAACCGTTGATTTTAGTATCATTTCTGCTAATCCCTGTGTTATCTTCAAGCACAACACATCGAGTCGACATGCTCAACTTTGTCTTTGATCCAGAATCCTTGACAGTCAATCAAGGAGATACAGTACTATGGCTGGATGGCGATGGTCTTCATACAACGACGAGTGGAGTAAATGGTGTTCCCGATGGTCTATGGGATTCAGGAAGCATGTCACCCGGTGATAGTTTTGCCTTTGTATTCGACGCGATAGGGACATTTCCATACTATTGTACTTTCCATTGGCAGATGGGAATGACAGGAGTGATTTTTGTAAATTCGACAGGGGTGGAAGAGAGTAAATCGAAAATAACTGCTGATTTTAAAATCAGTCAGAATCATCCAAATCCGTTTAATGTCTCTACCACAATAGAGTATGAACTGAATACAGATGCTATGACCGAGTTAGTTATCTACAATACGTCGGGTCAGTCTGTAAAGACTCTTGTCAAACAGTATAGAACACCTGGGAAATATTCTGTAAGATGGGATGGTAACAATAATGAGGGGCAAAGGGTCTCAAACGGTGTCTACTTTTACGCACTAAAGGTTGATGATGACGTCATCTACAGAAAGATGATGATTATGAGGTAGGTGTATACGATGAGGCAATGAGACTATAAGACAATAATGTACAAAGAGTGAGGTTGAAAGGATAGGAGGTGTCCTACCTCACGGGTTTGGCTCTGGATTTCTACAGGGCCAAACCTTCTATTTGTCTGATTATGGGACTATAAGACAATCAGACAATGAAACAATCAGACTATCCCATGCTGAATGTAGAGTTTTCTATTTCTGCAGAAATACATTATTGACCCTCGGTTAAAAACGGTTAATATAATGAAATGAGAAGGAATACCTTTGTTGGCGTCGATGTCGGTGGAACAAACATAAAGTCTGCTCTTGTTCACAATGGAGAGATAAAGAAGAGAATGAAGTTGCCCACAAAGGTAAAGAGGGGTGTTACAGAAGTAATCAACCAGATAAGAGCAGCGATAAGACCTTTTGTTGCCGATGCATCAGGCATTGGTATAGGTATTGCCGGTATTATTGATTCAGGAAGAGGTACAGTGAGATATTCGCCTAACCTTTCTGGTTGGAATGACGTTAAATTGGGTCAAATACTTAAAAAAGAATTTAAGGTACCGGTCAGAATTCTCAATGATGTAAATGCGTTTTGCCTTGGCGAATGGCAGTATGGCGCGGCAAAAGGTTATAATAATGTCTTTCTCTTTACCCTCGGCACTGGAGTCGGCGGTGCGGCAATCTGTGAAGGCAAACCACTCTTTGGAGCAAATGGCTATGCCGGTGAATTTGGACATACGGTTATAAAATACAATGGGCCTCGGTGTATATGTAATAATTATGGTCATCTTGAGAGATATGTTGGCGCCAGATATATCGTGGTTAATGCAAAAAGAAGAATGCAGAAGGGGCGTAGTTCCTTAAGAAAATACAAAAAACTCACGCCTAAAATAATCGCTCAGGAGGCGAAGAAGGGTGATAAGATTTCGAAAGAGGTATTTTCAGAAATCGGATTTTACGTTGGCATAGGCGTAACAAATATTATTGCTCTTTTTGACCCCGATGTCGTTGTTATATCTGGTGGAGTATCGCGCGCAGGCAGGGTACTGTTTGATCCAGTGAGAAAGACAGTAGCGGAAAGATTGTTGGGTGCAAAATTTCGCAACTATAAAATTATTCCCGCACAATTAGGTGATGATGCAGGTATCCTCGGCGCAGTTTACTTCGCGTCGAGCGCGTAAGGCGTAAAACTATCCTGCAGGCTTCAGGCAGACCAGTTCTGGAATCGCTTTTCCTTTTGGCAGCTTCGAGTATTTGAACCTCAATTGTTTCACGTTGAATCCGATTTCTCTTAGAATTTTTGACCATGTTTTTAGTTGGAAGATACCGCAGAGGTGGCGGTCAGTATAGATTTCTAATTTTTTGTTTCGACGCACTAAAGATACAAATGTACTCTCGTAGGTAGTGTCTTTTGGATTCGGGTCATACTGGTGTTCAATGAATGTTATTTCAGTGTTATCTTTCTTATGAGTGGAAAAATGGACATTAGGTTGCCTGAGCTTATCGTGTTCCTCAACAAACGTGTACAGCACACCTCCTGGTTTGAGGTGCAAATGGGCTGTTCGGAAGGCCGCTCGCAGATCGTTCTGGGTGAGCATATAATTGATTGAGTCATGGATGAGCACCGCATCGAATTTCTCCTTTAATTTCACGGTCCGCATATCACCGTTTCGGTAGGAAACTTCGGGATTCAGTTTTTTCGCTAAGGCGAGCATGTTCTTACTGACATCGACACCTGTAATAGCAAAATATTTCTTTAACACACTATCAACATGCCCGCCCCCGCATCCAAGATTGAGCAGTGTTTTTACGGAAATTTGTGAATATTTTAAGATAACCTTCCTTATTCTTTCTGATTCTTCTTTATATTCCTCGGGTGGGCTGATTATTGGCCAGGTCCAGGCAAGGTCTTCATAGAGGCGTTGCTGATCTTTTGTGTGCTCCTGACGGCTACGTTTCTTTCTCACAGTATCAATATATTTGTACAAATCTATTTGTCAATGATGAGAAGGTTATTCCGCGCTATTTCCTTCTTTTCGTTATTCCGTCATTCCGGTAATTACCGGAATGACGGAGTCTATGCAGAACTTCTATAAGAAATATTTTGAGCAGATGAACTTAATGGTTACTCATTCTTCACAAATTCAGCCAGTTTTTTTACATAACTCAAAAGCTCATCGTATCTTTTTTTGAGTTCAAGATACATCTTTTTATAGTCTTCTTTCTGTGTTATCTTTTCTCGTGCTTCAATGAATCCTTCTTGCTCAAGCCATTCACGCGTTTCTTTCAGTTCTTTTGTTTCCTCTCCTTTTAGCCATGTTTCTGTGGCTTTTTTCGCATCAGCAATAACATCCGGGTATAATTCTTTAAGCGCCTGAAGGTATCGTTCAGGAAAATGTTCATCTTCTTCGTCGTATTCTACAAGCTTATATTTGGAGTACTTCTTTTCAAATTCCTTCTTTATTTTTTCATCACCCTTTGTGTATAATCCCAGCAGCGGTGGAATGTCGATGTACAATTTATTGCACAATCTGAAGAGCGTCTCTCGTGACAATATCTCATAGAGGAGATGTATGTTTGCTATTATAATCTCGAAATTATTCTTGAATTTGCACACCATCTCCAGGGTCTCTGGGATTGAGTCAACGCCGATTATTCTCTCTCTACTCAGTAAATCACACAATTTTTTTCTTCTCTTCCGAAACGGTTCTATGAGGAGAATCATAGATGAATTAATTATAAGAAGGAATCACTAAAGTGTCAAGTTATTGTCCTTCAGAATTAGCAAATCATTTATTTACGAACATATTTAACTTCTAAATAAGGAATAAGATTGCCTTCTTCAATGACAACGTGTTCATCTTTTTTGCCTATGAAGATAGGAGCCTCCACCCGCTGGTACTGCCTGCTTGGCCAATAAGAAACCTCCACCTTGACGATATAGTCTCTTGGGTTCACCGTTTTGCCGAAGTTGTTTCTCAAATCCCAGACATAAATGTGATGTCCTAGATCGATGCTCGCACCAGTTACAGCATCGGCATCCACGAATTGTGAAGAATGTGCCCACATCGGAAGATTGACCTGCTTCCCTCTGGCATAACCACTGAATCCAGATACATAGACTGTTTTGACAAATGCGCCATCGGCCGTTTCAACCCAAATTGCCGTTTGTGGAGCCAATTCATCTTTGAATCCAAGGACAAAATCTATCACAACAAAAGGGGTCTTATATTGTGAAAGGTCAATACGTTTTACAGAAGGCTTCAATTCCTTAAATACGAATTGTGATGCCTCAGCATCTGAATGTTCAGCTACAACTTTGATCCAATAGGTCATTGCCTTTTTCTGATGTGCCGCGCCGAGGTAGTAGAGTGCTTCTGCTTTCATTGATTCAGGCGCGTCGCTCTGTATCACCTTGGTTAGGTCATCCATTCCTTGGTCGAGTTTTCCCACAAAGAAGGGCATTTGCACTGCTGAAATACCTCTAGAGAGTCTAAGTTCAATATCGTCGGGCTCGATGTTGACTGCTTCGTCTAAGACGAGCATAAGTTCGAATGCGAGATCTGTTCGAAAATCGGTGTCGAGAGTAATTCTCGGCTCGTATCCACGAGTGTTCAGTTCTTCCAGGGTGAGTGCGAGTAGTTTGTATGCAGCTAGGTTTGATAAATCACGGTGAATGACACGCCTGAATACGGTTTCGGCTTTATCATATCTCTCATCATCAAGATATGCATTGCCGAGTTCCATTAAAAGCATAGCGTTGTTGGGGTCTTTTTCCACTTGCTGCTTCAGTGAGGTAATCTCTGGACTTTCAGGTCCTCTCAATTTTTCCTGCTCAGCATGCCATTCTTTGAAAGCTGCAATTCTCTCTAAATTTCGCTCAGCTGTCTCTGCGGCCTCTGTTTCTGGTGCCATTTCGATGACCTTTTCAAACACGTTTTCTGCTTTTTCTAATTCACCCTGTTTCTGGTAACCACTGCCTAAATAATTGTAGGCAGAAACAAGATGCTGTTGTGCTTCTTCACCAGGAGCGTATTGAAGAACTTGCGTCATGTACTCCAGGTCATTGATGCCGTCCTCTAATCGTCCTGCAAATTTCGGTATGCTCACACCCCAGGCGCCCCGTGTAAAGCGTGCTTCATAATTTTTCTCATCGAGTTCTATTGCCTTGTCCCACATAGCGAAGGCGTGTTCGATCGCTGTAAATATTTCGCCATACTCCTTGGTTTTTTGCGCCTTTTCGCCAATTAGGTCGCCGAGATAGCCATATGCCTTTGAACTCTCAGGATGCTCGTCAACTGCCTGCTCCATTATAGCTACTGCCTGATTTATCTGGTCAGATTCTTGATATGCTTGAGCCTCTTTGAGGTACTCATCAAGTGGCTTGGTCTGCCCAAAGACCGAGACACCTATGAGACACAGTGTTATTATGAATGAAAATGATTTATTCATTTTAAACCTCCGTTTATTTATCAAATAATGAATTGGGAAAAAAATTATCCTTCACTTAAAGAATTATACCTGTTCTGAGCGCTATGTCAATTAACTACAGTATTCCCTGCTTGGCAATGTGCGCACCAGGAAATCGGGTGTCTACCTCAACAAAATTAGTTTTCTCGTTTCTGTATAATCCTGTACTTCCCCTCCAGAACCTGTGGTTCCTCCGGGACTCGCCGCGAATTTCAAATAATAGATACCACTTGCAGCTTTCCTTCCAGACATATCCTTTCCATTCCAAATAACACTGTGGTAACCAGCATTAATTTCTTCATCCAGGATGGTTGTTATCAATATGCCTGTTACATCAAAAATTTTCAACGTGATTAGAGAAGGACACGGACACGCATACCGAATCATTGTCTGCTGATTGAACGGGTTAGGAAAGTTCTGAGAGACAGAAAAGGTTTTCGGAACGGTTGTTTCAGCTTCTTCAATACCGTACACACCCTCTCCAACCAATGAGACGGTAATCGTTGGCTCATCCGGGTCATCACTGGTAATGGTCAAGGTGCCTGTGATTTTTCCGGGGATGCTCGGCGTGAAGGTAACCAGCACCTCCAGACTCTCCTCAGGAGCCAGACTGAAACTGGTCGTATCCACCGTGTAATCAGCGTTGTCAGAGACAATCTCGCTCACGGTCAATATATCGGTTCCTTCATTGGAGACAATCAGTGTGTCGGTGGCAGAACTATCAATCGAGACCGTACCATAATCCAAAGTATCTTCTGATACGGCAATATCCGGCGCACCAGTCACCTGCAGATGTGCAGGGACCGTCACCTCTGGTTCATCGGGGTCATTACTGGTAATGATTACGTCAGCGAAGTAGTCGCCACCATACAAGCCTGTGGCGTCAAAGGTAACCTCTATATTCATGCTATCGCCTGGCGAAACAGTCCCGCTCGTTGTGTCAAGCGTGAGCCAATCAATACCCTCTCCGGTAACAATTGTCTGATAGTAGGGGGAATACCCAGTGTAACTTTGATTAATCGTGCTGCCAGGAGGGAATCCAGCTAACGAACCAGGGATACCCGTTTCAAGAGTACCAAAGGATGTCGGAAGTGGCACAGATTCGTTCCCGCGTCCATATGTCGCGTAGCCTTCCCAACTTGTTCCAATGTAGTAATACTTACCGGCAACCAGGTCTACGTCCATTGGTCCTGAAGAATACCACCCCTCTCCTGTTCCTGACTCGCTTATGTAAATCTCTTCCACCTGCGCATACACACCCTCAAGATTATCGCCCTCATATACCACAAAGTACATTTGAGTTGACGTTGCAATATCCATATAGAATCTGATTTCATTGAGTGTCGTTGCGGTTGTCACATGAAAGACGTTGCCTCTATCTCTTAGATCACCAGAATACGTATTAGCCCAACTACCAAATATCTCTTCAATACGTCCATTCCTTGAGAAATCGGACATCCTTACTCGTGGTAATAGAGAGACATTGCCAGATCTCGTTTTTCTATTGGGGCTGGATTCATCAGTCAGATTGACGATAGGAGAACTACTCATGGCCGACCCGGTTACATCAGACAATCGTTTTGAGGCGATTCTTCCGCATGTATCTGCTGTTATTTCTTCAATCACAATATCAAAGATCAAATCGCTGTAGCCTTCATTATATATCGTCAACCACTGCGTCGATGTCTCACCGGTAAACAGACTATCACTCAATGAATCCGGAGA
>Ga0209427_10002144_pt1 | contig 23151 bp, 15 predicted proteins | sample DeeMarSWOR136_30_FD_187465 | JGI IMG/M metagenome (GOLD analysis project Ga0209427, IMG submission 187465) | Marine sediment microbial communities from White Oak River estuary, North Carolina - WOR-1-36_30 (SPAdes) (version 2) | ecosystem: Environmental > Aquatic > Marine > Intertidal zone >...
AGAGACTACCTGCTGGCACATATTTCATTGTAGTAAAAGAAGAAGATCACCTCGCAACAAAAAAAGTACTATTGCTACGTTAAAGATCTAGGCACAAATTTCAACAATACAAAAAGGGGGATGAGCATATCATCCCCCTTTGTACTGCGTTAAGGAATTATCTAACTGCTTTTTTCAGCTCACGCCCTGCTTTGAATTTTGGCGCTCTCCTTGCTGGTACATTAATTGTTTCACCAGTACGAGGATTCCGTGCAGTCCTTGCCTTCCTCTTGGCGACTGAGAATGTGCCAAACCCGACGAGTGCTACGCGATCACCCTTTTTGAGTGCAGCAGTGACTGAACCAACAAATGTGTTAATCGCAACATTTGCTGCCTTCTTAGAAATTTTCGCCTTAGCCGCAATCTTCTCAATAAGCTCTGCTTTGGTCATATGTTCTCACCCCCTTTTCTTTTATTGTACAATTATACTTACAATTCCGCGTTTGTCAAGCCCTAAATTAAGTATTGACAAGGGTTTGCGCAAACCTCGTCCTGGAGACTTAAGAATAGCAACCCTTTGCGAAAATCGATACTGCAAAAATCAGAACATCAAGGCATCAGAATACTTGGATGGCATACACAAACCTGATTTCCTGGCATACTGATGTTCAATACCTGATAACCTGATCTGTCATTGACACCTCATTTTCTTCAGTTATAATTCAGCGTGAGCGTTAAAACGATCGGACTACTAACAAGCGGTGGTGATGCACCTGGCATGAATGCTGCTATAAGGGCTGTAGTGAGAACCGCACTCCACAACAAGATGAAGATATTCGGGATTAAACATGGTTATGGTGGTTTAGTGAATGATGAGATAATCGAATTACATCGTGGCTCAGTTGCAAATATCATTCAAAGAGGCGGCACAATACTTGGCACTGCACGATCTGATGAATTCGAACATTCCGCCGGAATGAGAAAAGCCAAGAAAACTCTGGACCGTTACAATATCGATCTCCTCATTGTAATTGGTGGCGATGGCACAATGCAAGGGGCACATGAATTTTCGCAGAAATATAAAGTTAAAATAGTGGGTCTTCCAGGTACAATTGACAATGATCTATTTGGCACTGATTTCACAATTGGATTCGATTCTGCAGTAAACAGTGCATTAGAAGCAGTTGATAGAATAAGAGATACAGCAACATCACTGGAGAGACTATTCTTCATTGAAGTAATGGGACGATGTGCTGGTTTCATTGGATTGGCAGTTGGTTTATCAGGTGGTGCTGAAGACGTACTCATCCCAGAAACACCAACCAACATCAAAGCGCTTGCGAAAAAAATTACTGACAACAAAAAGAAGGGTAAGAGATTCAACATTGTTATTGTATCGGAAGGCGATGAGGCCGGTAATGCGTTCACCATTGCAAAAAAGGTAAAAAAACTGACTATGGAAGATTATCGTGTGGCCGTCCTTGGATATATACAAAGAGGTGGTCCTCCGAGCGCTAATGATAGGATACTTGCTTCCAAACTTGGTTACGCAGCAGTCCAAAGAATTGCACGCAGCAAGTTTGGATGCATGGTAGGGGAAATAAACAGCAGGATTGCATATACCCGCTTCAAAGATACATATACAAAAAAGAAAAAGATAGATCGTGGGATCTACAAGATTATAAAAATCCTAGCAGAGTAAACGCTTCATTATCTACTCTCTGCTTTTCTCCTCTACAATAAATTATGTTGAGAAAATGAATAAAAACTGTTTTCTGCGACTATGATATGATCGATAATCCGAATACCCATCAACTCGCCAGAGCTGCAAAGTCTTTCAGTGATTTTCAAATCATCTTCTGAGGGTTTCACAATACCGCTCGGGTGGTTATGGATTAAGAACAATGCATTTGCGTTTTCATTGATCGCAAATTTAAAGACTTCACGCGGGTGAACAAGGCTTGCATCTAGTATGCCTTTTGATATCGTCGTATCCTTTATTAACGCGTTTTTCCCATCAACTGCTGCTACTTTAAAAAGCTCATAGTTCAACCCGGCGATTAAGGGGTAGTAGTACTCGTAAACATCTCTGGGATCTTTAAATCTCACTTTCTTCTCATTCTTTTTTGATAATGAACGACGTCCCAGTTCTAAAGCTGCAAGCATGGACACTATTTTTGCCTTGCCGAGACCAGTAATTTCTAATCTTTCTATTTCACTTGCTGATTTCTGACTCAATCTTTTAAGGCTCCCAACATTGTTCAAAATCTCTTTTGCAAGATCAAGTGCTGTTTTGTTTCTTACACCCTTACCAATGATAATTGCCAGAAGTTCGGCATCAGTTAAACCATAACTCCCGTAGCAAAGGTATTTCTCTCGCGGCCTATCTACCTCGGGCCATTCTTTGATTTTCATTTATCGAAATAGTGTAAAACGTAGTATAAAACCAGCAAAAACAATCGAAACCGTAGACATGAGTTTTATCAAGATATTTAAGGAAGGTCCAGCAGTGTCTTTGAATGGATCGCCGACAGTATCTCCAACCACAGCTGCTTTGTGCTCGGCAGATCCTTTTCCACCAAGCTCACCTTTTTCAATAAATTTTTTTGCATTATCCCAGGCCCCGCCAGAGTTTGCCATCATCAATGCAATCACAAACCCTGAGATCAAAGCACCGACGAGCAAACCAACAACACCGTTTGGACCTAAAAATATTCCTATAATAATAGGAACAATTACTGCCATCAGTGATGGCACAATCATCATCTTCTGAGCAGCGACAGTGCAAATATGCACTGCTTCTGCATAATCTGGACGTGCCTTGCCCTCTAATAATCCTTTAATCTCGGCAAATTGTCTGCGGACCTCAAGCACGATAAGACCTGCTGCTCTTCCCACTGCTTTGATCGTCTGAGAGCAAAATGCAAAAGGCATCATTGCTCCGATAAACAATCCAATGATTACTTGTGGATTGGTGATACGTAAATCGACCTCTTGCATGAACAGAAGTATTTGACTACGGTATGCAGCAATCAAAGCAAGAACTGTCAATGCTGCTGAACCAATTGCAAACCCTTTACCAGTAGCCGCCGTTGTGTTACCGATCGCATCGAGTGCATCAGTTCGACTACGAACCTCCTCGGGTAGATCAGACATCTGAGCACTTCCGCCAGCGTTATCAGCAACCGGACCATAGGCGTCAGTAGCAAGTGTTATACATAAAGTGGATAACATCCCAACTGCTGCTATTGCAACACCAAACAAGCCATATTGCGGATTTGCTGCACCACCAGGAATATAATATCCAGCAATAAGGGCTAAAGCTACTGCAATGACTGGTGAGATAGTAGATAACATACCAACGCTCAGCCCCTCCAGAATAACTGTGGCTGGTCCTGTCTTTGATGCCATAGCAATCCCACGCGTTGGTTTATAATTATCAGACGTAAAGAATTCTGTCGATATGCCAATAAAAACACCACAGGCAAGACCTATAATAATAGGCCAGTAGAATTTAAAATTACCGGGGAAGACCAGTCTTATCAAGAGTGCAGACAACAACGCCATAAGAATGCTTGCTCCCCATACCCCTTTTCGAATAGCAAATAGTAGCTCTTTCTGACGCGCATCCTCCTTCGTCTGTACCAGAAATGTACCTATTACAGAGGCGACAATACCAGTTGCAGCCAAGAGAAGCGGCAAGAGTACCCCGGTCATGCCAAATCCCGCTGCAAAGGCTAATGCCATGGCAGCAACGATTGAACCGACGTATGATTCGTATAAATCCGCACCCATGCCCGCGACATCACCTACATTATCACCTACATTATCGGCGATAGTAGCTGGGTTTCGCGGATCATCCTCAGGAATATCTGCCTCTACTTTGCCCACTAGATCTGCCCCAACATCAGCCGCCTTTGTGAAAATTCCTCCGCCTACCCTCGCAAAAAGCGCCTGGAATGATGCACCCATGCCATAACAGACAATTGTTTGAGTAATTACCAGAAGTCGTTCCTGGGTAGACAATGATCTATAAATCCAGTTCAACAAGAAAAACCAAAAACTCAGATCCAAAAGACTCAAACCGACAACGACAAAACCCATTACTCCCCCTGCACCGAATGCCACACGCAAGGCGCTATTGAGACTTGTTCGTGCTGCATTCGCAGTGCGTGCAGAAGAGTTTGTTGCTTGAGTCATCCCAATAAATCCTGACAGTGCAGAGAAGAAACCGCCAGTGAGAAACGTAAATGGCACAAAAATGGGCAACATCTTGTTGAGCGCAAGCACGAGGAGGATAACGAAAACAATGGCGAAAATCAATACAACTACGCGGTACTGTCTCTTCAAATAGGCCCGCGCACCTTCCCTGATCGCTTGGGCTATTTGACGCATTAATTCAGTACCTTCGTCAAATCTCTTAGTTCTTCGGGATAAGAAAAAAGCAAACAATAATGCAATTATGGAGCCAGCAGGTGCTATCCAAAATAGCGGAAACATCTCAACCTCCTTGTCACACTAATATTAACTTTGTAATTCGACATTTGAAATTTGACATTCAGCATTTGTTGGTTATCTGTCATTTGGAATTTTGTTCTTGAGATTTTACATAACATATCTTTGGCAGTTGTCTTTTATGCTCACTCTGTTCAATCATTGATTTCAATTTTTTCGCACAATCACCCTCGATGTGGCATTCTTCAATCTTTTTTAGGGTCCTGTCAATCTCCTCATAAGAAAAACCGATTTCCCCCTCATCTGTCTGTCCCTGCCACAAACCTGCGCTGGGAACTTTCTTGATTATTTTTTTGGGAACACCGAGTATCCTTGCAAGTTGCTTCACCTCGAACTTGTACAGATCACCAAGTGGCAGGATGTCGCATGCACCATCGCCGTATTTCGTAAAATAACCAAGTGACAGCTCAGTCTTGTTACCAGTGCCACAAACAAGATAATTATTGATGTTTGCATAGTAGTATAGTACGACCATCCTTAGACGTGCCTTCGTATTACCAAAGGCGATCTTGTTATTGTCCGGCAGAAATTTTATCAGGTCTTTATATACTGACGTCAGGTCAATATATTGAGTCTTTAAATCAATCATAGTAGCAACTTCTGCTGCATCATCGAGATCCTCAACACCAGATTCTATTGGCAATATCAAACCGAGACAATTGTCAGATGCCTTTTTAACTAATGCAGCACAAACAGCCGAATCCAAACCGCCGCTTACACCTAGTACAAAACCGGTTGTCTGAGATTCAGTTAATTGCTGTCTTAACCACTGAACAATTTTATCAATAATGTCATCATACATTGATAGGATTATACGAATATTTCTCCAAAAATCAAGTCAAAAAAAGAAGTTCTTGATTCTTATATCAACTACCACTCCGTAGGTCAAGGCTTTCATGACCCGTTTACGTATTGTAATGAGAGGCCTTGCATCAAAAAGACATCACACCGTTACGTCATTACGACAATTATCGTAATGACGTAACACAAAACGGCAAAAGTGAAAATACAATTGACACCAGGCTTTTCTTCCGTATAATTCATTGAATGAGTAAAGAAAAAAAATACTGGCAGATAAACACCCAAAAACTAACCCAACAAATCAAAGAAGCTGCCAAAATTTCAAAGAAAGAAGAAGATTTAAAGATGCGTGTCGAACCTTTATTGCAAAGAGCATTTAAGCAAATCGGTGTTGATATTGATATTGTCCGATATGAGAAAACCAGCACATCATACAAAGGTCGTTTAGATGCCGTCTATGGATATTTAACTATTGAATATAAGACACCGGGAACCTTAACGACAAAAACCAATATCAGAAAAACAGTAGAACAACTCGAAAAATATCTTGCTGGACAATCAGTCGAATACGGTAAACAAAAAGAGGATTTTCTAGAAAAAGCAGTTGGCGTTGCATTAGATGGTAATTATGTCCTTTTCATACGGTTTACAAAAATATCGGCAATATTGCAGACGCCGGTTCCTATAGAAGGAATGCAACCCATTCTTTTCCCAACCGCTAAGATAGTTCGAGGCTTTCAGGTTTTAGGACCCTACCCGATAAATGCTACGAGTCTCACAAATCTTCTTATATTCGCTCGAGCTTCAGCCCGAAGACCCCTTACTGCAAGAGACTTAGCCACAGTATTTGGGCCAAACTGTTCAGTCGCTCAGCAGGCAGTTTCCGAGTTATATTCAGCGGTTATGAGGGCACAGCGCAGGCAAACACCTTCTCGAATAAAGACTTTTTTCATAGAATGGGATAGAATTTTTGGTATTGTGTATGGACAGGAACTCGAAAAGGCTGTAAAAGTCGCCGAGGAAACTGCCAAAGTTTATCAATTACCAGCAGGAAGCAGATTAAAACAACTTCTCTTTGCGATCCATACCTACTATGCATTTCTTATGAAAATAATTGCCTATGAGCTGGTTGCTATGCAAAGGGAAAGAACGGTTGAGCCATTTATAAAAGATTTAACTTCATTGGATGATAAAAAACTATTTGATAAACTCAGTCAGTTAGAAAGCGGGCTTGATTTTGTCAATCAAGGAATCGAAAATTTCCTTGAGGCAGATTTTTTCTCCTGGTATCTTGACGCTTGGACATCAGAACTTGCTAATGTATTTCGTAACATTGTTCGGACATTCTCTGATTTTGAACCAGCAACGCCAATTCTTGAACCAGAATGGACAAAAGATTTGTTGCAGAAATTGTATGAAATTATTGTACCGAAGAACTTAAGGCATGATTTAGGAGAATATTATACGCCTGACTGGCTTGCTGGTTATTTAATCGGAAAAAGCGGATATAATGGAAAAACCGGCATTCGCTTTCTTGACCCCGCATGCGGTTCTGGTACTTTTTTGGTTCAGGCAATTCACCGTGTCATCAAAAATGCAGAAAAGAAAAAACATATTCATATAAAAGACATCGCTCAACACATTCTCGACAATATAGTCGGCTTCGATTTAAACCCTCTCGCAGTTCTTGCAGCACGCACAAACTATCTCATAGCTTTTTCAAGGTTCATTCCATATGTCCGACCAATTACCATTCCAGTTTATCTGTGTGATTCAATCCTTGCGCCGAGCCGATATGAAGAAGAAGGAGAATTACCCTTTAATAGCGATACCTTAATTTTCAAAACAACAAAAGGTGATTATATTTTTCCTGTATGTATGAAGGATAGAACACAGATTGACAGATTCACATCTGAGGTTGATATAGCATTACGAAGCAAATTAGAGCCAGAAAAATTTGCCAGTAAGGTTAAAACTACTTTTAAGTTCTCTAAAAAAGAAAATGAACTACTAATAAATATTTACGAGCAGATAAAAAAACTTGATGATGCTGGTGAAAATGGTATTTGGGCGCGTTATATAAAGAATGCCTTTGCACCTGTTTATCTCGGCAAATTTGACTATGTGATAGGTAATCCACCCTGGATCAGATGGGATTTTCTTTCAGATGATTATCGAGAACGAACATTAAGACTGTGGCAGAAATATGGATTATTTTCTTTAAAAGGCTATGAAGCACGTCTCGGTGGTGGTAAAAAAGATTTTTCAATGTTATTTACTTATGCATGTGCAGATAACTACCTTAAGGAAAAAGGAATTTTAGGTTTTGTTATCACGATAGAAGCCTTCAAATCAAAAGGTGCAGGAGAAGGTTTTAGGAACTTTGTTTTGAAAAACAAAAAAGTACCGTTAAAAGTTCTACGTATGGAAGATATGGTGAATTTAAAACCATTCCAGGCAGCCAACAAAACTTCTATGTTCTGCCTGCAAAAAGGTAAAAAGACAAAATACCCTTTGCCTATTATTGAATGGAAAAGGAAAAAAGGCATTGGAAGTATTAAACCTGAGTGGACTTTGGATGAAGTTTTAGCAAATACAACAAGAAGAAAACTCAAAGCAATACCTGTGAATCCTGATAAAACATCTTCATCATGGCAAACCGCATCACCTACTGATTTACAAATTTACACAAAATTAAAGGGCAAAAATCCTTATAGAGCGCATCTTGGTGTAAACGCAGATCCATATGGAATTTTCTGGATGACAGTTGAACAAATCAGACCAGATGGAAAACTTGTTGTTCAGAATTTACATAATAGAGGAAAAAGTAATATAACATCAGTAAAGACTTCTATCGAATCAGATTTAGTATTTCCAGCAGTGACTGGTGAAGATATAACAAAATTTGGGATAAAATCCAATTTCTATATTTTAATTACACAAAACCCAATAAAAAGGACAGGTTATGATGAAGAGTATTTAAGTTCAAAATATCCACTAATCTATGCATACCTTGTGCAATTCAAAGATTTTTTATTAAAACGGGCATTGTATAAAAAATATTTTTACAAGGAAATAAAGAAGAATGGCAAGATAGTAGATAAAATCCCATTTGCACCATTCTATTCACAGTACAACATTAGCGAAAATACTTTTGCAAGATATCGAGTCACTTGGAAAGCTATGGCGTCGAAAATGAGCGCAGTCGTCTTATCGAGTACAAGAACAGATTTTGGTATAAAACAAATAATTTCAACTAAAGTTACTTCTTTTATTCCCACTGACAACAGAGACGAAGCCCATTACCTCTGTGCAACTTTGAACTCAGAGATTGTAAATAATTTTATAAAAAGTTTTTCTGCCGCAGGCAGGGGATTTGGTACACCATCAGTTATGCACAACCTTTCAATTCCTAAATTTAAACAAAATAACAAAACTCATAGAAAACTTGCGGATTTGTCAAAGAAAGCCCATGATTATGTCAAAAATGGTAAAGATATAGAAGAAATTCAACATGAGATAGATATATATACTAGAAAACTATGGAATATAACATAATCACACCTGAGAATACAAAATATCCAAAAAAATTAATAGAACGACTCGGTGATGAAGCGCCCGAAAAGTTGTATTGTCATGGCCCATTAGAACTTCTTGACCACTGGACCATGGCATTTTTCTGTGCTGACAAGGCTGGTGGCACGGTACTCACTGAAATGAATCAGCTTCTATTCACGATTCGAGAATATGCAATTAACTATATTAGCTCCTGGCATTCAGTAATGGAAACCGAGGTGTTCAGACTCGGATTGTATTTTAAATATAATACAGTAACCTTATTTACTGCAAAAGGATTACGAAAAGAAACATTTGACTCGTATTTACTCGACCGATTTTATCCTCCGCTCCATGAGTTTCCCGAAAGAGACGAATATTTCAGACGGGCAGAAAATAGTGAACTTCTTATACTCTCGGCAGTCGCACCGGATGAATCCAGACAGAAAAGAAAAAATATTATGCAAAGGAACTGGCTTTCCTGTGTATTAAGTGATCTTGTATTTATACCATACGGACCAAGAGGCTCAAAAACCTACACTACTGCCAAAAAAGTGGTTAATGCAAAAATTCCAGTATTTACACTTGACCATTCAATAGCAAAAGATCTGCACAACCTCGGTATTCCTGGTTACAATAGAAAAACAGTCCGTAAATTATTAGAAGAAGCAGGCGCAAAAAAGCCCGCACACCAGGAAAAGCCAGAAGTTACATCCCTGGAAGTATTGCCCCAATACAAACCAACCACGAATAAAATCAACCAAACTGAGATAAAATTTGTAAAAGAAGAAAGAAGTAAAAACAATAATCTAAAACGCAAAAAATAATGAGTAAAAAAACAGTACCACAGTATTCGAACAATTTTTTAGACCTAACTATCCTTCAAGAATTTGGTGCGCCAGCTCCTTTGTTCTCATAAAGTCTCTTTTTGAGGACTTTTGTAAATGATCAATCTCATCAGAGGTTAAAGATTGAAGCCACTCGCTCCATTTTTTCACCTTTTCGATTATTTTTGTTTGAGTCCCACTCTCGATATTAAGTGTGAGATATATTTCTGCACAGAAGATTCGGCCAGTCATTGTTCGCATCCTCACGGCTTTGCCTAATTCTTCAGTATATGTTTCAGCTTTATCAAAAAAGTCAAACGCCTTTTCAAGTAACTCTTTCGCTTCATCAGAGCTGGTACATCTTCTGCCAAGCTCCATGTAGCAGAAAGCAAGCCCATTTGTTATATCTGATGAACACAGTATTCTTTCTCGAGCATTTAAACTTGAGTTTGGCAGAAGCTTTAGCGCTTCTTCAAATATTTTCATCGCTTTTTTATAATCTTTCTTCTTTCTAAAGATTTCAGCCTTCAGTGAAATACAGATAGGATCCTGCATGCCCGATTGACCAATCGAATCAACGTATTTAAGTGCCTCGTCATATTTCTCAAGGAGTACTAATGTATTGGCAAGCGTGGTAATTAGTCTGATATCTGACGGGTATTGAGATGCAATTTTCAATTTTGTGAGAACCTCAAGGGCTTTTTCAGGCATCCCATTTCGCATATATGCATTTGCCAGTGTATTGGCACAAAAACTATGATCTGGAAATCGTTCTTTATCTTCCTGAAGAGTCAGCAGAGCAATAGCTTTATCTAAATCTCCTTTGTACAGATATGCCGTAGCAAGAGTATTTGTATTCTCAGGCACATTGGGAAAACGGTTCACACCATCAGGCGTAGTGAGTAGACTTATTGCCTTATCAAACAGACCTGCCTCAATAAAGGCATGACCGAACGTGCAGACTAAGGCACTGTCTTGATGTGATGAATAAGCACATCTTTTACTTAGAAGATGAATGGCTTTTTCTGGCTCGCCACTTTTGATATAGGCAGATGCGAGTGTATTTAAACATGTATCATCATTTTCAAATCTAAGGTTTCCATTGGGTAATGATAACAACCTGACTGCCGCTTCGGAATTACCCAGTTTTATCTGTATACTTGCAAGTGTATTAGTACTAACAGCATCATCAGGAAAACGTTCTTCACCACTTTCGCACGTTAAAATTCTTAGTGCATCCTGAAATTTCTCCTTTTGTGCCAGAGCTGTTGCCAGAGTATTGGCAAAGGCAGGTATATTAAGGTTCTCTTTCCGCTTGTTATTTGACAAAATTTCAATGGCACTATCCAATCTTCCACATCGCTGATATGCTGTTGCCAGAGTTATTAAACAGTGCATATCATTGGGAAATTTTTCACTTCCGTTAGGTAAAGTGAGAAGTTCAACCGCTTCAAGTGGTTTCTCTGCTTTGATATAAGCAGAGGCAAGAATATTCAAGCTTTCAACTTTATCAGGAAATCTCTCCCTCCCATCGTGTAGCGTAAGAAGTGTAATTGCCTTTTGAGGATCACCGAAATGGATATAGGCAGTTGCAAGAGTATTTATACAGACTGCGTTATCAGGAAATTTCTCCTTTCCGTCAGGAAGGGTCAGAATCTTAATTGCTTTTGCGTATTCATGTACTGCAATGTATGCAGTCGTAAGTGTATTTACGCATTGCACGTTTTGAGGAAATCTTTCCAGCCCTTTAGGTGTAGTTAGCATTTTTATTGCCTGCTTAGGTTTTTTTGAACGTATGTAAGCAATGGCTAAACAGTTTAGAGATTCAATCCTATCTGGGAATCTAACCGCACCATCTGGAAGGGTCAGAATTTCAATGGCTTTTTCTGGATAATTCGTATGAGTATAAATAGTAGCCAAGGTATTAATACAATATATATTATCCGTAAATAGCGGCTTACCTTCTTTGCTAGTAAGAATTTCAATAGCCTTTTGAGGATTGCCATCCTTGATGTGAGCTTTGGCAAGCGTGCTTAAAATATCAGGACGATCTTGGACTTTCATTTTTTTCGCAAATGTAGTCAACAACCGGATGGTTTTCTGTGGTTCGTCAATGTATGTATAGGCAGTTGCCAATGTATTGACGCATAAAATCTCCCTGGGAAATCTCGCACGTCCGTCAGGTAGCGTTAAAATCCTGATTGCCTTTTTAGGAACTTCCGACTCGATATAAGCGCGGGCTAATGTATTAATAATAGATGATCTGTCTTTAAACTTCTCTGACCCATCACTGAGGGTTAATAATTTTATGGCTTTTTCAGGACAGCCGATTTCAATATAAGCAGTTGCCAATGTGTTAATGCAAAATCTATCTCCAGGAAATCGCTCCCGCCCACCAGGGAATAATAATTGAATAGCCTTTTCAGGTGTATTTGCCCGAATATAGGAAGTAGCAAGACTATTAGTACACTTTACATCAGAAGGATATTTCTCTCTGCCATCAACGGTAGTTAAAATCTTAATTGCCTTGTTTGAATTACCTATCTGGTTATATGCTGCAGCTAAGGTATTGATATTTTCAGGACGGTTAGGAAATCGGGGTTGCCCGTTCGAGAGAGTCAGAACTTTGATTGCCTCCAATGGTTTTCTCAACCGCTTCATATAAGTTGAAGCCAAGGTATTTGCAAAATATGGATTATCTGGATGACGACCACACACCTCTTTAAGGCACGCAAATGCACTTTGGAACGCTTTTGGGTCTTTTAAACCCATCTTGATGAGCCCGTGAGCCCGCTCTGGACTGAATGCAATTTTATCTAAAACTTCCTTACAGTCTTCAAACATGAATTGTACCACAAAATTATAGTCGAAATTTCTGTCAGATCAAGCGAGAAACATACAACCTTAAATATTACCTTTATCGTCCGAATGTATTAATGTATCAACGTTGACTTTCGCCTCTTATTTTACATAATTCGCCAATGTAATCATTCTCCGCTTGATTTTCCGAACAATATGAAGATAATTTCATAATGAAAAATAAAGAACTTGCCGAAATTTTTAATCGTATTGCCGACGCTCTGGAGTTTCAAGGGGCAAACGTCTTCAGGGTGATAGCATATCGTAAGGCGGCACGTACTCTTGAAGAATTGGCTGAAGACATTGCCGTATTGAACAAACAAAAGAGGCTCGATAGCCTACCCGGTATTGGTAGGGCTATTGCAGAAAAGATTAATGAATACCTCACGACGGGCAAGATGAAAAAATATGATGAAGTCACTAAAGCCATACCTGCACAACTACTCAACATGCTTGATATACAGAACCTTGGACCTAAAACACTCGCTTTGGCCCATAAGGAATTGGGCGTTAAGGATTTAAAAAATCTAAAGAAGGTTATTGAAGATGGCAGTCTTGCGAAATTGCCCCAAATGGGTAATAAAAAAGTCGAAAATATAAAAAAAGGTATTGAATTCTATGAAAGGGGCCATGAACGGATGTCTCTTGAAATAGCGGAAGAGACTGCCAACCGAATCGTTGAATATCTCAGCAAAAAAGCCAAGATTACAAAAATTACACCAGCAGGTTCACTGCGACGTTGTAAAGAATCAGTCGGCGACATAGATATCCTCGCAACTGGAAAACAGGGTGCAAAAATCATAAAACATTTCACGCGATTTCCTGAGACTAAACGTATCTTGGCCGCTGGTGCTACAAAGGGATCGATAATTCTTAAAGGCGGAATCCAGGTTGATTTAAGAATTGTTGATCCTAAATCATATGGTGCAGCATTGCAGTATTTCACAGGTTCAAAGGCCCATAATGTTAGATTACGTAATATAGCGAAATTCAAAGGCCTCAAGCTAAGTGAATATGGACTCTTTCGAGACAAAAAAATGATTAGTGGAAAAAATGAGCAGGAAATTTACAATATTCTTGGACTTATATATATACCACCAGAAATGCGTGAAGATCGTGGTGAAGTTGAACTCGCCCTGAAAAATGAGTTGCCAAGGCTTATTGAATTGAAAAATATCAAAGGTGATCTGCACGCACATTCGACATATTCAGATTCTACCGCCACGATTAAACAGCTCGCAGACTTTGCGCAGAAGCTGGGCTACGAATATATCTTAATTACTGACCACTCAAAATCTGCAAGATATGCGCACGGTGTTGAACAGAAAAGGCTATACAGACAATGGGAAGAGATCGATAACGTAAACAACAAAATGAAGAGACTACACGTACTGAAAGGTGCTGAAGTTGATATTCTACCGAATGGAAAAATCGATTATTCGGATAAAATATTAAAAAAACTTGATCTTGTTATTGCATCAATCCATCAAGGTTTCACAAGAAATGTAACAGAAAGAATGTGTGCAGCAATGGATAATCCTTATGTCGATATAATCGCTCACCCAACTGGCAGATTGATCTCCTCACGTGAAGGTTACACGATAGATATATACAGGGTGATGGAGAAAGCAGCAGCAACAGGAACCTGGCTTGAACTCAATGCCTACCCTGACCGATTAGATCTTAATGATGTAAATCTGAAGGCTGCAAAGGAGATGGGTATCAAGATTGCGATCGGAACTGATGCCCACAACATTGAGGGACTGTTATGGATGAGATTTGGTATTGCTACAGCCAGAAGAGGGTGGCTTGAATCAAAAGATGTGGTTAATACGCATCCTTTTAAAAATTTGCTTAGATCACGAAAAATAAACAAAAAATAACATTTACTTGTCTTTTGTTTCACTCCTCTCCAGGATGTTACCGGCTGTAACAGCCACAAAATCATCTTTGTGATTAGCAGCATCGCGCAACGCTTGCATCGCATTCTCAGACGCGATTCTTGCAAGGGCATTGAGTGCCGCTTCTTTTGTGGGTTGAAGTACGGCACCTTTGAATAGTGCCTTCTCATCAAGTATTGCGACCAAGGGAGCGATCACCGAATCGTCACCAAATTTCGCCAAAACATCAATAATCTCACATCTGAATTTTTCTTCCTTTGCACTCGGAATACCTTTTCGTGATTTCAACCATTGTATCAGTTGTGTAATTTTCTGTTCAACATCATCTTTTTCCAGATCATTCATGGCGCTCAAAATCACGCTTTTAAACTTGCTGTTCAACGCCTTTTTGATATATTCCTTAGTTTTCTCACCACTGATTTTATTCAGATATTCTACGACTGCCATTTGTACTTGTTCCACTTCATCATCAATCAACCTGCCGACTTCTTCAGTAAGGTGCTCAACTTTCATCTCGCCCAGAATGTAAACTCCATTTCGACGAATATACCATTGAGATGCAGAAAGCAATTTCTTGATTTCTGGCACTGCTGCTTCACCAATTCTTACCAAGATATCAACAATTTTCATTCTCACTGAACGATTTTCTGTCTCCTTGAGTGTCTCTACCAAAACGGGAACGGAAAATTCAGACAGTGAAGTCAGCGCCTCTCGTGCTTCTGTAAACGTTCCTGGATCCCAAAGCAGAGAAACCAATTCAGTAATGTAATTTCGGTCTTTTATTTCACTTATGACCTTAATCACCTTTTTCTTCTTTTCCAATAGTGCAACATCTTTACGCAATAGATGTTTCCCGAACTTCTTGGATACAAATTGTATTACATCATCTCTTTTTAATTTTTTCACTCTCAAGTAGATCGCCTTCAATGATTCAAGGGCTTTCATAAACGTCTTCATTTCTGTTTCTGCATCTGCCATGGTATCGAGACGATCGATCAATAGTCTCATCAAATCATAATCCTCTGCCTCAAAAATTCGATCAGCGAATTTCATTAAATCATCTATAGCTTTAATTCTCTCTTCATGTGATTGGGAACGCAAATGTGGAAATATTGTTCTCATTTCTGCTTCTAGGCTCTTGCTCATAAATTTGTCTGCCGCTTTTTTCCCTTTTGTTGTTTTAAATTCAGTCATCAGCCTACCAACGACTTTTTCAAAATCTAACTCTGGTACAGTAACACGTAATGTGGATAAAATACCCGGCAATTTTGATCCAGTAACACTCTTTAAGATATCAATAATTTCCTGCTCAGCCTCTGGCGATTTTTCTCTTGCCTTTGTTGATACAATATCAATAATATCTTCATCAGACATTGTTGGCACCAGGCTTTTAAAAAGAACACCAAGTTTTTTGTTTTCTGTCCTATATTTGACGACGTTCTTCTTAATAGTAGGTGATAGTGCAGATAGCATGCGTGAAAATACCATGGAATATTCTGCCCACCTGTCCTCACCATATTGATCGGCAACCATAAGGGCAAGTTTCTCTAATCCGGCTACAATCTTACCAGTCTGCACAGTGGGTGCTTCTGTACCCGCAATACCAATACTTGTCAGAAAGTTACTCAGTTCTTTAACTCTCTCCTCATCAGTCATTGTTGGCTGAGCAACTGATAAAGATTCCAAAAATTGTTCCCAATCCATTGACTGACCTTCCTTGTCTGAAGAGATGACACCGACTCTGAATTTATTGACCACAATCCCCTTAACACCTTTTACCCTCATCAGCGCCACAATATCACCATAGTCAGTAATATCTGCAGGTGTTGCAGCCATTGCCGAAAAGTACTCTTTTATATCTTCTTCGGACAAATCAACATTAAAGGTTACACTTTTAACTCCAAGTTGGTTGAACCTATGAACAAGATTTTTTATAATCGGCAATCGTTTTGAATCAAAACGCTGATTTCCTATCATTATTATATCTTCAACAACGACTAATGATATGGACTCCTCCTCTATCGGTATCTCTTTTAGAAGAATCCTTAATCGTTGGACAACGGGAATTAATGAAGGATGTCCCTTTGGGTAAGTCTTGGAGATATTCATACCCAGGCCAATCTGTTTTATTAGATCATTGAGATAAGGTGTTGAATAATCAGCCATATTATCTTATTTTATATTCATAGGCCTTCACAGCAATAGAATCCTCAACGAACTCACCGACTTCACTGAAACTAAAAAAGGCCTTGCTCACTTGATACAAATTTTCACAAACGAGCATTGTATTTTCAAGTGCATTCTTTTGTAGTATTTGAGACTTCCTGAACCCTTTCGTGACAATTGACGCATTATGTAAATCGCCGTAATAATTGAATATCGAAGATGGGTCCATTGCCGCTCCAATCTTCAAGCCCACTGGATTTTTCAGATGTTTTTTTTCGTTAAATACAGACAATTCTTTTAGCATATCTTCTGCAGCAAAAATAGCCATATGTGGTGCAAAATCTGATTCACGTGGAAATCCAAAGACACTCACCACTTCATCACCAATAATCTGATAGATCTTTCCTTTATACGAATCGATTATCTTTGAAAAAAGATCGAAAATCTCGTTGAGGAACGCCATTACATCCTCGGCAACCATTGTTTCACTCATTCTTGTGAACCCAGAAAGATCTGCACGCATAAATACCAATTTTACGTAATCTTGCGGTAGTTTACCCTTTTCTCCGAGAAAATAGCCACACCAAGGACAAAAGTAGACTAATTCCTTTATTTCTCTGTCACAATACGAACACTTCATTTCCTCAGAGCTCAAGTAGTTTCAAATATTCAGGTTTGCGGCTAAAAAATTCACGATGCTCATCATTCAATCTGTATTTTAAATCATCGAACACAAGCAATGCCTTTCTGCCATAATACCGTGCACGCTCAATATCATCTTTCTGAATATGTAGTTGAGTCATCACATATAATGCGACAGCTATAAGTGGCTGCAATTTTGTCTTCTCTGCAATACTAAAGGCCTCTTTTGCATGATCTAAACTAGATTCAACTTCTATTAGCGATAATACATTGTGACACCAAAATTCGATTTCTCTTTGTTTGAATTTCTGTGCAGTCTTAAGAGCACCTATCACATAATCATGTGCTCTCTGATAATCTGACTCGTGGTAAGAAACCATTGCCTTTTTTATATTGATTTCAGCAAATAAATTTTCTCTAATCATAAAAGTCACTTTATCATCGGCACGTTTCAAATATTCGTGTGCCTTCTTCGACTCACCATTTATTGCGTGAATTACTGCTAAATCTAATGCTGATCTTAAATAAGACTCAACACTTCCAATCTCATCTGATGCTTCAAGACAATCTACTAAAAGATCTCTAGCTCTATCTAAATTTCCAATTCGGTTGTTGATATCGGCGATGATGTATTTAAATAAAAGACGCCACCGCACATTATCTTCCGAAATCAAATCATCAAGACCATATTGTAAGTATTCTAAGGCTTGCTCGTAGTTGCCCAAACTTCTATGAAGATGCGATAGATTATGTAAACATAATATTTCACTCTTTCTTATGTTATGGGCCCTAGCAGTATTCCAACTCAAATTATAATGAAGAATGCTCTTTTCATACTCACCTTTGGTTTGGTAAAGAATACCCAAATCGGAGTACAAAACAGACAATACCTCAGGCGTCTTTTCATCACATCGCTCAACACCAGCAAGTAATAACTCTTCAGCCTCTGTTAATTTATTGATCAAAAATAGCGCATACGCATAACGTTCTGTAAAAGCGATTTCACCTTCAAAATCTTTGTCCTGACGAACACCTTGCAAACCTTGATCAGCAGTTTTTATCATTCGTTTAATATCAGATGTAATTTCATAAATATCGGTCAAATTCAATAAAGAATCTCTAACCAGATCTTTACCGACCTGATTTTCTGTATCTTTATCCAGTTTGAGAACAGTCTGATAAAACTGCTTAGCCTGTTCAAGAGCATAAAGATTCTTGGCTTTATCACCTGATAGCTTTATGTAGTTTGCAGCTTTCTTAAAATTTTCGCAAGCCATGTAATGATGGCCAACCTCCTCGTAAAAATCGGACAATTGCTCAGCATATACCTCTTCAAACAGCGTAGCGACCAATTGATGTATTTCCTTCCTTTTTCTCAAAGGTAGCACAGTGTAGGCTGCGTCTTTTAGCAAATTATGTCGAAAAACATATACTGGATCTCTATCATCCTTCGATTGAATAATATATCCTTCTCGAATGAGGAAATTCATTTGTTCATTCAGATTTGTACTTTCCAGCAATCCTTTCAGGATACGAAGACTGAAATTGTAGCCTATTACAGACGCAAAATCAATGACAAGCCTATAATTCGAGGGAAGTGAGTCAATAGTCGACATAACAACACCATACAGGTCATCAAGAAAAGGTAATCGTTGTTCTTTCTCTAAGAACCATTTTCCAGAAATCTTTTTTATTAATTTACTACGCTTAGTATTGCGCACGGCCTCAATGGTAAATAGAGGATTACCACCGGCGGATTTATACATGAAATCAACCAACTTTTCATCAACATCCTCAAGCATGAAGCCAACCAAATCTTTTATATCCTTTGACGAAAGGGGCATCACATTAATTTCTTCAATTTCAGCATCTATGTTTGTCACAAACTCTTTTGAAACATTAACCATAAGAAACATAATCGGCTCGTTTTTGAGCTCAGAAATCAAATAGGCAACTAAATACTTCGACATCTCATCTGCCTTGTTAAACTCTTCAAAAACTAAAACTAATGAACAATCCTGACATTCATGTTTGATAAGATTCTTTATTGAAGTATATATCTCCTCGTTTATAGAAAGCATCTCATCATGTTTAAGTCTCTTTAGATCTGTTAAAAAGAGATGTCGCAAACCCTTCGCATATATCGGCAATAGACCTTTTTGAATTACACCATCATTGATCTTATTCGTCGTTACCTCTTTGCTATCAAATTCATTCAGATTAAAATATCTTCTCAGCAGAAATTTGAAAGGATAGTATGGCGACTGGATTTCAACAGAACAGTGTGTTTCAATAAAATTTAAGGAGTTATCGTGGGATAAACAGTTTTCGAACTCTTCTTTGAGTCTTGTCTTGCCAATGCCCATCTGACCTGTAATTATACAAAATTTCGCTTTCTTGTTTTTGAGTCCATATGCAATGTCCATCAGTCTCTTAAGTTCTGCCTCACGCCCAAAAAACGGAATCTTGGGCGAAACTACAATCTGCGATTCTTCCTGCATATCTTTGATCAAATAAACATCAATCTTGGCAGTTTTACCTTTTACACTCCGCTCTCCCACGTGTTCAGCCTCAACATACTCCGCAATTCTGTTATAAGTGTTTTCACTCATCAAGATTTCATTAGGCGGGGATATTTCAGTTAGACGAGCAGCGGTATTGATCGTATCACCTATGACAGTTAGAAAAGAAAATTTTTCTAAGATATAGCCAAAAAAAGCGCGACCAGTATTCACACCCATAGTGAGGTTGACATTACGTAGAATCTCCATTTTCTCTTTCTTTTTCTTCCACCAATTTCTTACCTGCCAAGCACAACGAAGAACCCTCAACGGATCATCTTGATGTGCTTTAGGCGCCCCGAATATCGCCAATACTCTGCTATCAGGAATGATGAGATTAGATGTACCATCAAAGCTTTTGATGACATCGCCAATTTCAACCATGCATTCTCGCATACGAAGCATGATGTCAAAATCAGAATGTTCACCGACCAGTTGCTCAAATCCTCTAAAGCCCACAAAAAGTACTGACAAGATACGTGATTCTCCGCCCCATAATTTCAGTCGGTCTGAGGCAGATTGCTGTGTCGATTCACGACTAATATGTAAACCACAATTAACGCAGAATATTACCTCATCATCTACAGCCTCATGATTGCAGTATGGACAAATCATACGCGCACCAACCTTGGAGAAGCTATAATCGTTTTTCTTTTGGAATATAATCGTTTAACATATAAATGCATAAATTATTATAAACATATTACATAAACTGTCAAGATTTTTCAAGTATTCGCTCTTGATTAGGTGTTGATTCTTCAATATAATCAGCATATGCAGAAAGAGAATATAAGAAGATTCTCGTTGGCCTCAATGAAAGAGGTGATGATGAAATTAGGAACTGAATCATACCATGGTGAACAAATATTCCAGTGGATATGGCAAAAAAACGCCGAAGACTTCTCTGTTATGACGAACATCTCCAAGGAATTTAGAGAATCTTTGGCTTTAAAATTCTTGATCTCTGGATTAAAAATAGAAGAAATATTATCCGCGACAGATGGGTCGAAAAAGTACAGACTCAATACAGAAGACAAAAAGATGATTGAGACAGTCTTTATCCCTGAAGCAAAATGAAATACAGTCTGCGTCTCGACACAAGTAGGGTGTCCGTTAAATTGTAAATTTTGCGCGACAGCACTAATGGGTTTCAAAAGAAATCTTAAAGCCTACGAAATAGCTGATGAAATCTGCATTGTCCAGAAGAATACTAACAAAAAAACTACAAATATTGTGTTCATGGGAATGGGAGAACCCCTATTGAATCTGAAAGAGGTAACAGATGCAATCGAAATCACTAGTTCATCAATCGGCCTCAGTATTAGTCAAAGGCATACGACCATATCGACCGTCGGGTTAATTCAAGGTATTCGTACATTATTGATGTCCCCACTCAAAGTCAAACTAGCGATCTCCCTAAATTTCCCTGATGAAGAGATGCGGAAGGATATGATACCGATAACTAGGGAAAATCCTTTATCTGAATTATTGAAGTGTGCAAAAGAATATTCGTTAAGGAAGAATATGGTCACTTTTGAATATGTACTGATTGACAAAATAAACGATACAATAAAAGACGCGCGCAGATTGATAGGATTACTCAAAGGGATACCATCGAAGATCAATCTTATTCCCTACAACCCGTGTCCTGCATTACCTTACAAATGTCCTTCTAGGAAAAGGATGGTTAGATTTTATGACTATCTGCTTACCTCACATCATACCGTTACTTTGAGAAAATCTCGTGGTCAGGAAATTCAGGCGGGATGCGGGCAACTTGGAGTCCGGCAATTAAAATGAAAAAAATCGTGCAGGCGCATCTATTTGTTTCAGGTACTGTTCAAGGTGTATTCTTCAGATCATATACTCAGGAGGTCGCAAGAGGTTTGGACCTGACTGGCTGGGTAAGAAACCTTCGGGATGGCAGAGTAGAGATTATGGTTGAAGGACCAGAGGACAAAGTCAAAAAACTCATTGAGTGGTGTTATACAGGACCGCCATCTGCATCTGTTGTTGATATTGAGACTATATGGTTGACAGCAACGGGCAGATTTACTGATTTTGATATAAAATACGAATCATGATTAGGCAACTACTGAATCATGGTCGGAAAGGAGTAAGTAGATAATAAATAGCCTATCATAAATCAATTCATCTCAAATAAACTGATTTAGATCATATGTTTTCTATAAAATTGAATATGCTTCTCGGCAATAGCCTCCCAGCTAAAATATCTGTGAATTGTTGCACTCCCCTCATTCCCTAGATGTTCTGCCAAACTCCTATCTTCCAAGATCCTGATTATCGCCTCAGCGAATCTAACTTCGTCTGCAGGATCCACTAATAAACCATTTTCACCTGAATTTATTACAGTTCTGATACCACCAAATTTGGAAGCAACAACGGGTATAGCACATGACATGGCCTCTAATACTGTCATGCCAAACGGTTCAAAAATCGAAGGCAACACAAATACCTGAGCCTGCTGATAATAGGTAACAAGCAACTCATCAGGTATATAACCCACAAAACGCACTCGGTCCTGCATCTTTTTTTCATTTGTGATGCGTTTCATGGTTGATAGCACTTCCTTTTCTGTTTGTTGTGGCTTGGGCGATCCGCCGCCAATGACGAGGTCAACATCAGGTATTCTATCTTTCACAATATCAAAGGCCTGAAGCAGGAGATCGTGTCCTTTATTGGCATCAATACGACTGAGACAGAATATATATTTATTGGGCAAGCCGGCCTCTATTTTCTTATCTTCGGGCTTTGATGGGTGAAAAGTATGCACATCGACACCCGGTGAGATCACGGTAATATTATCAGAGGAAAATCCGTACAATTCATCAATCTTTTCTCTTTGAAGTTGTGTTGTCACAGTTTGTGCCCTTACTGTTTTGAAGATACGAAGTTCCTCGGCTATCCGATGTTTGAAATTGTATTTTGCCTCCATCTCCACAGAATCTCCACGCATCTTTTCGCGTTTCCAAGCCCCTATTGAATGAGCAGTGAAAAATACAGGTTTGTGAAATATTTCTCCGATATCAATTGCCACAATTCCTGCATCCACATAATGACCATGAAAAAGATCATAATCGAGACTCTGTTTCTTAATAAACTGTACCATATTTGCCGTCAGTTCAGGCAGGACATCATATATCTTTTCTTTTGGAATGAATTCCCAGGGACCAGCAGGTATTCTTATTACCCTTACGTCGGAATATGCTGGCACGAATTCAATCTGCCTTCGTGACTTCTCAAACCACCGCGTATAAATATCAACTCTTATGTCATTTGAAGCAAGCGCCTTTGCCAACTGAAGCACATATACAACTTGCCCCC